>SDBU01002057.1_pt1 | contig 27407 bp, 19 predicted proteins | sample 2277071 | NCBI WGS metagenome assembly SDBU01 (sample SAMN10397929, study PRJNA504765) | marine sediment metagenome | isolation source: marine sediment core GS08_GC12, 126 cmbsf | place: Arctic Ocean: Gakkel Ridge, Loki's castle | collected 2008 | reverse complement strand
TTATCAGACTTCTGATGGTGTAATGTGGTTTGGGACAGGGAACGGGCTTTCTCGATATGAAAAGCCGTCCGCTGCGCGGGGTCCGCGAGGCGGGGCTTCGCCTCCATTCGCCTCCATTCGCCCCGCCACTTCGCTACGGGATGGGAAAATATTCCGGACCTTCACTACAAAGGATGGATTGAGGAGTAACTGGATTCGTGCTATCCATCAGACACCTGATGGATTTGTGTGGGTGGGAACACAAGAAGATGGTGTTTCTCGCTTTGATGGGGAGAGATTTGTTAATTTCACGGCTGAAGACGGTTTAGCATATAATAATGTCAATGACATCTATCATACCCCTGACGGCTTACTGTGGTTTGGAACGGATAAAGGAATTTCTCGATACGATAGAAGTATTATCAACTTTACCACAAAAGATGGATTAGCCGATAACAGTGTATTCGACGTATACTTAGCACCTGATAAGACACTATGGATTGGAATGGAATGGGGTGGAATTGCTCGATATGACGGCTCGGAATTTCTTAATATATTGGCACATCACTATGTCAGAAAAATCTATCGTACTCCAGATGGGATGCTGTGGTTTGGGACAAATGCCGGTGTACTTCGATACGATGGGAAGGAGTTCGTCAAAGAAACATTATTGGAGGGGAACTGGATTATGGCTATCCACCACGACCCGGATGGAGTGATGTGGTTTGGGAGAGGTTGGTCTGGTGGTGGTGTTTCTCAATACAATGATAGGGATATGGAACGCGGTCCCTTTAAGACCTTTACTACTAAAGACGGGTTGGCGCATAACAACGTCTGGGCCATCCAAAGCACTCCCGATGGATTCCGATGGTTTGGAACAGACGCCGGCGTCTCTCGATACGATGGAGAGGAGTTTGTCAACTTTACCACCGAAGACGGATTAGCAGGTAGTTCAGTGTTTGCAATCCATCTTGATGCAGATGGGATGTTGTGGTTTGGGACATGGGATGGCGTTTCTCGATACGATGGTAAGGAATTTAAGACCTTCACTACTGAAGATGGACTGGCAAATAACAGAATTTGGAAAATCTATCGCGCCCAAGATGGTATTCTGTGGTTTGGAACAGAAGACGGGGGAGTCTGTGGATATGATGGAACCGCGTTCACATCGCTTGATACACGGGACGGGCTTGCAGGTAACTTCATTTTCTCGATTGACCAGGACTCAGACGGTTATTTGTGGTTTGGCACACACGATGGCGGAATAACACGCTATCGCAGAGATACCACTCCACCGAAAGTTCGCATCACCTCCGTAAACGCAGACGAAATATACACAAACTTGTCAGCAATTCCGCCAATTACTGTTGGCAATCACATTACTATTAAATCTCAGGCAATTGATTTCAAAACCCTCCCGGAAAAACGGCAGTATCGGTATCGAATCATCCGAGCAGACAAATCACACGGTAAGGAGCCTGAAAATCTCGACGGTTTTATTACGAAGAACCCCAGTTTTGACTGGACACCCAAAAAGTCTGGAACCTATATTTTCGAGGTACAAGCAATAGATAGAGATATCAACTACTCCGAACCTGCTCGTGTGACGCTCAAGGTGGTGTCACCGTGGTATCTTAACGGGTGGATTATGATTCCATCAGGGGGAGCGATTTTGCTACTGATAGTTGTGTCGATTGTGTCAGTCTCTCGCTACCAAATTCAACGTCGCGAATCCCAACGGTTACATAATCAAATGCTTGAACAGGAGCAATACGACCGCGAGATTCTCGAATCAAAAAACGCTGAACTTGAAAAAACAAATCAAGCTAAAAGCATTTTCCTCGCCAACATGAGCCATGATATCCGCACGCCGTTGAACGCAATTTTGGGCTATGCGCAAATCCTGAAGCGGGAATCAGGTTTACAGCCAAGTCAGCGATTATCGTTAGAAACCATTGAGAAAAGCGGAAATCACTTATTAACCTTAATAAATGACATCCTCGACATCTCCAAGATAGAATCCGGACAGATGGAATTGCAAGAGACTAACTTCGATCTAGCTCAATTAATTGACGCGCTTTTTATGGTTTTCCAGCTTCGTTGCGAACAGAAGGGAATCAATTTGCACATAGAATGGCAAAGTGGCAAAGGGGCTAATGGGCAAGAGGATAAAGAGGCAAGAGGGCAAGGGGGCGAAAGGGCAAGAGGGCAAAGAACATGCATCACGCTTCACGTTTCACGTTTCACGCTCCATTTTTGTCCACGGTGACGAAGGGAAGCTCCGCCGAATCTTGATGAACCTGCTTTCCAATGCCGTTAACTTTACAGAATCGGGTGAAGTCGTCCTGAGAATTATTAGTTCACAACATGCAACACACAACACGCAACATGTGGAAGGGCAAGAGGGCAATCGCGTCTCACGTTTTACATTTGAGGTAATCGACACCGGTGCGGGAATTCCCCTTGAAGAACAATCAGCTATTTTCGAACCTTTTATCCAGAGCAAATCGCGGTCAGGAGACCGCTCCCACACGAAAAAAGAGGGAACAGGACTGGGCTTGACTATTGCTAAAAGATATGTTGAACTGATGGAAGGCAAATTAGCCGTAGAGTCGCCCCCCCTTAATCCCCCCCAATTTGGAGGGGAAATAAAGGGGGGGGAAGGGTCACTTTTTTTCTTCACCATACCGCTGTCGCCACTGAATGGCGATGCTACAGACGAGCCAACCTCACGCGCAGTAGATTATATTAAGGCCGATTCTCGAACCGTTCCTGCCCGCTTGGCGGATGGTTATCAAGTGAAAGCGCTGGTGGCGGACGATACTCAAGATAACCGAGATGTATTATCCCAAATTCTATCCGATATTGGAGTTTCGGTAATCACCGCTGAAAATGGACAACAGGCTCTTGAGGCTGTGCATGCAGAACAACCTGATATCGTGTTCATGGACATCCGGATGCCCGTCATGGATGGTCTTGAAGCCACACAGCAAATACTAAAAGAATGTGGGGAATCCCCTCCAAAATTGGTGGCGGTCTCTGCTTCTGCCTTAGTCCACGAGCGGCAAGGATATTTTGAAGCGGGATTCGACGATTTTATCGCTAAACCTGTCCAAATGGAGCAGGTATACGAGTGCTTGGCAAAGCTTTTGCATATCGAATATGAATACGAAGACGCTGAGATGCCGCCGATACACCTCTCGAAAATTGTCCTTCCTGAAGCTCTCATCCAAGATATAAAGGCAGCGGCAGAGGTTTACGGTACAACAGAACTCATGCGTTACCTTGACGAGGTAGAACAATTTGGTGAAGATGGGCGTCGGCTCGCAGAACATCTGCGTGAATTGAATCAGAAGAGCGATATGGAAGCGATTCTCAACATCATATCGAAGGTTGGGAAATCGTGAACGAATTACGAATTACGAATTACCCCCGCTTGTATGCGTTTCAAAACTTAATCAGGTAATGTGACTCCCACGGAGACGCAGGCTTTCAGCCTGCGTCGTACCACGCAAACTATAAAGTTTGCTACTCCTCCGGTGATTACCCAAATAATAATTGAAACGCATAAAAGTGGGAGCTTCCTTGTCAATAAGGTGTCGGGTTGTATGCTTTTCAAAACTTAATTCGGTAATGCAGTTCCAACGGAGTAGCAGGCTTCCAGCCTGCGTCGTACCACTTAATTCGGTAATGCAGTTCCAACGGTGTAGCAGGCTTCTAGCCTGCGTCGTACCACGCAAACTGAAGTTTGCTACTCCGTTAGTGATTACCGAAACAATAATTGAAACGCATAAAATCCGACTCATCTTAAAATATGGCAATTCATCTCCCGCGATGAGCAAAGCGAATCGCCTGCCTGTGCCAACGGCAGACAGGGCGAAGCGGCAGTTCATGAATACGGGAGCTTTCTTGCCTGTTTTCTGTAAAAAAAAACGAAAATGGGAAAACGAGAAAACCACTTCCCAAAAGGAAAGGGCTTGTCCCCACCAAAATAGAGATGAATCATGAACAAAAACCAAACAGAACAGCCGAAAACAAAGATTCTTATTGCCGATGATATTCCTGCGAATCGTGACCTTTTAAGAAAGACGCTGGAGCCAGAGGGATATGATGTATTTTTAGTGCCGAGCGGAGAAATTGCACTGAAGGTGGCACACCAGGTAAAACCCGATTTAATCCTTCTCGATATCGCCATGCCGAAAGGGATAGACGGATTTGAGACCTGTCATCGCCTGAAACAAGATGAATCGACGAAAGATATTCCTGTAATCTTCATTACGGTAAAGGACGAAATGGAAAGTATGGTACAAGCCTTCCGTGTTGGCGGCGTGGATTATATCACCAAGTCTTTTGAGAAAGAGGAAGTACACATTCGCGTCGAAACTCACTTAAAAATCAATCGTCTGACGCAAGAACTCTTACAGAAAAACAGGGAGTTGCAAAACGAAATTACCAGACGTGAGCAGGTTGAAGATGCCCTGATGAAGGCTGATGAACATCTTTCCATGATTTCTCAACAAGAAGCTTCTCGCTGGGGGATTGCAGGCTTTGTCGGGCAAAGCAAAACCATTAGAAAAATCTTGGAGGATGTCCGTCGCCTTCAGAGCACAGAAACGACCAGCGTTTTAATTACAGGGGAAAGTGGGACAGGCAAGGAACTGATTGCCCGCGCTATCCATTTTGGAGGGACGAGAGCGAAAAGCCCATTCATTCCCGTCAACTGCTCTGCCATTCCTCGTGAACTCGCAGAATCCACCCTCTTCGGACACGTTCGAGGGGCGTTTACCGGTGCAAATACCAGTCACAAAGGCTACTTTGAACTTGCCAACGGCGGAACGCTCTTCCTCGATGAGATTGGAAGTATGCCCTCTGATTTGCAAACCAAATTCCTGCGTGTTCTCGAAGACGGCTGTATTGTCCCTATCGGTGGGACGCATCAAAAGCACGTTGATGTTCGAATCATTACCGCAACGAATGCCGATTTACAAACGGAGCTCGCTGAAGGCACATTTCGGGAAGATCTTTACTATAGGCTAGCTCGGTTCCCTGTGAACGTTCCCCCATTGCGAGATCGAAGGGAAGATATTCCGCTGCTGGCAAATCACTTTCTTTCGATGTTTGCCTCAGAAATGGGTTTGATGAGCCGGGGTTCAATCCCAGTTCATCAAACCCCCACGATAAGCCCCGAAGCCCTTGAGACATTAGAAGCCTATCATTTCCCGGGCAACGTCCGTGAACTGAAGAACATCATTGAGTACGCTCTCATTAAAAATGGCGGCTCGATTATAATGCCAGAACATTTGCCCATTCTTCACAACAGCGGTGTTGCCACTGCTTCTTCACCGCAGAAAGAATCTCCTGCTACTGACTCCCATCAACTACCTCCCCACACACAGCCTCTCTTATTTCAAGACATAGATGAAACAGATACTCCCGCCCACTTTCTGACCGATGAGGAGCGCATTTTAGCATATCTCAAAAAACACGGTAGTATTAACAACACAGAATGCCGTGACTTCCTCAATGTAGATATTCATCGCGCTTCTTATCTGTTAAAAAAGATGTATGGGGAAGATCAGTTAGAACGCATAAATAAACGCCGCTGGGCACGATACCGTCTCCGAAAATCAAAGCCCTGACGTAAATGAATGGTTTTAGTCTCGTTTTTTTTTACGCATCATGTTTCACGTTTCACGCATCAATGTTCTGTAAATCGCTAATAACTGCTAATGAATACTAATACAATTACTAATGATTGCTAATTAAAATGTGAATCAATTGTTCACAAGCATAATTCGCCAATGTCATATTTCCGCGTAGCCCAAGATTCTATCCGCCGGGTTGAGTAGCTTGCGTATCGAAACCTTGGTTCCTGGAATGAAGTCCACCGAATGCCAACTTAGAAAGTTGGGCTACGATTGAATCCGATTTCTAATGTGACATTGGCAAAATAAGTAAGTTAGAAAAAAGAATTTACACTTTTTGACGCAGAAAATGTTCGATTATCTGAATTGATAATCGCCGGAATTTCCTAAATTTAGGCGATTTACAATTTAGGTGATTTAAGGTACCAAAAGTTCAAGAACTTAATTTGAATTTACTTAAACAAAAGCCTCTACAAAGTATTTTAGCTAATTGACGCAGAAAAGCTGATATGAGCGCGGTGATATCAAGATTGCTTCGGGTACTCGCAACGGAGCCTATAATCCTGCGAGCCGCGATAGCAATTTTACTGCTAATTGCTTTTTGGCATGATACTTGCCTTATTATTGGTTTAGAAAATTGGCAATGGAATATACCAAGGAATATACCAATTTTTAATTACTGTTGAGTGTGGCACATCAGTTACGCTTGATGGCTCTGGCTCTTCAGACCCGGATGGCGACCAACTGACCTATACATAGTACCATTAAATACGACAAGAATACCTTTTTATCATGGAGGAAAGGTAGCCGAACCTCAACAGCTTTAGTTTTCAAGCCTGGTCGAATATATTCGGGCTTTTTGATGGAATTAAAAAAGACAAAAAAACCTTTTTATATCAATTTAAGGAGAAATGAATATGTATTATGCTTTGAAAAACCTTCGTTTTAACAAAATCCTATTTACCTGGCTGTTTGCAAGCCTCATTTTTGTGTTTTGCGCCACTGATGTCCTGGGGAGAACAGACAACCTCATCCAAAACCCCAGTGCTGACGATGGCATGAACCACTGGACTAAAGGACCCGATATCCCTTTTAGAGCAGAAGCTGACGGAAGGTGGGAGTTTTCGTGGTCCGAAGGATTGGTCTTTGTCACCGACAATAATCTCTTCGTTAGTGGACCATCTTCCCACCCTTATGGAAACTCCGCATACCAGGATGTCGACGTTTCCTCCTACAAGGACGCAATAGAGACGGGAAGTGTGAAGGCGCGTTTTTCTGGTCTACTGCGTGGTGTACCTTCAGAGGGTGATAAAATACAATTAAAGATGGAGTTTTATAATGAGAGTGACGAAAAAATCGGTGAATTCCATACCACTCCGACTAACAATGGAGCTTGGAACACACAGTCTTTGATCGAAAAGGTCGACTCGTCCACAAATCGTATTCGGGTGTGGATGGATGGCGTGCCTGTGGACGCGGTAGATGCTCCCGAGGATGCGCAGGATGGGGTGGACGACGGTTTTTTTGATAATCTCTCCCTGAAACTTGATATGCCCATGATAGATATGTCAAAGACCAGCTTTGACTTTGGCGACATCTATGTCGTCGCCGATGGAAACGGGGCAGAGGCATATAATCAGACGAAAAGTGGAACGTTTAAGGTTAAAAATGTCGGGGACACGGATACAGTGCTGACATGGACACTTTCGGGTTATCTACACGAATACGACCCAAGATGGACCGTGTACTCTCAATACAAAGGAGAGGTGACCGCTGGTAGATCGCCGGACGTCGTCACCATATCCCTTGTGCCTAAGAAATCGGGATTCAGACAAAGTAGTTCGGCGCCACCTAAATACCCCGGCACCCTCTTTTTTCCATCAAACGCCTTGAATGGAACACCAAAGCCATCGATTACGTTGAAAGCGACCGCTTATAATGTCAGTGAGGGACTGGAATTTCTTGATACCAGTACTGACCCGTCTATTGTCCTTCAACCAACATCAACAGTGCATGTCGCTCCAGGGCGCTCGGTCGAATTTACGGTGACGCCAGAGGAAAATATCACCCTGCATTTTCCGGATGCGGAAGCGCAAAACAAAGAAAATATGAAATACGAATGGCAATTTCAAGCCAGAGATGTCGACCCCGAGCCCGGGAGTTACGAGAAGACGAGCAGCAACACCAAGCGGTTCATCTTCCCGGATTTAGGGGAATATACCGTTTATTGTCGGGTGGTGGATGGTAATGATGTGGCGGATGTTGAGCCTAAGCATATTCAGGTGTTCTCTCAGGAACCGCCAGAGGTGTTTGAGACGCCGCCCCAGTCCGCCCTCGATAGTGGCAACGTTGATTGGCATTCCAACCGATATGTGGGGATTATTGGAGAACCAATCCGGCTGATGGCATATGGAATTTCTGATGAACCCGACAGCCCAATATATAATTTCATTTGGGAGGTCGACGGTGACAATATCTTTGGCGGAGCCAATGAAGTCCAGTTGCCTGGTGAAACGATTGAGGCCGTTTTCAATAGCCCCAGCCTGACCGGGACCATAAAGTGTAAAGCCGTGAATACCAATGGCATCGAAAGCGACGAGGGTTCCTTCAGTATCAAAGTGTACGAGAATCTACAGGTGGATTCCGGAGGTCCGTACACGGGGAGAGCGAAGGCTCCCGTCAAGCTGAAGGGGTCGATTAACATCGCGAGTTACCCCGGTGCCGCTGTTGCCTACACCTGGAACGTAAACGGTGCCCAGTCGGGCGGGGACACGGATAACAATGGTCGGGCGGAATTCACGTGGTCCCAGGATGGAACATATAACGCGACTTTTCAGGCGACGGTCAAAACCTCAGAAGGCCTACAGATAGTCGAGAGTGAGGCAACAACGGTTACGATTGACTCAGGTAAACCGATTGCCCTGCCGGGTGGTCCCTATCGAGGAGGTATCTTCGGCGGGAACTTTTCGCCGGTTCAATTTAAGGGAAATCCGCCCAATTTTGTTGAGGATGAAGCCGTTGGGAAGATTACCAAATGGAAGTGGACATTCAATGGTGGTGACAAGACCACGAGTGATGGCCCAAATCCCACGGTTGCATACGACGCGCCGGGCGCGTATACGGCGGCGCTGAAGGTGACATCGGAATTTGGTCGCGAAAGCGACCCAAAAGACACAACAATCACCGTGATTGTTGGGAGTATCGAAGGCATGGTGCGCGCGGCAGATTTGCGGACACCCGTCCTGAGTGCGCGCATGACCCTCAGCTCCAGTCATGTGGATAAAACCGTCCTCGCCGCGATCGCCGCCGCTGATGCCAGCCTGGAAATCGACGACGGAAACATCTACACGGTGACCGACAACAAGGGGGCCTACTCTTTTACGGGGCTTCCGCTGGGTAGCTACCAGGTGAAAGCCAGCAAGGAAAACGGTCTCGTGCATGAGTTTGAGATGAATCCCAGGGGCACAGAGTTGACGCTGGACGCCCCTGACACACGTGCCCTTGATTTTGTCGATATCAGTGTGTTCCCGATCGGAGGGCAGATTACTTACGCAGTTGAAACCGCCAAGCCGGGGGTTTTTGTTGATGGGGTGTTGTTGAAAGCCTTCCCGGTAGGGAGCGTCAGTTCCATCGAATCGTCGCCCAGCAGCCGGACGCTGCTATCTGGAACCAGCAAAAACTACAGTTTCCCACTATTCTCTGGGAAGTATTTTTTCCTTGCTGTAAAAGACGGTCACGATATCCGCGTGAACACGGACACCCTTGGGTTTGAGCCGGTCGACCCCGATGAGCCGGAATCCGGTGGATTAATCAACATTGAAGAGGCGAGGAGCGATATCGACTTCACTGACTACACGGCGCACAAGGTGACAGTGTTCGTTGAGGATTCTGGCGGTTTTCGGATTGACACTTACCAGGGCAATCCGATTCTTGCTCAAGTGAATGGCATCAACGGATTTGCAGAAGATGTAGTGGTGAATGACCAGGGCGTCACCATTTTTGAGACGCTCGTCCCGCCCGGAAAATATACCGTGAAACTGCCGAACGTCCCAACCGCTGTTGTCAAAAGCGACAAGACGAAACACCAGGCGGAGGTGGATGTGACCACCGGAGATGGGAGAGTCACAATGGTGGTGCCTGTGTCGATTGAACTTGCAATTGGTCCCAACCCCAGGTTGTTCAACCTGCCACGGGATGTTCTCGATAAACTGGGTATCACTGGTTCTGATAATCCGGAGAATTTTATGTTTTACTTCGACCCGGAGATTCAAAAGCACACCTATACGATTCAGGCGACGGCAAACGGCAACCCCGTCGATGATTTTAACTTAACCGTCACAGACAATATCAGTCAAAGGTCTACTGCCCCTGCTCCGACCAAGACCTACCCGGATCCGTCGGACGAGCGCTATCAAGGAACGGATGATCCTTCCGCCGTCGAGTATACCATTGAGGCGGGGATACCGAACAGGACAATCGTTGATGAGAGTGACCCCAATTCCTATTCAGTATACATGCTCCCGAACGGGGATACGGTGAACGTTCCGATAGTCTTGCCGAAAAAGATAATTTTTCAGGCTGACAAAGACGGCTATGCACCCAGTTCATTCTATCGCTTGGACATCACCGTTTTGGGTGATGTGGCAGAAGGCAGTGTGTCAGAACTCGTTGCGGTTCCGAACGTGAACTACCTCGTGCTCCATGACCCGCCGGGAGATGAGAGCTACTCCTATCTTGAGGATTCGATGAGCATTAAGGGCATACTTTCTGATGTTACGATGAAAGTCAATGATCGCGACATTCACGTCTATCCGTCGCCATGGAGTGTGGAACGGGAGATTGACGGTGTCGATTTCGACGCGATAACAGATGGTAGTAATGATCTCAAAGGCAAAGGCATCATCGGTTATCGAAATTCGGATCCGACGTACGGCGCTTTTATCCCTGCGGCTATCCTTGAAGTTGCCATGGGGGCTGGCATTGTTGTCAGTGGTCCGGTGGGTGACGCTTTACAGGTTGCCAAACTGGCAGGCACTGTTGCTTTGCATGCAAATTCGGAGTTTGTTCAATATGAAGTCAGCCCCAACCGACGCATTGAAACCCCCTCTGGCGATGAACTACCCGACATCATGGGCCCGGGCAAAGGGGATGTCTACTACGGCGAAGGATGGACCCTCGGGCTGCAGACCAAATATCGGTTTAGCATCATTCAGGAAGGCGGCCAATGGATTCCACAGACTGAACTGATATTGACCTATGACCTACTGGAACGAAATAACCAGTATGTCTACACAATTCGAGATATTGAGAGAATTATCGACGACCTCGAATTACAGATAAGCTTCCTTCCGGGTGACCCCACAGAACAAGAAGAGATAGATGAAAAAGAGAAGCTAGAAAACGCCAAGACGACATGGGAAAACCTGTTGGGGAACAATCCTGCGTATGCCTGGCAGCAAGAACGTAAACTTATTGAAGAAGAAAGGGATGTGAATCGGACGGACCTTGACGAATTTCTCGAAGCGAAATTCAGTGATGAAACAGGGGAGTTACTCATCTTTAGCGGTGGCACACCTTTCGAGTATTCCCGCACAATCTCTGAGGCGAATCTCGTCCAATTTTCAACAGAATCCAGTGTCGGATCACAATCGTCCTTTAGCAATGAATTAGATGTCTTTGCCGGAGCTGTTTTCTATGGGACTGGTATTCAAGTCGACTTCAAAATGGGGTCAGAGACTTCCATCGGTTCAAGTCAGGGTTTTGGTCGCAGCTTCGAAAGCGGCACCGAATCCAAACAGACCGTCGGCTTCGTGCTTGAGGACGACGAGGTCGGGGATACGATTTCCACCTACGCTTACACAGGCCCGTGGGGAACCCCAATATTCTTCACAGATCCGGGCAGCGTGACCAGTGACCCATGGCAGAATGGAACAACAAAAGCTGTGGATGTGCAGTTGGCGACCATTTCTCCGTTGGATAATGGCCCCTTCGATTACCGCGACGGCGCGCACTATCAATTCCGAGTCACTTCCACCGGCGCGAAAAGCCGACTGGGTTGAAGACCGCCTGTATTGGTGGGACGCCAAACCGGGAGGGGATGTGTATCGCGATGTAACAGACAAAAACAAAGACAACCTTGAGCCGTGGCAGGGATATTGGTTGAAGACGAAGGTGGCGAATCTAACGCTGACAATTCCGGCGCCGCAGGGCGTAGAGGACGCGCAACCGGAACCTCCTGATAGCCTCCAGCCACCCCTTGCGCCAGAGATTCCCGAACCGCTTGTTCTTTCAGGAAATCAGGGTTTCGACCTTCGGTTAGCGCTCATGTCGAGTTTCGCGCTGGATGTCACCACCGCGCTTGGCACTCGACCAGACGCCAAAGTGGGGTATGACGCACGGGATACCAGTGAACCTCCCATGTTAAGCCAAACGGTTTCGGTCTACTTTGACCATGACGATTGGGACGATAACTCCGGGCAGTACAATACCGATTATCAGCCCATACTGAAGGCGGGTGAAACGCGCACCTGGAGGATGGTGGTCTTTACCGATAAGTCAGGCGCGAAGATGACGTTATCGTGGGACGATGCCATTGGACAACTGCCCCAGGATACAATGTTCGCCTTCCGTCAAGTCGATACCGATTCCGACTGGCAAGATATGCGAGTCGTCCGAGAAGTTGAACTGACATCGGATTCCCGCGTCACGAAGATACCGTTTGAGATACGCGCGACACAATTTGAAATGTCACCGCCTGCGGATGCGTCCATAGTCGCAGGAGAGGGACAGGTTGAGATTCGCTGGGCAGCCGATTCCAACCCGTTCATTGATGGCTATATCATTGAGCGGGAAAGGATAGATGACCGCGAGAAGCGAAGATTTGAAATCGCACCGGCTCATCAATTCGTGGATAGGAACGTCATTGAAGAGATGACGTATACCTATCAGATAGCTGTCCGTTTCAAGACCGGCGCAGAATTAAAGAGCGAACTCTTGACAGTCACGGTACTACCAATGGTTAAGGAAACGGTGCTGTTGCAAAACTATCCAAATCCTTTCAATCCGGAGACATGGCTGCCGTATGAACTGGAGAAGCTGGCTGACGTGACCATTGAGATTTATAACGCCAGCGGTAAGCTCATTCGCACACTTCCTCTCGGTGTTCAACCCCGCGGACGCTACATTAGGAGAGAGAAGGCAGCGTACTGGAACGGCAGAACCGAGTTCGGTGAACGTGCTGCCAGTGGCGTCTACTTCTACGTGTTGAAAGCGGGTGATTATCAAGCCACCAGGAAATTGGCAATCTTAAAGTAGTGTCATTTGACCCCATGTAGAGCGCTCTGTTATGCGTTTCAATTATTGTTTCGGTAATCGCAAGCGGAGTAGCAAACTTCAGTTTGCGTCGTAATACGCAGCCTGCTACTCCGTGGGAACTGCATTACCGAATTAAGTTTTGAAAAGCATATTAGATCGCTTTGAACACTAGGCTCTACCCGTCATTACAAAAGTAACAAAGTAGTAATGCCAAACAAACTAGCCCTCCGGGATATTCAAGACCCCGGAGGGTTTTTCTTTATCCAGCGGCGTCCACAAGAGTCATTACCGCATGATCGTCATCAACCCCGCCGTCTATTCGCCAAGGTCATTTTGAATATGGGATTAGCTGGATTTTTCTGTAGCATCTCACTTTTCTGTCAGCCATTGAATAAGATTGTTCCACAGTTGATTAAAACTACTCCACTCCTTTAAATTGTCTGCCCAGCCTCTACTGTAACAGGTCAGGAAAACTGCAACCTTGCCAAGCCCATATTCGCCTATCACCAGAATGGGATGGTTTGTTTTTTCGTTCACAATTTCCATCGCGATGTTTTTGGGTAAATCAAATACCTCTCTGTCAGATTCAATATAGTCAATCAGCTTTTGAAAATTCTCTCCCGCTTGATTTGGAATATTCCACCAATTTGGCACAGGCTCGGCTAAGTGGACTGTTGCCATCCATGGACGGAATTTCGGATAATCCGCCGGAATAAGTGGAATGCTCACCAATCCCACAAAGCGATGCGCTGTATAGGGCGCGCTGCACACACCGCAAGTCCCCATATTATTCCAGAAACGCCGAGAATTACTGCGTGTTAAGACAAATTTTCCAACCTTGTTTATGTTGTCGCGCCATTTTTCTCGGTCCAGGCGTTTGCGAAAGCTTTCCGGCATAGATTCAGCAGGGAGAATGAAATGCAAACTTCGATGTCCGCTGAATTTCGCTCGATAGTGTATGCCAAAATCCTCAAGCACCTGTATCCCACTGTATAATTCACCGAAGGATTATGGAGTCTCATGAATTAATCTTTCAAAGCATCAGGCGAAGCCCGGTACGGGCGGAATGTTTATAGAAGACGATACCAAACACCATTTAAAGCTCCGTAGGAGCGATATGTATTTGCAGATTAGTTCTTGGATGACGATTTGCGAACATGTCGCCCCGATGGGGCTTTTTGAGATAGGCATCTTACTTTCTACAAACATATTGCCCCTACGGGGCTTTGGATAGTTTTTCCAGATATACCTATTGTGGTCAGATGCCTTGAGTCAAAATTTAGTTTTTATCCTAAAGATTTTCTTGACATTAAGGTGATAGAATAGTAAAATGAATATCAGTTGATTCAGATTAACAACGTTAAATCACAGGAGGTGACGAGGTAATCTAACCATGCATCCTATTCATACATTTACTATCACCCCTAAGTTGCCGGACAGATTGAAATGTTTAAAGGAAATCGCCTATAACCTCTCATGGAGCTGGAATAACGATATCATTGACCTGTTTCGCCGATTGGATGCGGATCTTTGGGAGGAAACAGAGCATAATCCGGTTTTAATGCTTGGGGTTATTAATCAGGAAAGGCTTGAGGAGGTAGCTGGGGATGATGCTTTCCTGGCTTATATGGACAAAGTTTGCGAAAATTTGGAAAGCTACATGAAATCAACTTCCTGGTATGACAAGCATTCTAAGCAGGTGGAACATTCCGATGAAATCGGGAATAATCTTTGCATCGCTTACTTCTCCGCCGAATTTGGCATCACCGAGTGCATGCCGTTTTATTCAGGCGGTCTTGGCGTGCTTGCAGGGGATTATCTTAAGTCAGCAAGTGATTTGGGTATACCAATAGTTGGTGTTGGGCTTCTCTATCAGGAGGGATACTTCCATCAACATCTAAACTCGGATGGCTGGCAAGAGGAATTATACCCTGAAAACGACTTTTACAACCTGCCGATTCAACTGGAACGGGATAAAGATGGCAATCCTGTAAAGATAAAGGTGGAATATCCAAACAGGCCAGTTACAGCTCAAATTTGGCGTGCGCAAATAGGTCGCGTGCCATTGTATCTGCTGGATACGAATATTCCAGAGAACCCAAACCCCGAAGATCGAGATATCACTGACCGTCTTTACGGTGGGGACCAGGAATATCGCATCCGTCAGGAAATCATGATGGGTATAGGAGGATTGCACGCGTTGGGAGCTTTGGGAATCCATCCCACCATCTACCATCTGAACGAAGGGCACGCCGCCTTTCTCGTTCTTGAGCGTATCAGGCGTCTTATGTCAGAGCATAACCTTGCTTTTGCAGAGGCTTATGAGATTACTTCCGCGACAAACGTCTTCACCACTCATACTTCTGTGCCCGCAGGCATTGATATGTTCTCATACGACTTGATTGACCGATATTTTTCGAACTATTACGCACAACTCGGGATATCCAGAGATGAACTATTCTCTCTTGCAAAATGTTCCAGGGACAGCCACGAATTCTGCATGCCATCTCTTGCTCTACGTTCGTCGGCATTTGCTAACGGCGTAAGCAAGATACACGGTGGGATTTCCAGAAAGCTCTGGAAAAGCATGTGGCCGGAGATTCCTGAACACGAGGTCCCTATCACTTCTGTGACTAACGGTGTCCATATCCGTTCATGGCTTTCAAAGGATATGGCAACTCTGTTCGATAGATACTTGGGCCCGAAATGGGCAGAGGACCCGTTAGACTGGGAAATATGGAATAGGATTGATAAGATTCCCGATGAGGAGCTATGGCGGACGCATGAGCGGCGTCGTGAGCGGTTGGTTGCTTTCGCAAGACATTGTCTGCGCGCGCAGCTTGAAAGAAAAGGAGCACACAGTTCCGAAATTGAGGCAGTAGATGAGGCTCTCGACCCATCAGCCCTTACCATCGGTTTTGCAAGACGTTTTGCCACTTATAAGCGTTCTGGTTTGCTGCTTAAGGATTCAGACCGATTGGCTCGTATTTTATCGGATAAGGAGCGACCAGTTCAAATCATATACGCCGGGAAGGCACATCCAGGGGATAACGAAGCCAAGGACATACTCCGAAATATTATCCATTTGTCGCGTCAGGAGCCATTTCGAGGCAGAATTGTTTTTATCGAAGACTATTCCATGTGTGTCTGTAGATATCTGGTCCAGGGAGTTGACCTGTGGCTAAATACTCCCCGCCGCCTCAATGAAGCCAGCGGCACAAGCGGGATGAAAGCAGCGGCTAACGGCGCTATTAATATGAGCATCCTTGACGGCTGGTGGGACGAGGCATACCAAACAGATATCGGGTGGTCAATTGGTAACCGTAAGGTATATCAGGATTTCGATTATCAGGACATGCTGGAAAGCAACGCTATATACGAAATGCTGGAAACGGAAATTACCCCGATGTTTTACCAACGAGGGGTAGGTAAGCTTCCCCGACAATGGATAGCTAGGATGAAGGCGAGCATGAGCGCCATCTGCCCTGGTTTCAACAATAATAGAATGTTGTATGAGTATTATGAGAGATTTTATCGTCCGTGCACTCGGATGTCAAATCGCTTATCAAAGGATAACTTCGCTAGCGCCAAACTTCTAGCTGCTTGGAAATCCCAACTGCGAGTAAATTGGCAGTATATCAAGATAAGCAATGTGAAATCAGACGCTGATAAGTTGGAAGTTGGCTCTGAGCTTAAAGTCCAAGCTGAAGTATATCTTGGTGTGATTGAGCCTAAAGATGTATCGGTCCAGAGTTATTATGGTCAGATTAACGCCGATGGTGAGATAGTATCTGGACTAGGAGTTGAACTCAAGGACGTTAAATACAAAGGAGATGGGGTTTATATTTTTGAGGGAGCAATTCCTTGTGTAAGCAGTGGATTACATGGTTATTCCGTTCGTGTTTTACCTAAACATGAGGATTTAGCTAATCCCTTTACCATGAATCTGATAACGTGGGCTTAGAGGAAATACATCTGAGCATTATGATTTGACTTTGGTAAATAGATATGAGCCCAAGATTCTATCTTGGTTCCCCGCGGTAGTATGCTTTTCAATTATTATTTAGGTAATCACCGGAGGAGTAGCAAACTTTAGTTTGCGTGGTACGACGCAGGCTGAAAGCCTGCTACTCCGTGGGAGTCATATTACCTGATTAAGTTTTGAAACGCAAATTACCGCTAACAAAATTCACTTATATAAGGAGATTAATAAAATGAAAAAGCATTTAGCACTGGCAGTGATGCTCGTATTGATAGCAAGCTACGTTAGTTTGGCGGCCGATTGGCCACAGTATCTTGGACCTGACCGGAATGCAGTTTCGACAGAAACTGGATTAAAACGCTCATGGGGCGAGGATGGGCCCAGTGTGTTATGGACATTTCCTCTTGGCGGGGGGTTTGGCGGGCCGGCTGTGAGCGATGGCAAGGTATACGTCCTTGACCGGGTGGGGAGCGAACAGGATGTGCTGCGTTGCATAGACCTGACCACAGGACAGGAGGAATGGACATTCGCTTATGACGCTCCTGGAAAATTTGACCGCCAAGGCTCCCGGTCTGTACCGGCGATTGAGGGAAACTATATCTATACGTGCGGACCCCTCGGCCATGTCCACTGCATTGACAAACGTACTCACAAAGCCGTTTGGCAAAAGAATGTATGGACAGACTTCGGCGGAGAAGGAGTACCGAGTTGGGGCATCTCCCAGAGTCCCTTGATTTATGGCGATTTGTTGATTATAGCATCGCAAACAAAAAAAGCAGGAGTTGTAGCGTATGACAAACTTACAGGCTCCGTGCAGTGGGCTTCGCCAAAACTTCCTGGCAAGGCGGGCTACGTATCGCCAACGGTAATAAACATCGGAGGCGATGACCAACTGGTTATGATTTCCGCTAATGGCGCTGTCATGGGAATGGCTCCCAAAACAGGCAAAGAACTTTGGTCCTACGAAGGCTGGCAATGTAAAATCCCCGTCCCAAATGTAACAGAGATAGGTGATGGGAGACTCTTCATCACTGGTGGCTATAAAGCCGGTTCGGCTATGATTAAAGTCGAGAAAGAGGGCGACGCCTTTGTCGTTAGAGAACTCTACAAAATTAGTTTTGAGGACTTCGGCACACACGTCCATCCAGCCATCCACCACGAGGGATATCTGTATGGTCACTGTAGCACGAATGAAACCAAGGATGGAATGGTATGCATGGACCTTGATGGCAATGTAAAGTGGAAGACAAAGCGTTCGCCCCTTTTTGACAAGGGTGGTTTTATACTGGCCGATGGACTTATTCTTAGCATCGACGGCAACAAAGGCTTCCTGTATCTTATAGAGCCAGACCCTAATGGCTTCAAAGAATTGGCAAGCGCCAAACTGCTCGATACCAATCGATGCTGGGCGCCGCTGGCGCTGTCCGGTGGTAAGCTGCTGATTCGCGACCAGAAACAGATGAAGTGTGTGGCTGTACGCTAGTAAATAATCAGATTGCGCCCCGATTCTTGTGATGGCGCAGTTTATCCCGATATAGACGGGGTGCACTTGAGTTTACGTTAAGACTCAAATCATTTACCTTCCCCATGCGTATCCGGTTAATGGATGAATACAGTGAAAGTGTAAGTTCTTTTCCCTCTCCCCCGATATTTTGGCTGGGGGAGAGGGTTAGAGTGAGGGGGCGGAATACACGTGATGTTTGACAAATTTGTTCAAGTTCTGAAAACAGTTTGGCAAGTCCTAACTTTTTCTGCATTTAAGATAGGCGAGGAAAACATCAGTTTACTGCTCATAATAGAAGTTCTTGCTTTGTTGGTAATAGGATTTGTGTTCGCAAAGCAACTGAGGAAAGTTCTCAAGGCACGCTTGGCAAAAACCCGCTTGGATGAAGGCGTTCAATATACCATTTTGCAGGTTATCCATTACAGCATTGTTGGAATCGTGTTTTATCAAGCAATTATGATGACGGGCATCAAGCTGACAGCGTTAGCGTTTTTCATTGGAATTTTATCCGTGGGAATTGGATTTGGGTTGCAGAGCATTGCCAACAACTTCGTTTCAGGATTAATCTTACTGTTTGAACGCCCCGTTAAACCCGGTGACATGATTAGCGTAGAAGATACTGAGGGCAAGGTGGAAGAAATTAAGATGCGAGCTACCACTGTCGTGACTCAAGACAATGTGACAATTATTGTTCCCAATTCCCAGTTCATCTCCGGTGAAGTTACCAATTGGTCACATAATGACCCAAAAATACGGATTCACATTCCCATCGGCGTGGCTTACAATTCCGATGTAAAATTGGTAACGGAATTATTATTGCAGATTGCTAAAGACCATCCGCAGGTCATAGATGAGCCATCTCCTAATGTTTGGTTCGTCGGCTTTGGAGATTCATCACTTGATTTCGAACTATTGGCTTGGATTGCCAATCCGCTTCTCCGGAAGCAGGTTCTTAGTGACCTGAATTATGCCATTGATGATGCTTTTCGGCAGCACAATGTCACAATTCCTTTCCCACAGCGAGACTTGCATTTGCAATCTTTGCCATCCGCAGAGGAATTGGAGGCAATATAGAGGACTTTTGTTACTTGAGGATAAACCACAAGGGAGGAAAACATGCAGATTCGGCTAAGTTTCCTGGGCGCTGCCCAGAATGTCACCGGTTCCAGATACTTATTGGAAGCTAACGGCGTCAGGCTTCTGATAGATTGCGGACTTTATCAGGAATGGAAGTTGAAGAGCAGAAACTGGGACCCGTTTCCTGTGCCGCCCGACACTATAGATGCCGTCCTTTTAACCCACGCTCATGCTGACCATTGTGGTTTGCTGCCGAAACTAGTTAAGGAGGGATTCCACGGTAAAATCTATTGCACTGATGCCACGTCGGAGATTGCTCAGATTGTACTTCTGGATTCTGCTCACCTGCAGGAGGAGGATGCGGAGTTTAAGCGGAAAAGACATGAGCGGGAGGGCAGAAAAGTACCACATCCCGAGATACCGCTCTACACGGTGGACCAAGCTAAGGCTTCTTTTCCCTTGTTCTCACCTATTCGTTACGAGGAGCCTGTCCGAATAGAGGATGGAATTGAAGCGACTTTCCATGATGCAGGCCATATAGTTACTAAAAACATAGAAAAATGTTCCTAGCCGTTTATGGGCGGAAAGCCCAATGGACGCACTACAAAGTCCTCTATCCCGTCGGCCTGTCCCGAAGATTTCGGGGCAAAAGCGTTCGGGACTACTTTTCTAATAATGTTACCTGAACCGTTTACATCGGCATCACTGAGTTTCATATCAGAAATTATAGCATAAAATGGTATATATTGCAATGTTTTTTTATATATTCAGTCGGCGTAAACAATACTCGGTTCGTCGATGATAAAGGTCAAGGTGAGCCGAAATGGAGAGAAAAGGACTATCATATTCTCTGGAGATGTTGGTAGGTGGGATAAACCGATACTTAGGGACCCAACCCTCTTTCGACGAGGCGGATTATGTTCTGGTGGAATCCACTTATGGCGATAGACTGCACGAGGATTCAAAAGATATAGAAGGGATACTTTCCGACGTCATAAACTCCACCCGAAAAGCAGGTGGAAATATCGTTTTACCCGCCTTCGCCGTCGAGCGGTCACAGGAAGTCCTGTATCATTTGAACAAACTGCTAATCGAGGACCGCATACCACATCTAATGATATTCATAGACAGCCCTATGGCGATAAGCGTTACGGAAGTGTTCGAGCATCATCCCGAATTATTTGACGAGGAGATGATAGAACTTATCCGCCGGAGAGAGTCGCCGTTCGACTTCCCCAGCCTGAAGATGACCAGGACGGCTGATGAATCGAAGGCGATAAATCACATAAAGGGAACCGCTGTGATTATAGCAGGCTCAGGTATGTGTACCGGTGGAAGGATAAAGCATCACCTGGTGCAAAACATCTCCAGACAGGAAAGTACAATACTCTTCGTGGGATATCAGGCAGTCGGGACATTGGGGAGACAGATTATTGATGGCGCTAAAAATGTAAGGATACTGGGGCAGAGATATCCTGTCAGAGCGAGAGTAGCTCAGATAAATGGTTTTTCAGCCCACGCGGACAAGGGGGAACTTTTCAGATGGGTATCTGGTCTACGGAAACCTCCTAAACATCTTTTCGTCACTCATGGTGAGTCTGATGCCTCCCAACATTTCGCGGATTTTCTGAGGGAGAAGGCAGGCTGGAATATATCAGTGCCTGGGTATCAGGACGAAGTTAATCTGGATTAGCCCTGAAGAGTATGGAATTTCAGTAAGAGAAAATACATAGAACCAGGTTTTCTCAAAAAATCTGGTTTCTGAATTAGCAAAGGGAGGTGAAAATAATGGGAATGGCTCAAAGACTACTCACAGCAGCCGCCATAAATTTTGGTTATATGCTAATCAGAGCGGTGTCGTTCATCGTGCTCTTTTGGGTTATCTATCGCATTTTTGATTCCATGACTCAGGACATTGATATTCCAGAGGAACTCTGCAAGAAAAATATCGCATTGGGAATTATCATCGCAGCATTAGCGTTGGGGCTTGCTTATATCATTGGTCAAATGTAAAAAGATGGAAATTAGGTAATTGGGAAATTACCACTTTACCAAATTACCAGGTTACCGACAAAAAGGAAGTGCTCTTTTATGATGAAACTAACAATTACCATACTTATATTTATTATGATAATAATCTGCGCATGTGAGAAGCAAAATCGTTCACATGAAACAACACCTGTTGTAGAATCGCCGGGTATTGTGGAGCATCAACCATCAGATGAGACTGCAGCGGCAGCAAAGGATAGCCCTAGTTCGCCCGAAGTTGGAGACTCAGAAGAATTGATAGAATACGTTTTCGATGGAGGACGTATAGAGATGCCTCGCCCGGGAGTAATTTCCAAATATGACAAAGTAGTCAGAAAATATGCTCGGCGATATCTTTTTGACTGGCGTTTAATATCTGCTCAAATTTATGCCGAAAGCACGTTTCGGCATAAAGCCAGAAGTCCTTACGGCGCGCTTGGTTTGATGCAAATTATGCCAAGCACAGCTCAATGGTTAGAAGGAAAAGTGGCAAAAGATGCAGAAGAACTCGAAGGTGCATCTGAATTGCTATTAGACCCAAAGGTCAGCATCCACCTGGGCTGTTACTACAATGCAATGCTTTTCAGTAAGATAGAAAATACCGAAGACGACATGGAACGACACAAAATGATGTTTACTGCCTATAACGCGGGATTTAGAAATCTATATAAAGCCCGAAGGCGTTCTTCATCACCTGGGAACTGGGAGGGAATTAAACCTTATCTTCCAAGAGAAACGCGGCACTATGTTCCAAGAATTTATAAAAAATACGAAACATATAAACAATGGGCTGCGTTAATTCCCTATTAAAGGTTATGCATACTGACCATAGAAACCAGCTTTTTTAAGCAACTGGTTTCTGAAATAGGCTTGAGAATTTTTCTCTGTTTGTTGATTTTATTCAATCTCGGAACTTTTAAGGAGAGGTGTTATGAATATTAAAGTTTGGGGTTGTCGTGGCTCACTCCCCACACCTGGTGGGAAAACTATTAAATATGGAGGCAACACCACTTGCCTTGAGGTTCGACTAAATGATGATACTCTCATTATTATTGATGCTGGTTCTGGTATAAGAGAACTAGGAAACAAATTGCTTAAGGACGAAAAATTAACTGAAATGTATTTGTTCTTTACCCATATGCACTGGGACCACTTAATTGGGTTTCCATTTTTTACTCCAGGCTATCTAAGCAAATATAAAATACATGTTCGCGGAGGTGTGAGTGCCCAAAAATCTTTAGACGAATATTTAAGGTACCAAATGGAATCCCCGTATTTCCCGGTTCCATTTGATGCGCTGAATGCGGAGTTTGATTTTATTCCCGGAGATTCAGAGGAAAGGTATATTGGTTCAGCCGAGGTCGTCCCCGTTGGATTAAGCCATCCGAATGGAGGCTATGGTATCAAAATCATTGAAGAAGGTAGAGCCTTTGTTTTTCTAACTGACAACGAGTTAGATTTTAAACATGAAGGCGGGTTGACTAAAGACGAGTATATTAATTTCAGTAGAGGCGCTAGTCTTTTAATACATGATGCACAATATACTGAAGAGGAATACAGAGCAACTAAAAAAGGATGGGGACATACGACATTTTTTTCAGCAACTGAACTGAGTATTAAAGCTGAGGTAAAGCGTTTTGGATTATTTCACCATGACCCTGAATATTCTGACGATGACATAGATGGGTTTGTCGATTCATGTCAAGAGAAAGTAGCGAAAGCAAATAGCAAGGTTGAGTGTTTTGGTGTTAGAGAGGGAATGGAAATCATAGTATAACCTATCTTTTCTTTTTCCTCAGATGTTCATGGCATTTTAACGGGTAGCGGTAGTTCCCCGCTTTGTGGGATGGCTTACGCGCACTTGACTACCGGCAGTCAGGGACCGCTTCTCCCTGTGTCTCTATGTACCATCTTTTTCTTGGAACTATATTGGACAGTATCAAAGGGAAAACTGGAGGGACAAAATGAAAGTGATTGAAAAACCAAAAGATTTCGATGATGAAGCTTTCAGAGAGCAAGCTAATGAAATTTATCAAAGACGTAAACAGAGATTGGAATCAGAAAATAAAGGAAAAATTGTGGCGATTGAAGTTAAAAGCAACGATATCTTTATAGCAGATACGGTTGTTGAGGCTGGGATGAAAGCGAGATTAAAATATCCAGAGAAGTTTTTTTACTTTAAGCGTATCGGCCATGAAGCCGTTGCTTGTAGAAAAGGAAGGTAATTGGTGGAAGGATACATAACAGAAGATCTAATTCCGAGAATTACAGATTTTTACATCATAGGAAAAGACGAGAACATCTCCATTGAACCTATCTTGGATACTGGTTTTAATGGCGAATTTTCACTTCCTAAAGAATATCGTGATAGATGTGAATTACAATTCTTAGGGGAAGAAGATTTCAAACTAGCAGATGGTTCCATTGTTAGCGAGGAAGTTTATATTGGTCAGGTTATAATTGACAACAGTCCCTATTTTGTCGAAGTCGGTTTGACTGATGACGAAGATGCCTTATTAGGAATGGGAATAATCAGAAATAAAGTTGCGGTTTTTGATTTAAAAGAGATGACAGTTGCGGTTGAAGGCTAACTTCTATTTGGTGAGCCAATTTTTGAATCTCATTCGCTAATTTCACTACCGATGCAGAAGCAGCGCTCATTCAAGTGGGATTAGACGAAAACATAGAATACGTGATAGAGGTCAAGTAAACTGGAATGCGGAATGCGGAATTTGAGTACTAATGAGGTTTTATATCAGTGGAAGAGAAAGAGTATGAACTTAAATTTGACTATATGCAGGAATCCGATTTGAAAGATGTTTTATATATTGACCGCAATTCATTCAGAACACCTTGGAGTATCAAAGCATTCCGGCGGGAAATCATGAGTAAATATGATACGTCTCATTTTCTGGTGGTGCGGTATAAGCGTAAAACAATTGCATTTATCGGATTCACCTATGCGGCAAATGAAGCCCACATTCTCACATTTGCAGTTCATCCGAAATTTCGCCGGCACAGTATTGGAACACGATTGATGGAATATGCTTTAGATTTAGCGAAATCGCTTGGGGCGGAAAAAATTACGTTGGAAGTCCGCGTCAGCAATCTCCCCGCTCAATCTTTATACAAAAAATTTGGTTTTAAGATTGTCTCAATCCGCCGGAAATTTTATACAGATACAGGTGAAGATGCTTATATAATGTGGATACCGAATCTCGGTGACTTAGAATGTTGATAATTTAATTCTAGCCCAACTTGTCGCAAGCTTTCCTTCTTTGAGAACGCTATAACTCACCTCGGGTAATAAACTGATTCCATTTGCATCGAAATAAACATAATCAATAAGCCAGTCAAGCTCATCGACTACTGGTACGCCGCCTGCTAATGTTGTGCTTTGTCCTATCTGAATAGCGTTTGGTGGAGCGCCGGTACCGCTTGCCGGCAATCCATCGCCACTTGCGGTCGGCTTAGATTCTGGGTCAAGCGGTTTTTCATCGACGTAGATTGAGAATATCCCTTTTTGCAATGTCAATCGATAAGTGTGCCACTTCGTTGGCTTGATGCCCTGATGAAGATTTGCAAACAGAGCGTAGGCTTCATCAGGGACAACCTCGAAAGATTCCCAAACAGTGCCATTGTCCATTGCTATAAACCCGGCGCCGGCGTTGAATTTAAACCTTATTACAACTGTTGAACCATCATCATCATTAGCTTCCCAAGCGATTTTGAATGAAAGTTTCTTTCCCGCTGGGCTGACAAGATGTAGTAGGTTATTGTTAGGATGGTCGGGGTCTACTATAATTTCAGATTTAGCTATATCGCCAGTCTTTTCCCATTCTGGGTCAGCTTCATGTGGAAACTCATTCGCATCATATTTTATAAAATCAGCTAAAGCAAAATTGCATGCAAAAAACAGCATTGCAATTACGATTAAAATTTTATACATTTTGCCCTCCGTTTTTTCGTGAAACGTGAAACGTAATGCGTGAAACGTGAAACATCTCTGCCCTCTTGCCCCTTACTCTTTGCGACTTCGCGGATAAGTTGGAGTGAAATCTTGTAGCACTAGGAATCATTGCCAACTCCTTGTGAATAGCAAATTTCCCCCCCGACCACGGTAAGTATGACCTTCACATTGCGTATATCCGCTGGTTCTATCGCGAATATGTCCTCTGAGAGCACAACGAAATCTGCTAACTTACCGACTTCGATTGCCCCTTTTATATCTTCTTCAAAGGCGGCATAAGCGGCGTCAACTGTATACGCGCGGACAGCCTCTTCAACGGTGATTTTATGTTCGGGGAACCACCCATCAATATTTTTGCCATCAAGAGTTTGTCGGGTCACGGCAGCGTATATTCCCAATAATGGGTCGAGTGGTGCGACAGGCCAATCTGAACCGAACGCTAATTTGACATCGTGTTCGAGGAACATCTGAAACGCATACGTCGTCTCACAACGTTTATGACCGATAGCCTGCTCCGCCCAACGACCATCGTCGATGATATGATAGGGTTGAACAGAAGCGATGACATTCAATTTTGAAAATCGCTCGAAATCCACAGGATGAACGTGCTGGGCATGTTCAATTTGCAGACGTCTATCACGCTTGCCATTTTTTTCGATTACTTTCTCATAGATGTCGAGCATCGCGTGATTTGCTTCATCGCCGATGGCATGCACGGATAATTGCAGACCAGCCGCATCAGCCGCCAATGCGAGCGATTCCATTTTTCCAGATGACATCGCTGTAGTCCAGAGTCCACGTGTATCGGGTGCATCAGCATAAGGTTCCCAAAAACGCGCTGTGCGTGCTCCCAGCGAACCGTCCGCGAAACCTTTAACTCCACCCAACCGCAACCATTTGTCTCCGCGACCATGTTCGGCAATGTATTCGGTTTGTTTTTGCCAATCCGATAGCGGCGTCAACAGGTAAACGCGCACGGTCAACTCCCCGCTTGCTAAAGCAGTTCGATAGATGTCCAGTTCATCCCATCCCGCGCAATCTTGTAAACTCGTAACCCCGCATCGCGCTGCATTGTCCAGAGCAGCGCGCAACGCTCTTTTATTATCCTCTGCTGTTGGACGTGGGATGACCTCTCGCACTAACCCCATCGCCGATTCCTTGAGAATGCCCGTTGGTTCACCTGTATCTTCATCGCGCGCAATAAGCCCGCCCTCCGGGTCGGCAGTATTTCTTGTTATACCGGCCAATTCCAACGCGAGGCTATTCGCTAATCCTGCATGGTGGTCGACCCGTGCTATGAAAACCGGGTTTTTCGGAGTATATCTGTCAATCCACTTTCGATGCGGCAATTGACCGTTCAGCCATAACGTATGGTCCCAATTCCCGCCAGTTATCCATTGCCCAGGCGGACACTGTTCCGTATATTCTTTGATACGTAGAGCGAATTCTTCTTCTGTGGGTGCATCTCGCAAGTCGATACTGAGCAGTTCTCGACCGCCTTGCATAAAGTGTGTATGACAATCAATGAAGCCGGGTAAAATTAATCGTCCATCAACATCAATAGCGTGGGTGGATGAATTGGCAAATTTCATGATTTCATCTGTGGAGCCAACTCCGATAATCATATCTCCGGACACGGCTACGGCTTCCGCTATCGGATTATGCGGATTACCCGTCCATAATTTTCCATTAAATAAAATGAGATTAGCTATCTGTGGTGGTGAAGAGTAAGTTTTCATGTTTGATTTTGATTATTAACCCATGTTTCGCTCATTTTGAATGTCGAATTACTTGGCATTCAACTTTGTATAGTGCAGAAAAATACTTTAATTGATAAAAAATATTTGACATTGTTGCCACAAAAGATTATCATCTATATGTTTTCCGTTCTTTGACAAGGTAAAATAC
>SDBU01002056.1_pt1 | contig 27410 bp, 24 predicted proteins | sample 2277071 | NCBI WGS metagenome assembly SDBU01 (sample SAMN10397929, study PRJNA504765) | marine sediment metagenome | isolation source: marine sediment core GS08_GC12, 126 cmbsf | place: Arctic Ocean: Gakkel Ridge, Loki's castle | collected 2008 | reverse complement strand
ATCATAGAGAATTCCAGTTTTACTGACTGTTTTTTCAGTTCCATGCATGCCTCGAATTACTTCTCGGTACGGGGAAGGCTGCCTCAGGACAAAGAGAAGATGCTTGAAGAATTAAGGTATATCCTGGCGAGAAAAGACCCCTCCCTGCTCCGCCCCGAGTTTTTGAGGGGATTATAAAAGTCGTCCAATCACATCTTTTTCCTAGGTTGCCCTGCTAGTATTCAACCATTTCTGGAATGTAATTAATGGCAGTGTGTTGCTTGCCTGTTAGGTTAGGAATCGTAAAATGCCAGCCGTTAACAACCTCTTTCTTACCTAGTTCCAGCATCCTCTGCTTAAGAGCTTTTATCCCACAATCAAAGCAATAATCTATGTACTTGCCTGTTTCCTCCTCAAGAATACAAATGGTAGCAATTTCAACCATCTTTGCGCCACACTCAGAACAAGACCACTTTGTAACCATTTTCAATTCCTCCTATCCGCTTACATCTTGTCCGGGGCGGTCATTCCCATAAGGTGAAGAGTTCTGGCCAGTACCTGTTTCACCGCTTTAACCAGCTTGAGGCGGGCTCTGGTTAATGCGGCATCTTCTGGAGCCCGGGATACCACTCGGCACTGCTTGTAAAAGCTGTGAAATACCGTGGCCAGGTCCTGGGCGAAGTAGGTGAGATGGTGCGGTTGCAGGGTAACGGCTACGGTCTCAACAATCTCCGGCAGAAGCAGCATCTTGCGGATTAGAGTGAGCTCCGGCTCGGTGGTCAGCAAAGAGACATCGCCGTCCTGGTAGTCAATCTTCTGCTGCTGCGCCAGGCGAAGGATGCTGGCAATACGGGCGTGGGCATACTGAACATAGTAGACCGGGTTTTCCGCCGACTCCTTTTTGGCCAGTTCCAGGTCAAAGTCCATTTGACTGTCCGCCGAGCGGGACAGGAAGAAAAAGCGGCAGGCGTCAGCTCCCACCTCATCTACGACCTCACGCAGGGTAATAATGTCACCGCTGCGCTTGGAAATACGGACCATCTCGCCCCCGCGCCGTAGCGTGACCATCTGAGAGATTATCACTTCCAGCTGCTCCGGAGCGATACCCAGGGCACCAATTACGGCTTTCATCCGGGATATATGACCCTGGTGGTCAGCCCCCCAGATATTAATTACCTTATCAAACTTGCGCTCCAGGAACTTGTTGTAGTGGTAGGCAATATCCGAGGCGAAATAGGTGGGCGAACCATCGCCGCGCACCACCACGTTGTCCTTTTGGTCGCCCAGGGCGGTAGAGACAAACCAGGTAGCCCCCTCCTTTTCCGCTATATAGCCCTGTTCCCGCAGGAGCGTCATCACCTTCTGGAATTGCCCTTTATCAAAGAGGCTCTGCTCGCTGAACCAGACATCAAAACCGACCCCCAGTAGCTCAAGGTCAACCTTGATTTGTTTTACCATCTTGTCCAAGCCGAGGTGTCCCAGTTGCGGTATTGCTTCCTCGGCGGGCAGGTTGAGAAATCGGTCACCCTGTTCCGCAATAATCTCCCTGGCCAGCTCGGCCATGTAACCAGCAAAATATCCTTCCGCGGGCATTTCAGTATCAATGCCCAGAGACTGCTGATAGCGGGCGTACAGCGAGCGGTAGAAGGCGTCTATCTGGCTGCCGGCGTCGTTGAGGTAGTATTCCTTCTCCACCTGGTAGCCGGCTGCGGTAAGCACATTGGCCAGGGTGCTGCCCAGAATAGCCCCGCGCCCATGCCCCACGTGAAGCGGGCCGGTGGGGTTGACGCTGACAAATTCCACCTGGACGCGGTTGTTCCCACCCAGGTTGATGTTGCCGTAAGCATCACCAGCCTGCAGGACGGAGTCTACCTGCCCGGTCAACCAGTCGGCGCTGAAGGTGAAGTTAACGTACCCCGGCGGCGCCACGGTAATGCGGGCGATGTCAGGCCCGGGGGTTATCCGCTGGGACACCTCATTGGCGATAGTTAGCGGGTTAATCCCCGTTGCCCGGGCCAGTTTCAGGGCAAGACTTGCGGCGTAGTCGCCGTGTTCCGGGTTCTGAGGGTGCTCCACCGTAATCTCGGGCAGGGTAACCGACGGCAGGGCACCTGATTCCTGGGCTTCCTTTGTCGCCTGTGCCAGCAACTCCGTCAGCCTTCGCTTGACGGTTATTATTCCTTCATCCACTATACCTAACCCCTGGGGATGTTAACTCCAGAATAATTAAATATATCACGAATGGCAGGACAAGCTCAAATAGAGAATATGCGGACTCAGGTGGCTGGTGGCTTATGCGGCCTTAAAGCGAAAGTAGTATTATCTCTTTTATGTTCCAGCCGGCAACCAGAGCCAGAAAGGCAACGGCCGGGAGGAGGAGCTTGCTTGGGGCAAGCCAGGCGATAACCAGGGGAATGAAGACCTTGATGACGATGAGCGGTATGGGTGCGCTGAGCAGTGCCCTCATCAGGGGGTTTAGCTCTGAGTAGCCGAGAGACACGGCGACAACGGTCAGGATAAGGTCGAGCTGGTGCAGGAGCACGTAGGAAGCCTTTATAGCCAGGCTTCGCGAGGACAGGCTACGCCCATTACCGAACCAGTATTTCTCCTTTACTATGCTTGAACTGACCATTGCCATCCCGGCGGCGCCTCCTGCCGTCATTTAGTTTTCAGGTCTTAGCGTAGCACCGGGGTGGGAAACAAAGCATAAAAATCCGGGCTAAAGCCGTAAACAAAGGGTAAACGTTGTTGGGCTAGCTGCAGGGAACGTTGTCTGTTTCAGGTTCTCCGAGCAGGACCCAAACTTTGGCTACCTAGCTCCACTCACCGCCCTGTTTCCAGACGCGGGCTAGCTCCCGGGTCAGGAGGTGGTGCTCGGCTTTCTCCAGGCCGGGGTCTTTTTCAAACAGCCTTATTGCCTCGGCACGGGCCAGTTCCAGCAGGGGAACGTCGGAGAGGCGGGCCATGCGCAGGTCGGGCAGGCCGCTCTGCCGCGTGCCGAAGAATTCCCCCGGACCCCTCAGCTCTAAGTCCTTCTCAGCCAGCTCAAAGCCGTCCTGGACGCTCTCTATTATGTTGAGGCGCTGTCCGGCTACCAGCGAGGGGTTCTCCGCCAGCAGCATGCAGTAGCTCTGCTCTTGACCCCGTCCCACTCGACCGCGAAACTGGTGCAGTTGCGAAAGACCGAAGCGGTCGGCGCTTTCCACCAGCATTACCGTGGCATTGGGCACGTCAATACCCACCTCCACCACCGGCGTTGATACCAGGATATTCAGCTCGCCGGTGCGGAAACGGCGCATTACCTTGTCCTTGTCGGCGGCTGACAGGCGCCCGTGAAGCAGGCCAAGTCTCAGTTCGGCGAAGACCTCCTGAGATAGACGCTCATGCTCGGCAATGGCGGCGCGGGCCTGGATTGCCTCCGACTCCTCAACCAGCGGACAGATAATAAAGGCCTGCTGTCCGGCAGCCACCTGGCGGCGAATAAAGGCATAGGCGCTTTCCCGCTGGCGTGGCTGAAGCCACTTCGTCTTTATGGTCTGCCGGCCCGGGGGTAGCTGGTCAATAACTGACAGGTCGAGGTCGCCGTACAGGGTCAGGGCCAGGGTTCGGGGGATGGGGGTGGCCGTCATTACCAGCACGTGGGGGTTGGCACCCTTCTGCCGCAGTGTTGAGCGCTGGGCAACGCCAAACCGGTGCTGCTCGTCCACCACGGCTAACCCCAGGCGCGGGAACTCCACCCCCTTCTGAATAAGGGCGTGGGTGCCGATGATAATATCAATCTCCCCATCCATGATACGCTGCTGGAGTTCTTGCTTCCGGGACGGGGTGACATCACCGATGAGCATGGCTACGGTAATGGGTTGTGGTAAAATCCCAGAGTAGCGGCGCAGGTAAGCCTCCTCCGTCTCCTGTTGCCCCGCCTGAGAAAAAAGCTGGCAAATAGTAGTGAAATGCTGCTCGGCGAGAATCTCGGTGGGCGCCATAAATGCCCCCTGGTAGCCGTTAGCCGCCGCCATGAGCAGGGCGGTGGTCGCCACTACCGTCTTGCCACTGCCTACCTCTCCCTGCAACAGGCGGCACATCGGCTGTGATTTCTGTAAATCAGCCAGTATCTCATCGAGCACTCTTTGTTGAGCGGTAGTTAGTTCAAAGGGTAAAGACCTGACGAAGTTATCCAGCACCGGCGTACTGGCGGTGAGCGGGTGGCCCGGCTGGCTAAACTGCCAGTCACGCTTCTGGCGAAGCACGCCCAACTGCAGCAGGAAAAGCTCGTCAAAAGCCAGGCGAACCCTTGCCCGGTCTTTCATTACTTCATCTTCGGGATAGTGAGCCTGTCTGATTGCCTGGGGCAGGTTGAGAAAGCTACGCCGCTGTTTCAAGCCCGCCGGTAAGAAGTCCTCCATCTGCCATGCCCACTGGTCAACGACCTCTTTCATCAGCTTCCTTACCTGGCGGGGGCGCAGCCCCTGGGTTAGCGAGTAGAGCGGGACGAGGCGGCCGGTGTGAACCAGTTCCCTGTCCTCAACCATCTCCCACTCCGGCGATTCAAATACCGGTCGGCCACCAAACACACTTACCCGGCCGCTGAGGACTATCCGCGTGTTGGGCGGCAGCTTCCTGGCCAAATAGGGGTTGTTAAACCAGACCACCCTGACATTACCGGTATCATCACCGACCACCGCCTCGGTGCTTTTTCGGTTGCCCAATCTGGTTTCGTAAGCCTGCCACACGTTGGCAATAATAGTCCGCTCCTCTCCTGCCGTTAGCTGGGAAATGGATGTCCGCTGGCTGTAGTCAAGGTGGCGGTGGGGGAAAAAGTAGAGAAGGTCGCGAATTGTCTCCACCCCGAGCTTGCTAAACTTGGTGGCCAGGGTTGAGCTAACCCCTTTAATAACGGTGATGGGCGAATCAAGGGATTGAGTTCCCGGTAAACTCGGCACCTTTCTTTTTGAGGACGGTGGGCGAGCTTTGGCGATGGGTTTAGTTGTAGTCTTGCCCCCTGCCTCCAGCATAGCCTCAGCCAGCCAGTTAAGGACGTCGCTTACCCACTGTTGGCGTTGTGGTTTGGTTTTGGTGGTATAGTCCGGTTTATCCAGGTGGAGTTGCTGAAAACGGGTCAGGAGTTGAGGGTTGGCTGTTGATGATGCCGCCTTAGCCGCCCAACCACGGAGGAATTTGTCCAGACCGCCGATTACCGCTGAATCCAGATAACCTTTCTGGTGCTCAAGCTCGAGAATTTTGTGCAGAGATTCGGCATTTATCGACAAGGTTCTGCCTCCGGAGCTAACAGCGACAAGGCATCAATGCTTTTCTCCCATTACCGTAATCCCAGCCCCTCAGGTGGTAGGTCAGCGGTGCTATCGGTAACAACCTTGACCGTCACTAACTATCCCTTTTCTCCTCCCAGAACGGATACCGCCATGGCACCGGGTCCGGCATATGTTCCCACCACCGGGCTGATTGTTGACCGGTAAATGCGCTCTTTGGGGAACAACGAACCGAGGCGCTCAACCAGTTTGTCCGCTTCCTCAGGGGTAGTAGCATGCTCCACCGCCAGCTCCTCAATGTTAGAGAAGCCAGCGACGAAATTGTATAGATAATCCATACCGGCCGCTCGAGACCGCAACCTGGTTAGAGGGGACATCTCGCCATCCTTCACCGTAAGGATTGGCTTTACTGATAGCATTGCGCCCAGCATCCCTTGTGCCTTACCTATGCGTCCCCCCTTGGCTAGATATTTAAGGGTGTCAAAAAACGCAATAAGGTGCGACCGGGGCATAGCCCTATGCACTAAGTCAACAAGCTCGTCCAGGTTTGCCCCAGCCTGGCATGCCTTGGCCGCAGCGATAACTATCAGTCCCAGGCCCATCGCCACTGTTAGCGAGTCAATTACCTCAATGCGGCACTCTCCCTCCACCATAGTCTTGGCATTAATGGCGGAATTATAGGTGCCGCTGAGCTTACCGGAGAGCACGACAACCAGAATTTCATCCGTTTCCTTGACCAGCTTGTTGTACACTTCGGCGAAAGTACCGGGGGGCGGCTGCGTGGTGTTTGGCCAGATAGGTTCAGTAGAGAGTCTGCGGTAGAACTCATCCGTGGTAATAGTAACCCGGTCCAGAAATGAGTCACGACCGAAGGATACGGTTAGGGGCACAATCGTGACTCCCAGTTCCTGCGCCATGTCGCTGGTAATATCGGATAGACTATCGGTAACAATTTTGACGGTCATTACAAAACCTCCCCTTATTCTACAGAAATAATGTATTCATAGTGAGGCTGGTCACCTCGAACTACCTCGACCTGTAGCTGAGGGTATTGCTCAAGGAGGTCGGCCCCAACCTTCTCGGCGTTGACTGGCTCGATGTCAGCCCCGTAGTAAATCGTAATTACTTCCGATTCATCCATTTTTATCCTGCCCAGCGTCTTGTTAAGGACATCGACGGTACTATCTCCTACCGCTACCAGAGCCCTGTCCAGAAAGCCGATAGCCTGTTTCTTCTTGATGCTCAGTCCGTCCAGCCGGGCCGAGCGGACGGCGCGCGTAATTTCAATAGACCTTACCGCATCTTGAGCTTTTTCCATAAGCTCGGTATTTGTTTCCAGGTCGGCTTCATAGTCAAAGGCTAAAAGGGCGGCTATTCCCTGAGGAATTGTTTCCGTGGGTATTACCCTGATGCTCTTGTCTGTCAGAGACTGGACTTGATTGGCGGTAAGGATTATGTTGCTGTTGTTGGGCAGGATAATAACCTTGTCCGAAGCTACCGCCTCTACCGCCTTGAGCAGGTCCTTGACGCTGGGGTTCATTGACTGTCCTCCGGGGACGATATCGGACACCCCGAGGCTCCGGAGAACGTCGGCTAGCCCTTCCCCGGAGACGACGGCAATTATGCCGGTGTCAGTCACCATTGTCCGGTCTTTCTGCATCTCCAGAAAGTCCTGGTGCTGCTCATCCATATTTCGTATGCTCGTCTGGTGCAAGGTACCTAATGAGGTGGCATAGTCAATGACATTGCCCGGTTTCTCGGTATGGATATGAACCCTGACCGTGGACTCATCACCGACGACAATGAGAGACTGGCCTTTTTTGTTCAGGCTCTTTTTAATTTTATCTGTCTCAAGCTTCTCTCCCTCCTTCGCCTTAAGCAGGAATTCGGTACAATATCCCCAGGGCACCTCTTCCGCGGCTACCATCTGGGGTAATCGGGTGGCTAAAGGTATATTACTGACAATTATCTGGGGCTTGCGGAACTGCATCTGTTCCACCTCGCCTCTTAGATAGCGGAGGGCACCTTCCAGAATGGTATAGAGCCCTTGCCCGCCGGCATCCACTACCCCGGCCTCTTTTAGCACGGGGAGAAGGGTGGGAGTATTAGCCACTGACTCGCGGGCGGTATCAACCACTGTCTCCATAACTGTTATCAGGTCATCATTACCGCTAGCCACATGTGACTGAGCCGCTAAGGCGGCCTCTCTGATTACTGTCAGAATGGTTCCCTCCACGGGATTAGTCAAACCGTTATAGGCCTTGGTTGATGCCTGGAGCAGGGCTTCAGCAAAGTCCCTACCGTCAAATTCCTCCTTCTCGGCCAGTCCTGTAGCCAGACCGCTCCATATTTGCGAAAGTATTACTCCGCTATTGCCCCGAGCCCCCATCAGGGCTCCCCTGGCCAGGGCTTGAGCCACGGCGGAAGCGGTGCGGTCAGGGGCGTTATGGGCTGCCTCTATGCTGGCGCGCATGGTAAGCAGCATATTTGTTCCAGTATCGCCATCAGGCACGGGGAAGACGTTGAGGGCATCAATATCAGGAGCGCTCTTCTCCAACCAGCTGGTGGCGACAGTAAACATATCCCTTAAATCTTGCCCGGTAGCCGAGCTCTCTTGCTTCATTTTATCACCCCTATTCCTGGTGAGTATTGCCTACCAGCCTTACCCTTCTTATTGCCAAGCTTTCCTGAGTGTGGTAATATTTATTGACGGCATTTTACACTAGTTTTTCCTGATAGTCAAAGGAGAAGAAATATTGAAGTGTGAGTTATGTGGCAAATCACCTCAATTCGGTCACAATGTGAGCCATTCTATGCGGCACACCAACCGCCAGTGGCTACCCAATATTCACCCGGCTACCATCCTTATAGGTGGTAAGCCAACGCGCCTTAACCTGTGTACCCGATGCCTGCGCACCCAGCACAAACTGACCAAAAGCCGGCAGGAATCCACCGGTTAACCGGCTGGAACCACCCGTATCTTTTACCAGAGGTGACTACTTTTCCCTAAACGATTCCTCCACTATTTTCCTGGCGGTGGCTATTGCCGGCTCTACCTGGCCCGGGGCAGTACCACCCGTTATATCCCGGGCGGACAGGGACGACTCAATGGTAATGGAATAAACATCCTCGGTAAACAGGGGTGAGAACTGCCGGTACTCATCAAGGCTGAGTTCCGCAAATGATTTGCCCTTTTCCGCGGCGTAGCCTACCAGTCGGGATACGATGTCGTGGGCGGTGCGGAAGGGGGAGCCTTTCTTCACCAGGTAGTCAGCCAGGTCGGTAGCTAGAATGTAACCTCGTTTGACCGCCGCCTCGATACTTTTCCGCTTAACCTTAAGAGTCCGAACCATACCGGCAAATACCTCCAGCGTGGCGAGCAGCGTATCCACCGTATCAAAGAAACCCTCTTTATCCTCCTGCATGTCTCGATTATAGGCTAAGGGAAGTCCTTTCATCGTTGTCAGCAGGGCCATAAGGTGACCGAAGACCCGTCCCGTTTTACCCCTGACCAGCTCGGCGACATCCGGGTTCTTTTTCTGGGGCATGATGCTGGAGCCGCTGGCATAAGCCTCATCAATCTCAATGAAATCAAACTCGGCGGAAGACCAGAGGACGACCTCCTCGGCCAGTCGGGAGAGGTGCATCAGGCAAAGGCTGGCCGCGGCCTCATATTCGGTGACGAAATCTCTATCGGAGACAGCGTCCAGGCTGTTCCGACTTATCTGGCTAAAGCCCAGCTCCCGGGCCAGAAAGTCCCGGTCAATGTCATAGGCAACACCGGCGAGGGCGCCACTTCCCAGAGGCATAACATCGGTGCGTTCCTGGCAGCCATTAAACCGGCTGATGTCCCGCTGGAGCATCTCAAAGTAGGCCAGAAGGTGGTGGGCCAGCAGCACCGGTTGGGCTGGCTGCAGGTGGGTATATCCCGGCATGACCACATCCTTGTTGGCTTCAGCCAGGGTAATTAGCGCCCGCTGAAAATCTTTCAGTCGCGTCAGGGTCTCAGCGATGGCCTCTCTGGCAAAGAGGCGCAGGTCCAGAGCTACCTGGTCATTTCTGGAGCGGGCGGTGTGGAGTTTACCGCCTACCTCACCCACCTTTTCTATTAAGCGGGCTTCAATGTTCATATGGATGTCTTCCAGTTCCGGTTTGAACTGAAACTTACCCTGCTCTATCTCTTCACCAATAGCCGCCAGCCCGTCAGTAATAATCCTGGCATCTTGCGCTGAGATTATGCCCTGCTTGGCCAGCATCCGGGCATGGGCAATGCTGCCGGCGATATCATGGCGGTATAAACGCCAGTCAAAGGGGATGGAGGCGGTATATTCGGCGGCTGATTTATCCGCTTTCTTATGGAAGCGCCCACGGATATGGCTCACTTCAGGTCTTTTTGCCTCCTTCTTTTGATGACATTATGCCGAAGGGACCCTCGGTTTTACCGGCTGGCTGTACCTGGGCCTGGGTTCTGACCGGCAGCCCCCAGATGTGAATGAAACCGGGTGAGGCGCTCTGGTCAAACTCGTCGCCCCTGTCGTAGGTGGCCAGACCGTGGCGGTAAAGTGAAAACGGTGATTTCCTGCCGACCACCGTGCAGTTTCCCTTAAATAGCTTGACTCGTACGGCTCCGCTAACAAAGCGCTGGGAGCTCTTAACATAGGCGGCCAGGTCGTGGTGCTGTGGAGTGAACCACAGGCCATCATAGACAAGGTCGGCGTACTCGGCAGCCACCTGCTGCTTGAAGCGGAGCTGGTCTCGGGACAGGATCATCGCCTCCAGCGCCTGGTGTGTTTGGAGCAGGAGCGTGGCGGCCGGGGCTTCATAAATCTCCCGCGACTTTATGCCGACCAGTCTGTTCTCAACGTGGTCAATTCGGCCAATGCCGTGCTTGCCCGCCAACTCATTAAGACGCTGTATCAAGCGGACGCTATTCATCTTCCGCCCGTAAACAGAAATCGGGATACCCTGCTCGAAGCCAATCTCCACGTACTCCGGCTTGTCCGGGGCTTCACCGGGCGATCTGGTCCAGGTAAACACCTCTTCGGGTGGCTCAGCCCAGGGGTCCTCCAGGACTCCGCACTCAATACTTTTCCCCCAGAGGTTCTCGTCAATTGAGTAGGGGCTGGCGGCAGTAATGGGCACGGGAATACTGTTACGCTCAGCGTACTCAATGGTCTGTTTCCGGGTCATGCCCCACTCCCGGGCCGGGGCGATAACCTTGAGCGCCGGAGACAGGGCGCTGATACTCACCTCAAACCGCACCTGGTCGTTACCCTTGCCCGTGCAGCCGTGGGCCACCGCGGAAGCGCCCTCATCTTGCGCGGTATCTACCAGCAGCTTGGCCATCAGTGGTCGGGACAGGGCGGTAGCCAGCGGGTATTGCCCCTCATAGATGGCATCGGCTTGCAGCGCGGGAAAGATAAAATGGTTAACGAATAGCTCTTTGGCGTCCACTACCAGCGCTTTGACAGCGCCCACCTTGAGTGCCTTTTCCCGAACTGCGGTAAAGTCACGTTCATTCCCGACATCAACCGTCAGAGCAATAATATCCACATTGTACTTTTCTTTGAGCCATCTGATGGCTACCGAGGTATCTAACCCGCCACTGTAAGCCAGAACCACTTTGTCGGACACGCTAAACCTCCGTAGAACCAGCGAGATTATGTCCCGCGCTTAATGCTGAAGTTTCGCTTCAAAAACTGGGTAATTTCCGAAGAAACCTCGGGGTGCTGCCACCAGTAATCATGTCCCGGGGCTCTTATAAAATAGAGTACAGTCCCGGAATCGTCGGCTGTTTGAGAAAAGTCAAATAAAGATCTCAGGTTAGCCACAATCATACTCGTAAGGTCTCCCTGGCTGAAGGAATCAGGCAGTATTCCGTTACTGGTCAGGACTAGGCTTCTTTCCAGCATAATACTGTTGTGCCAGAACGGAGGGCCAGTCTGAATACTATAGACCCTGGGGTTATCCTCCAGAAGGGTCATCGCTTTAGCCGCGATAACCGTGCCATTACTTTCACCGGTCAGGATAACCTTGATGTCAGGAACGTGCTTGGTGAGAAATTCCACTCTAGAAGCCAAATACTCAGCCTTGCTCGGGTAGGAGTTCGCCATTTCCGTGGTCTCTTCAAGGCGCCCCCGCCAGCTTTCCTCGGTCCGCTTATAGTCTAACATAAGCGATTCATAACCCATGAAGTCCAGTTCAAACTTGATACCCTTAAAAATAGTCTGCCAACCCGCAGTGTCCTCTAGTGGAGTCCACCCCCAGCCGCCGGAGTTAAAGAGGATGACAAAATCCTTATCCTTTGCCTCCGAATATATGGCTAATACCTGGTTGACAAAGTTATTAGCCTTTTCCTGGGAATCGCCAAAGAGTGTTTTTGCCATCTCGGCAGCGTCGTCAAGCACCGACTGCGGGATAGCCGAACTGTCATAAGCCGCTAAGGGAAGACCACCGGTGCCAACCTCGGAGGTGACCCCGACGCCGGGGTAAGAAGAGGCTACCAGCACAATACCCAGGGAAAGGATTGCCGACAAGCCTAGCAGTATTACCAGTTGGCTAATCTTACTTCGCATCTTAATTACCTTAAACTACTCTTTAACGCTTTATCCAGGATGCCCAGTGCTTCATCAACCTCCTTATTGCCAATGGTAAGGGGAGGCATAAAGCGCAGGGCGTTTGGCTTAAGCTGGTTGACCAGTAAACCCCTCTCCAGGCAAGCCATGACCAGCGACTTAGCAATATCGCAGCTGAACTCAATGGCGGCCAGTAACCCCCGACCCCGCACATCGGTTACCACCGGGTGCTTCTGGCTCAAGTCTTTCAGCCCGGCCATAAGATACTCGCCAACTCTCCGGGCATTGCCGGGAATGTCATTATCGATGACAAATTTTACCGTGGCATAGCCCGCGGCGCAGGTTACCGGGTTACCGCCAAAGGTGGAGCCATGCTCGCCGGGAGTAAAAACCGATGCTCCATCCTTGGCCATGATAGCGCCGATGGGCAGGCCACTGGCTAAACCCTTGGCCAGGGTCATTATATCAGGTTCAACACCGTATTGCTCGTAGGCAAAAAGTGTCCCTATTCGGCCTATCCCGGTTTGAATCTCATCCAGAATAAGCAGGATACCCGTCTCGTCGCACCAGGCGCGCACTTGGGCCAGGTAATTATCGTCGGGCAGGTTCACACCTCCTTCCCCCTGCACCGGCTCCAGCATCACGGCACAGGTTTGGGGGCGGGTAGCCGCTTTTATTACCTCAATATTATTATACTCCACATTGACAAATCCAGCGGGCAAGGGGATATATGGCTGCTGAAATTTGGGCTGGCCGGTGGCAGCCACCATTCCCAGGGTGCGCCCGTGAAAGGAACCGGTGGTGGTGATAACCTCAAAGGCGCCGTTTAAGTGGTGTTTCCCATAGCGGCGGGCTAGCTTCACCGCCCCTTCGTTAGCCTCGGCACCGCTATTGCATAAGAACACCTTGTCCAGACAGCTATTCTGTACTAAGAGTTCGGCCAGTTGAACCTGGGGGATGGTGTAGAACTGGTTGGAAACCTGAATCAGGGTACGCACCTGTTCGGTTACGGCCCCAACGATTGCCGGATGACAGTGTCCCAGGCTATTGACTGCCCAGCCCGCGATAAAGTCCAGGTACTCCCGGCCGTCTTCGTCCCATACCCGTGCCCCTTTGCCCCTGACCAGGATTAGCGGTAGGCGCTCTACCGTTCTCATAAAGTATTCCTGCTCAAGCCCCTGCCAGCGGCTCATTTCGTCACCTCTATGGTTGTGCCGTCACCGCGTCCCTCCACCTCCCGGAGCAGGGCGTGGGGCTGTCTGCCGTCAATGATACGGGCCGATGAAATCCGGGATAAAGCCTTCAGACAGCCCCTAATCTTGGGTATCATCCCGCCCGAAGCCTCACCGGAAGTCATCAAGGTTTCGGCTTCCTGCGGTGAAAGTTCAGGCAGTAATTTGCCCTGCCGGTCGCAGATACCAACCACGTCGGTCAAGAAAATAAGCTCTTGGGCACCAATGGCGGCGGCAATCTCACCAGCCAGGGTATCGCCATTAATATTGAGCAAGCGCGGCGCGTCATCGGGTCGGTCAAAGGCATAAAGGCCGAGAGGCGCCACCACCGGGATGTAACCTGACTTAAGAAGGGCCTCCAGGGGACCTACGTCCACCTTTACCACGGTGCCGACATAGCCCATATCGTCGTCCCGGAGCCGACTTTGAATCAGAGCGCCGTCAGCACCGGAGATACCTACCGCTCGCCCTCCCAAAGTATTGATGGTGGCGACTATTTCTTTGTTGACCAGGCCACCCAGCACGGCGGTCACCATTTCCAGCGCGGCTCTATCCGTTACCCGCTCACCCCGCACAATGCGGGTGGGCGTTCCCTGCCGGGTGAGCCATTCCGTTACCAGCTTCGCCCCACCGTGCACGATAACCAATGGTCTACCCTGCTGCTGGAGGTAAACTATGTCTTCAAAGGTGGTATCCTGGCTACTCAGCGTAGAACCACCTATCTTGACAACCATAACCTTGTTCAACTTCTCATCACTCGTTGCCTGATAATAATGCCATCAGGTGGTGTATTCGCTATTTATGGTTACATATTCTTCAGACAGGTCACAACCCCAGGCGGTGGCGGTAGCCGTGCCCAGGTTAAGATTTACGCTGATAGAAACCGCATCTTTTTTTAAGACCTCGACCGCCGCCTTTCGGTCAAAAGGTTTCGGGCTTCCCGCTTTTACCGGGCAGATATCGCCGAGGTAAAGGTCAATCTTTGACTCTACCGCCTCCACACCACTCCGACCCACCGCGGCAATAATCCGTCCCCAGTTGGGGTCGTTGCCGTGTACCGCGGCCTTCACCAGTGGCGAACTCACCACGGTACGGGCGGCTCGCCGGGCATCATCCAGACTAACTGCCCCGCTTACGGTGACCTCGATAAGTTTAGTCGCTCCCTCACCATCACGGGCAATGCTCTTCGCCAGATAACTGCAGAGATGGTCAAGGGCTTGCTGAAAAACCTCGGCTTGCTCACTTCCTGCCTTAATGGGCTCATTACCCGCCAGTCCGTTGGCCATTATAAGCACCGTATCGTTGGGACTGGTATCGCCATCAATAGAAACCATGTTAAAGGAAGTATCCGCCGCCTTTTTCAAGGACTCTATTAAAAAAGCTATGTCCACCCCGGCATCGGTGGTCAAAAAACAAAGCAAAGTAGCCAGGTCAGGATGTATCATCCCCGAGCCTTTGGCTGCCCCGCCAATGATAAACTCATTGTCGCCAGCACTGACGGCGGCTTCCTTGGGCACCGTGTCCGTGGTCATAATGGCTTTAGCCAGATCATGACCGCCATCAGCCGAAAGGGCAATCTGTTTTATTCCAGCCCTGATTAGCTTTAACGGTAATGGCTCACCCGTCACGCCGGTGCTGGCTACCAGAACGTCTTCCGGTGACAAGCCGATACCAGTGGCGGCTAAATCGGCCATCTCAGCGGCATCAGCCAGTCCCGCCTCGCCGGTGAAGGCGTTGGCGCAGCCGCTGTTGACCACCACGGCCGCTGCCTTCCCGGTTTTCAGCCGTTGCTGACACAGCAATACCGGGGCGGCTTTCATACGGTTATTGGTGAATAGCGCCGTCGCCGCGCATTGCACTTCGGAAAAGAGAATGGCTAAGTCCAGAACACCATCAGTCTTCTTTTTTATCCCTGCGTAGGTGGCACCAGCGTAAAACCCACGGGGCGAAGTGAGCGTACCAGAGGTGATGAACTCAATCCTGGTGTTCACTTCCAAACTATACCATACTCCACCTGGCCAGGCAACGAAAGGAGGGTATTTACTTTGATAGCTAGGCGGGATGTAGTAGAATGAATTCAGGACTATGGTTAGTGAGTTTCGCCATCTTCCCAGCGTGGACAGGGTGCTCTCCGACGAGCGGATTAAGCGACTCGGGGAGACTTACCCGCATGACCTGCTGGTCAAGTTAACCAGACAATGCCTGGAGGAAGCGCGTCGGGCAATTGCGGCTGGTAATCAATCCTCCTCCGTTGATGAGATAGTGGAATCTGTTTGCCAGCGAGTCAAGTTCCTGGAAAGTCCCACCCCCCGCCCCGTGGTCAATGCCACCGGGGTGATACTTCATACCAATCTGGGTCGCGCTCCTCTCAGCCGGGAGGCAATTCAAGCTATGGGGGCCGTTGCCGAGGGCTACAGCAACCTGGAGTTTGACCTCAGTACCGGTACCAGGGGTTCGCGCCACGTCCATATTGAGTCGGTTTTGTGTCAGCTGACCGGGGCAGAGGCAGCGCTGGTGGTGAACAACAATGCCTCGGCGGTGCTGTTGGGTCTGACTGCCCTCGCCAGGAGAAAGGAAGTAATCGTCTCCCGTGGTGAGGCGGTAGAGATTGGCGGCGGCTTTCGTATTCCGGATGTAATGCGCCAGAGTGGCGCCAGGCTGGTTGAGGTGGGGACAACTAACTGTACCTACATCTCCGACTACGAACCGGTGATTAGCTCCCGTACCGCCGCCCTGATGCGGGTTCACGCCAGTAACTTCAGGCTGGTGGGTTTTACTCATGCGGTGACCCTTGAAGAACTGGTGGCGCTGGGTCAGCGGTATGACCTGCCGGTGCTTGATGACCTGGGGAGCGGCTGTTTTCTGGACACCACGGTGTTTGGTCTTGATCCGGAGCCAATGGTGCCACAGAGTGTGGCCAGTGGTGCCGGGCTGGTCTTTTTTTCCGGGGATAAGCTGGTGGGTGGCCCCCAGGCCGGGATTATCGTGGGCAAGAAGCCGTTGGTTGACCGCCTGAAGAGGCACCCGCTGGCCCGGGCGGTGCGGATTGACAAGGTACGGCTGGCGGGCTTGAGAGCTACCCTGCTTCACTACCTGAAGAACGAGGCTGTCACCAAAATCCCGGTGTGGCGCATGATTTCGGCGCCACTGGAAGAAATTGAGCGGCGGGCCAGAGCTTGGGCGCAGACCGTAGACAAGCTGGCTAAAGTGGTGGAGGGAGAGACGATGGTCGGTGGCGGAAGCCTGCCCGGAGGTACCCTGCCCACCTGGCTGGTGGCTATTGGTGGTGGTGTGAAAAAGGGTCGGAGTGTAGCTCAGACCGCTGGGCGAAAGGCTACGCGGTCAGGAGACGTCGGTGGTGGGGGGGGTTAGCGATAACATCCTGTTCCTCGACCCGCGCTCGGTGCTCCCGGAGGAGGACCCGGTAGTGCTTCAGGCGCTGCGGCAGGCGGCCGCCGGCTTGAATACGGTCTGACTCACGGTTAAAGAATAAGAGGCGAGCACGATGTTTGTATTGGGTACGGCCGGACATATTGACCACGGCAAGTCGGTCCTGGTGCAGGCCCTGACCGGGATAGACCCTGACCGGCTCCGCGAGGAGAAGGAACGGGGCATGACCATTGACCTGGGTTTTGCCTGGCTGACGCTGCCCAGCGGGCGGGAGGTAGGGATAGTTGATGTCCCCGGGCATGAGCGGTTCATCAAGAATATGCTGGCCGGGGTGGGTGGCATTGACATTGCTCTGCTCATTGTCGCCGCTAACGAAGGCATTATGCCCCAGACCAGGGAGCATCTGGCTATTCTGGACTTGCTCAAGGTGTCACGGGGGATTGTCGTCGTTACCAAGAAGGACCTGGTTGACGAAGAAATTCTGAGCCTGGTCAAGATGGAGGTGGAGGAGCTGATTAGTTCTACCAGCATCTCTGGAGCCTCAATCGTGGCTGTCTCCGCCGTGACCGGAGAGGGTTTGGATAAGCTGGTTTCAGCTATTGATGGTCTTTTGGATTCTGCTGAGCCGAGAAAAGACATGGGGCGGCCCCGGCTACCCGTAGACCGCGTTTTCACCATGGCTGGCTCCGGCACCGTGGTCACCGGTACGCTGATTGACGGCTCGCTGGTGGTGGGGCAGGAGGTGGAGATTGTGCCCGCCGGTTTGAAGTCGCGTTTGCGGGGACTACAGACACACAAATCCCGCCTTAATGAAGCCAGCCCGGGGAGTCGCGTGGCGGCTAATCTGGTCGGTATTGCCACGTCCCAGTTGCAGCGTGGTGACGTGGTGACAGCACCGGGTTGGTTGACACCCACCACGATGTTAAGTGCCAGTCTGGAACTGCTCCCTGATGTCCGGCGGGGCTTGCGCCATAACGCTACCATTGGCTTCCATGCCGGGGCGGCGGAAGCGATGGCTAAGGTCCGCCTGCTGGAGAAAGAGGAGCTCCGGCCGGGGGAAGCTACCTGGGTTCAGTTATCGCTGAGCAAACCGGTGGCGGTAGTCAATGGCGACCGTTTCATCATCCGTTCTTCTACGGAGACCCTGGGTGGGGGTAAGGTCGTTGATGCCCATGCCCGGCGACTTCGCCGTTTTCGCCCGGCGATAATCGAAAACCTGAGGGCACGGGATGAGGGCACCGCCGAGGATGCGGTTATGGCGCTGCTGGAAACAAAGCAGTCTCTGGAGCTATCAGCCATCCTGGCCCAGAGTGACCTGCCCGCCGATGGGGTTCAGCCGGTGATAGAGTCCCTTGTCCAGCAGGGGAAGGTAATTAAGGTAGGTCAGGGGGAGCGCTCTCTTCTCTTCACGGCAGCTGGCTGGGAGCGTTTGGTTAATAATGCCACCAGTATCCTCCAGGAATATCATCGTAAATTCCCATCACGTGCGGGTATACCCAAAGTGGAACTGAGTAGCCGGCTGAAGCTGGGGGGATACTCCTCGGTCATCTGGCAACGGTTTTCCGAAGAAGAAGTTATTGCTGATGATGGCGGAAGCATCCGCCTTCCCGGTCACTCCATTCAGCTTACCGCGGCGCAACAGGCGAAGATTGACGACTTCTTACGCTCGCTGGCCCGGAATCCGTACTCTCCGCCCGGTGACCTTGTCCCGGAGCCAGATTTGCTCAGTTTGCTCATCGAGCAGGGCAGGGTGGTAAAGGTAAGTGACAGCGTGGTCTTTGCCACCTCAGCCTACAACGACATGGTGGAAAAGGTCACCGCGGAGATGAAAGCACGCGGTAAGGTAACATTGGCGGAGGTGCGGGACTTGTTTCAGACCAGCCGGAAGTACGCTCAGGCTTTCCTGGAACACCTGGACCAGAGGAAGATAACGCGCCGTGTGGGCGACGAACGGGTTCCCTACCGGTAAACCGGCTTATTTCCTTCTTCGCTTTGGTGGATTGGACTCTTTTATCTGACGTTTAATCTTGTCCAGCCCTTCTCTACCGGTGGCAAATGCCTCTTCCATAGTTTTGGCTTTGGTCAGGTTTTTCCTGGTGGCCGCGGCTATTTTGTCTATCGACTGTTCCGTCCGCTTGGGTCGTTTAGCCCGGGGGCGCTTTAGCAGGTACCAGGTAATCCCTCCGATGGCGACCCCAGCCGCCAGAATAGCCAGCAGTAACGGTAATAAATCCATTTCCCCCTTTCGGCTTGACCACTGGGGTATTTTAGCATATGGCGGCGGGAGATGCCAGGTCAGTGAGGTTTGAGAAAACTATAAGACTATTGAGGAGAAGTGGTGTCAGGTCTGTCATAGACATTGACGGCAAGAGAGCAGGGGTCTAACATAGACACAGGATTTGATATGGGAAATCATGGTTACATTTAGCCAGAGAAGAACAGCTTTGCACAACAAAAGGAGGCTAACATGGTTAAGGCCGAAATGAGTGACATCGTACCCCTGGACATCTACTTCGACTACCTTTGACCCTATGTCTATAATGTAGCAGTTTGGCTGCAAAAAGTGAAAGAGGATATGGGGACAAAGTTAACCATCAGTTGGAAGTATTTTAGCTTGGAGCAGGTCAATAGTCAGCAGGGACCTCAATGGAAAATTTGGGAACAGCCTGAAGACTACCCGAGTCGTGGACTACGCGCCTTCTGGGCTGCAGAGGCTGCCCGACACCAGAGTGAGGCTACCTTTCGCTCTTTTCACATTGCCTTACTTAGAGCGAGGCACGAACAGCGCCGAGATATCGCTGATATGAACACCCTTATTGAAGTGGGCGAGAGTGTTGACCTGGATATGACCCAGTTTCAGAAGAACCTGGGCGACCGCAGGCTGCTGGCTAAACTTGGTGAAGACCATACCTTTGCCGAGGAAACCTTAGGTGTTTTTGGTACACCCACCTTAGTCTTCCCAGAAAGACAAGCCATCTTCTTGAAGATGGTGCCGCCATCATCACATGAGGAGTGCCTCTCCGTCTTCACTGAACTTCGTCATCTAGTAGACCAAAGGCGATACATTCAGGAGATAAAGAGACCTCAACGCCCCAGGATGACCTGACCCAGTTGGCCGAAGAGTTGGGTGTATCCGTTAGCTATCTCTCTCAGGTAAGAAGTGACAAGAGACCACCGGGCAAGTGGATAGGGGTAGGATGGTCAATACAAATATAAGAGCCCAGCTCTCTGGGAGCAGAAGGAGTGGTTGTTACCGCTTAGTTCAACCCTTCGGAGGGGGCTGGTTGAGCACCTCCTGGTGTTTCTTAAAGCCGGAGACGAATGCCTTTACAGCCATGGGGCAGAATTGTATGCCCGCGCCCTTGGCTAACTCACTCAGGGCATCGTCGGCGCTTCGTGCGGCACGGTAAGAACGGCTAGTGGTCATGGTATCAAAAGCATCGGCGACAGCCAGCAGACGGGCGCCAATGGGGATACCCTCACCCTTCAGCCCTTCTGGATACCCATCGCCATCATACCTTTCATGGTGATGGAGGACAATATCTCTGGCTGTTTCCAGGAAGGAGACTTCGCCTATGATGTTAGCCCCTATCGAGGGGTGATTATGCATAATAGCCCATTCCTCGTATGTCAGGCTATCAGATTTACGCAATATACTTTCATCAATACCAATTTTACCCACATCATGAAGCAGGCCACCAAATTCAACAGCCTGCAGTTCCTCCGGTGAAAAGGAAAGGGAAGTCGCGCTCAGCATGGCATATTCCATTACTCGCTGGGAATGGCCACGAGTGTAGGGGTCTTTAGCATCAATGGCGGCAGCCAGGGCCTTAACGGTATTTTTATATCCATCCAGCACTTCCTGGTGGAGCCTGGCATTACTAATGGCTATAGCCGCCGTTGACGCCAGTGCCATTAAGACAGCCGAATCCTGCTCATTGAACCCGCTGCCATCGACTTTATTGAGCACTTCAAGAACCCCGATGACCCTGCGTTCTGACACCAGGGGCACGGCCAGGATTGACCTGGTGACAAAACCGGTAACTTTATCTATCCCCCTGTTGAAACGGGGGTCTCCGGCCACATCATTGGTAATTAACGGTCTGCCGTGGCGGGCCACCCACCCGGCAATCCCGGAGTCGAGACTTAACCTCACCTGTCTCAGCACGTTTCCCGCCCTGCCCCCGGCTACCCGGAAGTATAGGTCCTTTTTCTCCTGGTCAATCAAGAGCATCGAAGAGGCTGAAGCCCGAAGCGTCTGCTGAGTCATGCGCAGTATCTCGTCGAGTAGCTTTGACACTTCTGAGACTGTGCCCACTTTTTTACCGACCTTATAGAGAAGGTCCAGTCTTTTCTTGTACTCTTCAGTCTCTATTACGCTTGCCCTTACTTCCTGGGCTTTGTTTTCCTCTCCAGCTTTATCGCTATCAATAACCATCATTTACCACCTACCCCACTGGAGTTGAGTAGTTCCCTGTTTATGTCCAGCACCTCGTATGCCTTAACTGGTTGCCGCTTTCCTTTCACCGCCAGCGGGGCTAGTGGCTTGGCCGAAATGTAATCCTCTATCAGGTTAAAGGTACCCACGGCCGTCCATACCTTCCCCGCCGGTACAGCATCGGTGAGCCGGGCCGCGATGTTCACGGTATCACCAATTACCGAGTACTCCAGACGGTCTTCACAACCTATGTTACCAGCCGTTACCTTGCCCGTATTGATGCCAATGCCAAAGTCTATCTTGGGCAGGGTTGGCTCCTCCTTCTGTAATTCCCCAACCGCCCCCTGCGCCTCAATAGCCGCCATCGTGGCCAGTAAAGCGTGTTCCGGGCAATCCACAGGCGCATTCCAGACAGCCATAATGCTATCTCCGCCAAATTTGTTTATCGCGCACTTGCGTTTCAGAAATGCCTTGATAATGATAGAAAGATAGGTGTTTAGCACCGTGATTAGCTCCTTAGGCTGGATGCACTCAGCCAGGGTAGTGAAACCACGAATGTCCGCAAAAACCACCGTCACCTCCCGACATTCACCCCCCGGCCCGGGCTCGCCTGCTCCTGAATCTGCCTCAATAGCCATGGTCGTAAGTGAGTCGGTAGGGAAGCGTCTTCTTTCTAATAGCCTGACCATACTAACCTCTATCTGTTCTCGGTAAATAATCTTCATAAGCAGGATGACACCAGGACGATAAACAAAACATAAATACGCGCGGAAGATATCTTAACGTTTTATAAATATTCCCTCTATTTCAGATATGAAGGCGGTACTTAATGCATCCGCACGAGCCAATTTTAAGCATCGCGCGGGTAATTAGGTGGTGCTGACGTCACAAGGTTACTGTTGGACATATTGACAGCTTGCCCTTCTTATGATACACTGGTTTTAGGACAAATGTATCAGGAAACGGGGAAATGGCTGGCATCTCAAAGACACGGCAACGAATACTGAACTTTATCCGCGCTTTCCTTCAGGAAAGGGGCTACGCACCTACTGTCAGGGATATTGCCCGGGGGTGTAACTTCAGTACCTCCTCGGTGGTTCAGCACCACCTGAACGTGCTGGAGAAGCAGGGCAACATTCAGCGCGACCCGCATGTATTTCGCAGCATACGCCTGGCTGATAAGGGACAAACCACCGCTACCCGTGCTGTCCCCTTGCTGGGAACAATAGCCGCCGGGGAGCCGATACCGGTACCGGGCTCAGACACCTGGGCTACTGTGCCTGAAGAAACAGTGCAGTTAACCGATGAACTGGTGCAGGGCAGGGAAAGTGTCTACGCCCTCAAGGTGAAGGGTACCTCAATGATTGACGCCCTGATTGACGATGGTGACATTGTGTTGATGGAGCAGACCAGCACCGTGGATGATGGAGATATGGCGGCGGTATGGCTGAAGGACCAGCAAGAAGTGACCCTGAAGAAGATTTACCGCGAGGGTGAGCGCATCCGCCTCCAGCCCGCCAATAAGGACATGAAGCCGTCATATCAGACTTCGGACAACGTGGAGATTCAGGGACGAGTAATAGGTGTTATCCGGACCCTGGCCAGTAAGTATGCGTAAGCACGCCGGTTATCATCCCTCCCCGGCTAAAATATCACTCCCCGGAACCAGACATGCGTCAGGCACTGATGTTACTGCGCTCTCGCTCGTTTTGTTGACGACCGTTAAAAAAAGATGCTAAACTGGGGGTGGTTACCGTGAAGCCCGGGGAGGCAGGCTTCTTGGATAGACCATTAATGATGTAAGGAGGAAAAATGCCCGGACCAGAAGACCATGTCAAATATCCAGAACAACCTAAGTTAACCAGTGAAGGCGTAAACAAGAGAGCACCGAAAACAAGAAAAGACCACTATAAGGGAACCGAGGCGCCACCAATACCACCTCTGGAGAAATCACAGTTTGTCCGGTGGATAGAGTCCGGCGGGAAAGAAAAAGAAGACCCTTCCCAGTACGTGATGACCCCGCCGCGAGAAGTGCCTTACCGGAAACTACCCCTGGCCGTTAAATACGTGAGCTGTAATACCCGGCACCTGAAAGAAATTGGTGCCTTTAGAACCATTCTACCCGAGCTCTTTGGTGAGGCTGGCTATAAAGCGGTAGACGACGCATACGCCAGCTTTGCTGATGCGGAATTCCGGACTGCCCAGACGAGGGGAATGCTCAAGAAGGCCCCTAACTGCTCGCTCCAGGAGATTGCCGCCTTTATCTGTACCGTCTATGACATACAGAATTTCCCCATTGTCATTGCCGAAGCTGATTACGACAATGAAGTAGTGAGGATTCAGCTTTATAAAGGTCTTCCCGTGTACTGTCCTTATGACGTGCGTCGTGGAGATTACAGGCTCTGTTCTGCCACCGCTTCTTACGAGAGAGAACTGGTCAAGATGTGCAATCCCAGGTACAGGGCTTACCTCTCGAGAACCAAAGCCATTGGCGATGACTGCTGCGAACTGACTATAGACGTTGACCCAGGCGCTTAAGGTTAAGAGGGAACTAACGCGCCGCTACCCTCCCGCGGCGCAGACAAAAGATAAGCGGGTACTACCGGTGGCGGTACCCGCTCATTTTTACCCTTCAGCCGTGGCTATTTCGCTGGCTTAATCTTCTTTTTTATCGCGTCGGCGGCCCGTTTACCACTCTCGGCGGCACCGGTGCTGCCGGCTATACCCATGGTCAGTATGGCATCACCCACGTTATACAGGTTCTTCACCGGTGTCTCCGGCTCCATGCCAAGTCCCGTCCTGGTGCGCACTTCAGGAAATTCATCGTCAATATCCTTCGGCCACATTTGCAGGATTCTTCCGTGCTCCTTGAATCTGGGAATCTGCTCTTCCAGGTCAAGGGTTATTTGCCTCTTTTCTTCTTCCTTATCCATGTGAAGCTCGGACGTCTTTGGAGCACCAAAGCAGAACATCATATGCTGTCCCGGGGGCGCCAGCTCCGGCACGATTAAACTTATGGGAACGAAACTGGTAAGGCGGCGGGTACCGGTAAGCATCAGAATAGCCGGTTTCCCATCCTCAGGCCACAGGGGTATATCACTGGCGACGAAACACAGGGTAACCGGATGCGGTCTCACCTTCAACCTCATTCTCCTCAGGTAGTCATCACCGAAGTTTTCCTCGCCCGCCAGCGCCACCGTCTTTTTGGGGCCGGCGTTGCAGATTACCGCCTCGGCGGCTACCTGGACCTCCTTACCATCCTTTTCCACCACTACCCCCTGGGCTGTCCCCCTGGATACCACAATACTCTTGGCCGGGCTGTTCATCCAGACGTCACCATTCCTCTTAACCACATCGACCAGCTTCTCCATATTGGCCGCATTGCCATGGGGGGAAATACCCACCTCACGGCTGCCACCCATACGGACAAACCAGGCAAACACCGCTGAAGCCGAAAGCTCGTAGGCATGACCACCCAGGAGGGTGCCGGTAATGGTATCGAAAACTTCAAGGGCCATCTCATTATCCGTGTACTGGAGGAGCCAGTCTTTGAAGGTCATTTGCTCTTTTTCTGGATTATTGATACCGATGCGGAAGCCACCCATAATCTTTTCCGTAGCGCCCGCCTTCATCATACCGGTCATCAGTTTCCCCCGGTCTACATCCAGTTTGTTGATGATATCAAACATGGCTTTGATTGACCCTTTGGTGGGCATCTCGTAGTCCTTGCCACCCAGCCGGTAGTACAGTTGGGGGACATCAACCAGGTCCAGCTTAACCCCGACCTCCCTAAAGGTATCGGCCATGCCGGCGCCCTTATGTATGGCTATGGCGCCGCAGGGTAGCGTGAAGCCTTCTACATACTGGGTGGAACACCGGCCGCCTACCCGGTCCAGAGCTTCCACCACCAGGGTCTTGTAGCCGGAGTGAACCAGCAATGCCGCCGCGCACAGACCGCCTACGCCTGAACCCACCACCACCACATCATATTTTTCCTGCTCCATACTATTACCTCCCATACCTTGATGTTTTTTGTGTAACGAGAAATAGTATACCGCATCGATACCAAACCCCGCAAGTTTCACCACCAATCTGCGTCAGTGAAGAGCGGATAAAAGCCGCCGGTCGTTGCTCACTTCGGCACCATTAATGTATAATAGGGTCTGGCATTATCTGCGGAAAGGAGTAGAATATGGACATTTCTAAATTCTCCCTGGAGGGTAAGGTAGCTATCATAACCGGGGGTTGCCAGGGCATTGGCCACGCTATTGCCAAGACATTTGCCGATGCCGGGGCAGACGTGGTGATAACCTGCCGGGGACGGGAGCTTACCCACCTGGAGAAGGCGGCCGAGGAACTCAGGACGTCCGGCCGAAAATGTCTGGGAATACCCTCTCACATGGCCAAGATAGAAGAATCAAAGAACCTGGTGGAGAGGGTGAAAGCCGAGTTTGGCAAGATTGATATCCTGGTCAACAACGCGGGCGCAAACCCGGCTATGGTGCCGTTAATGGATGTCGAGGAGTGGGTATGGGACGTAATTATGTCAGTCAACATGAAGGGGATATTCTTCTTAAGTCAACTGGTAGCCCGGGAAATGAGGGAAACGGGTGGAGGTAACATCATCAGTATGGCCTCCTTTACCGGAGTTAAACCGGACCCAAGCAAGGAGCTGGGGTTCTATTCAGTGAGTAAGGCCGGCGTGATGGCGCTGACCCGCGTCATGGCCCAGGAGTGGGGTCAATATAACATCAGGGCTAACGCTATTGCCCCCGGCTGGATATGGACCAGGCTGGCGGAACCAATGTTAAAACTTCCCGGGAGGGAAGAGGAGCGAGCCAAGAACACCGCTTTGGGGCGCATTGGCGAGACCGATGATTTAACCGGGGCGGCGCTCTTCCTGGCCTCTGACGCTTCCAGCTATGTAACCGGTCATACCGTTTTCATTGAGGGTGGTGGCCTCCTCTTTTAGCCCGCCCAGGAAAAGGTCCTGCTGGGTATCCGGTGACCGGTGCCCGAAACTGAGGAAAATCAGTTAAGGAGGTCAAGCCGATGAAACTGGCCATGTTTGATTTGAGCGGGAAAGCAGCCGTGGTAACCGGAGGCTGTTCCGGCCTGGGGGTAGCCTTCTCCGAGGCTCTGGCTGAGGCCGGCGCCGATATTGTCATCGGCGATATTATGGTCGGCACGCCACAGGCCCAGGCGGCCTGCTCGGCGCTGGGGAAGCTTGGGACAAAAGTGCTTGCGGTAAAGTGTGATGTCACCAAGACAGAAGACGCCGATAATCTAATAGCGGCTACCGTTAAAGAGTTTGGCAAGATAGACATACTGGTTAATAGTGCCGGGGTATTTGGCGATAACCAGCGTGTTGCTGACATGAGTCCGGAAAACTGGGACAAGGTCCTGGCGGTAGACTTAAGAGGCTCATTTCTGTGCTGTCGCGCGGCGGCCAGGGAGATGATGAAGCGTAATGAGGGGAAGATAATAAATATATCCTCGGCCTCTTCCTTCAAGGCGCTACCCGGTATGGCCGCCTATGCTACCGCCAAAGCCGGGATAATTATGCTGACCAAAACACTGGCTCTGGAGCTGGCCCGGTATAACGTTCAGGTGAATACCCTCAGTCCCGGCTACTTTCGCACGCCGCTTAACCAGGATTTCTTTGAATCGGAGGCCGGCAAGAAGCTGATAAATAGCTGGCCCATGAGAAGACCGGGGAACCCGGAAGAACTCAAGGGGATGATAATCTATCTCGCCTCGGCAGCCAGTAATTTCACCACCGGTTCCGATATTCTTATTGACGGTGGGGAGTGGCTATAGCCGCCGGGACAATCGCTTAAATCGTCTCACCGCCATCGACACTGAGCAGGGCTCCGGTGACAAATCCAGCGGCGTCCGAGGCCAGATAAATAATCGCCCCTACTATCTCCTCTGGCTCTGCCCCACGCCGCATCGGTATTCTATTTAACAGGTATCCCAGAGTCTGCTCATCCCCCCACAGCGCCTGGCTGAATCGGGTTTTGACCAATCCCGGTGCCACCACGTTTGCCCTGATGTTATACTTGGCCCACTCCACGGCCATAACCTTGGTAGTCATTATCACGGCGGCTTTGCTTATGGCATAGATTGGTAATATATGCGGCCTGATTCCTCCGGCTGAGGCGATATTAATAATGCATCCCCCGCCCTGCTCCTTCATCAACGCGGCTACCGCCTGGCTGAGAAAGAACAACCCCTTCACATTCAGGTTCATGACGGCATCCCAGGAACGCTCCTCTATCTCCAGGGCCGGTGCCATAGTCGGATTAGATGCGGCGTTGTTTACCAGAATGTCGATTCTGCCAAATTCCTCTTTGACCCTGGTCACCAGGTTATCTATGTCCTCCATCCGGCCGATATGAGCGGAAACGGGCAGAGCCTTCCGGCCCAGCTCTCTTATCTCCCCGGCTGTTTTCTCTAACTCAGCAATTTTCCGGCTGGCTATGGCAATATCAGCCCCGGCCCGGGCAAAGCCCAGCGCAGTAGCCCG
>SDBU01002055.1_pt1 | contig 27424 bp, 27 predicted proteins | sample 2277071 | NCBI WGS metagenome assembly SDBU01 (sample SAMN10397929, study PRJNA504765) | marine sediment metagenome | isolation source: marine sediment core GS08_GC12, 126 cmbsf | place: Arctic Ocean: Gakkel Ridge, Loki's castle | collected 2008 | reverse complement strand
GACACCAATCCCTCCGCTAATCACCGGCATGGTGGCGTTTTCCGAGATAAATTTTATTAACTCCGCTCCGCCTCGGGGGATGAACAGGTCAATAGTGTCGTTCATCTTGAGCAGGTGGTTGACCAGGGCTCGGTCAGTGTTCTCAACGAACTGCACCGCCCCTTCGGGCACCCCGGCCCTGGTAGCCGCATCCTGGACTACCCTGGCTAAAGCGCTGTTAGAGTGAATCGCCTCTTTGCCTCCCCTGAGGACAATGGCATTACCCGACTTCAGGCACAGGACGGAGATGTCGATAGTGACGTTGGGTCGGCTCTCATACATGGCCCCGATTACCCCCAGAGGCACCCGTTTTCTGCCTATCAGCAGGCCATTGGGCAGGGTGCGCATATCAAATACCTCACCCACCGGGTCGGGTAGCGCCGCCACTGCCAGCACATCTTGGGCGATACCCTCAAGTCGGCTGGAGTCAAGCATCAGGCGGTCAAGCATGGCCGCATTCATTCCCGACGCCTCAGCTTCTTTGCAGTCCATCTGATTGGCGGCCAGTATTTCATTCTTCTTGGCCAGCAGGTCACCGGAAATATTATGTAAGGCTTTATTCTTGACCTCGGTAGAAATATAAGCCAGCCGTCGGGAAGCCGCCTTAGTCGCTCTTCCCTTTGCCTCCAGTTCCTCTATTGCTGATTCCATATTTGACTCCTTTTTATATGGTAACCCTATCCCTCGAAGAGTCTTCGACCGTTATCCCCTTCCCCTTCGATAAGGGGAAGGGGAAGCGTGTTTTTTGAGAGGGGCGAAGCCCCTCTAAGACTCCCTCACTCCATGGGTAATTGCTCGCCCTCTTTAGAGGTTATCTTTTGCTGTCTATCGATAGTTTCAAATATTCCGTGACGAATGATGCTAAGTTGCGATTAACAAATTCAATAAAATCACCTAAATCTAAGTCACCAAGGGTAGGATTCCTGAAACTTCTACTGTCGAACCCTTCTCCATCCCACTTATTATCGACATCTATGTGGAATGAAAACAGATTTGGTAGATTTTTATAATGACTAACATCATCTCTAATCTTAAAGACATCGTCTATCCATACTTTCTTGTGATGTTGAATCAATCTGATTAACTCTTTTTGATTCTTCATCTTTGTACAATTCTGCCTCAAGTGGTTCAATACTCTCTGCCCCTTTTTACTGAATTTATTGAAAGAGGCATTTAGGAATTTACTGGAGCTTCTAGCTACAATATCAAGTGTACTGGTGGTTTCCATTAGAAAGGCTTCCATAAGGACACCAATTACTTTATTCTCAAATATAATCCTCACAATCTTGTTATTACCTAAGTCTCTAGTGTTGAGTTTTTCCATTTCACTTTTATAGTGACCAAAAGGGGGTAGATTGCTTACTCTCCTTTCGACCTCCGTCCTAATGAGAGTTGATAGAATTTCCAAGTAATCCAATTTATACTGAAGGACTACTGAATTATCAGTACCAATCTCTTGCCAGATAGAACTTTCAATGCTACTGCGCATTTTGTAGGGGAATCGACTATCCTCCACCCTAATTTGGTCGAGGATTACATTATTCATAGTCTACCTCCCCACAAAACAACAATATCAAAACACCATCTGGTTATCACATCGTTTTTATCTGAGCAGGTTGTGTCCGGTAACACGATAGTAAAAACGAGGAGGGATGGTGCTTACTGCCCGGTTAACTAGCTTTTGAATTGAGCATCTGCCCCTCCGCCCATCCTCTACTTCAAGCACGTAGCCATCACCGTCTTCAGGACGTCCCTCTTCCGTGAGCACAAGCTCCCCCCACCAGTTTGCTTCTGATTCCTTGTACAGCTTGTAGTCGACGTTAGCTATAAACTTATCGTCAAAGCTATAGAGTTTACCTGTGCTCAATTCAAACCTCTCTTTCTAAAACACCACCAGATTATTGCGGTGCACTACCTCAGAGCCGTAGTCATGCCCAAGGAGGGCGGCAATTTGCCTGGAGTGTGCCCCTTTCAAAACGTCAATATCGTCCGAGCTATAGTTGGTTATCCCGCAGCCAATTTGAACACCATCGGGGTCATGGATATCAACTATGTCACCGCGCTGGAAATTCCCCTCAATCTGCTCGATGCCGGCTGCCAGGAGGCTTCGCTTCTGTTTTCTTAGAGCCAAAGCTGCCCCGGTATCTACCACCAGGTTGCCTCTGGTGGAGAGGCCGCTCAGCATCCAGCGCTTGCGACTCTCCAGCTTGCTGGTGGCTGGCGGGAAGCGCGTGCCGATAGCCTCACCGGCGGCTAGCCTTGGAATGATGTCCGGTTCCCTGCCATCGGCGATGATTACCGTTACCCCGGAGGCGGTAGCCAGTTTGGCTGCCTCTATCTTGGTAGCCATACCGCCGGTGCCGAGCTCGCCGGCCGTATCTACTGCCAGGCGTTCAATCTCCGAATCTATCCTGTCCACCTGTGGGATAAGGCGGGCATCGGGGTTGCGATGCGGGTCGGCAGTATGTAACCCGGCAGTATCGGTCAGCATTAACAGCAGGTCGGCGTCAATCAGGTTGGCTACCATGGCAGACAAGTTGTCGTTGTCTCCAAACCTGGCCTCCTCAATCTCGTCCACCGCCACCACGTCATTCTCATTGACAATACACACCACTCTGAGCTCCATTAAAGCCAGGAGTGTATTGCGGGTATTTAAATAGCCAGCCCGGTCGGCAAGGTCGCCTCTGGTCAGCAGTGCTTGAGCTACGGTAATATCATGTTGCCCGAACAGTTGCTCGTAGATATTCATCAGGCGACTCTGCCCTGCCGAAGCTAACACCTGCCTGTAGGGAATGCCTCTAATCTTCTTGGTCAGGCCCAGTTTGTACCTGCCGGCGGCAATGGCTCCGGAAGAGACTACCAGTAGCTCCAACCCTTGCTCATGTAGCTGTGCCACCTGAGTAACCAGGCTTGACATTATATCCTGGTTCAGATGGTCGCTGCCGCCAGTGAGCAGGCTGGTGCCAAACTTAGCCACTATTCGATGATAGGGCAGGTTGGATTTTGTATGCTTAGTTTTGGCCACTTGTCGTCAACCTGAATGGATTTGCTCCATTATAGCATAACAAGCAGGAGCTGGTTGAATAAGGAGGCCGTTTTTTGTTACTGTAATAACTAATGAATCAATCCAAACAGTACCAATCCCGCAGGGTACTACCGATTATCTCTGTCGTTACCTTTCTGGGCTTTCTGGATACTACCCTGCTGATACCAATTTTGGCTCTCTATGCCGCTGAGCTTAATGCTACTGTCGGCACCATTGGGCTTATTGTTGGGCTGTATTCCATAACCAATACCCCGGCAAATATCCTTTTTGGTTGGCTGATTGACAGGGTGGGCTACAAGCTCCCCTTAGTTGCTGGGCTAATTGGTGATGCTTTGAGCATGTTCTTCTATTCCCTGTGTGGGTCTCCAATACATCTGGCTCTGGTGCGCGTTTTTCATGGCATTAGTGGCGCCGTGGTGGGTCCGGCTACCATGTCGTTTATTGCCGGCTATTCTGAGAGAGCAGGAAAAGGTAGGGCGATGGGCTTCTACGGGATGGCTATAGCCGCAGCTAACCTCGTCGGCTTTGGATTGAGTGGGATTGTTGTCTCCCGGTGGGGCTACAAGGTGCTTTTCTGGTTTGGTTCAGCGATACTGGCGTTTGGTGCCGGCATCAGCCAGTTACTGCCTGGGTCCGCTAAGAAAGTGGCGCTGAAGACTGATGCCCAATATGCCGGAGGCTTCACCAGGATAAAAAACCTGCTGCGGAGGAGAGGATTAGTAGTTGCTTACTGCTCCATATTTGCCCAGTACTTTACCTTCGGCGGTGTGGTTATCCTGCTACCGTTCCATGTTGAGAGTCTGGGGATGGAGACCTTTCATGTCGGGATGCTAATGGCGACCTTTGCCATTATGTTCATTATTGTCCAGTTTCCCGGCGGGGCTTTCTCGGATAAGGTAGGGTGGCGGATACCCACTGCTATTGGATTAGGTTTGGGCATAGTCTCTCTGGTGATGCTACCTTCGCAGGTAACATTCCCGCTGCTTGCCGTCGTGATGGGATTATACGGAATATCCTACGGGCTACTCTTTCCCTCAATCTCGGCGCTGATTGCCGACCACACCCTCCCTGAAGAACGCGGCCTGGCAACCGGAATGTTCCACGCCTTGCTTACTGCCGGGGTCGCTATCGGGGCGCCAATAATGGGCTGGGTTGGGGGAGCAGTCGGGATAGAGCTGGGTTTAGTATTAAGCTCTGGTGTCATGGCTTTGACTTTAATTGTTGTTCTGACAGCATTAAGGCGTGTTTGAGCTTGTCGAGTTAATAGTGATAGAATCTGTTTGAGGGTTAGTCGTTTTCGGCTAGCCCTAGAGGTGTTTGGAGAGCAAGATGGAGCCATTAGGCCTGAGTCAGTTATTACATCTCGTTGAGGAGATGCCTGCTTATAATCGGCTTGTTGACGAGCTAGGGCGGTCAAAGGCCAATACTAAGGTGACAGTGCTTGATGCTGCCAAACCCTATCTCATAGTTGCCCTGTACCAGAGCCTGCGCCTGCCGGTGATGGTAGTCACTGCGCAACCGGAAAATTGCAGGAAGCTCTATGAACAGCTCTTGACCTGGTGTGAATCCAGTCAGGCAAGGCTCTTCCTTGAGCCTGATGCTCTGCCCTATGAGCGTATTGCTTCGGACACGCCTGCTGAGCTGGAAAGGCTCCAGGTGCTCTCAGCTTTAGCTGGCATAGATGAAGACCATTCTGCTCCCTTGATTGTTGCCTCAGCCGCGGCATTTATGCAGAAGACAACGGCGTACAGTGATTTCATTGCTACCTGTCACACTGTAAAGCCGGGGATGGATGTTGAGCCGCTCCACCTGCTGAGGCGGTGGCAAACTATGGGCTACACGGTAGAGCACGTAGTAGAAGTACCGGGCACCATCAGCCACCGTGGCGGCATTGTAGATATTTACCCTCCCACCAGTGACCTGCCCGCCAGGCTTGAGTTCCTTGGTAACACCGTAGAGAGTATCCGCCTCTTTGACCCGGCAAACCAGCGCTCGCTGAGAGAAGTGCCCTCAATTACTGTTGGCCCGGCCACAGAACTGCTGACACCCCTGTTAAGCAGTAAATCGGAGCTAGAGGCTTTGCTGAACAGCATTGACCTCACTGGCTGTAGTAGTGAGGCCAGGCAGCAGTTCGAGCGGGAACTGGCTATGTTATCCAGCAAGCAGGAGCCAGCCAACCTGCAGTTCTACGCCCCGCTGTTTAACAAGGACAGTATTCTGAATTACCTGCCTGAGAACACCCTCTTGATACTTGATGAGCCGCTGAACATTAAGCAGGCTGTAGCAGACCTGGATGCCAAGGCTGATGAGTTGCGCGCCGGGAAATTAGAACAGGGAGAGTTGCCGCAGGGTTTCCCCAGGCCATATTTCACCTGGGAGGAACTGGAGCCGGGGATAGAGGAAAGACAGAGTCTGGCGCTTACTGCCTGGGGCATTGCTGACGGTGAACAGTCCTACCAGCTGGACTTTACCCCTGCCCCTAACTATGCCGGACAGCTACCAATGTTTATCACCAAAGCCAGGCAGATGTTAGGCCAGGGACAACGGCTTGTCGTCATCAGTCACCAGGCCAGTCGATTATCGGAGCTACTTGAGGAGGAGGACATTATTGCTTCACCCCTTACTGAAATCAAGGAGATACCTCCACCCGGCTCGCTGACCTTAGTCCAGGGTTTGCTGGCCGGGGGCTGGGTTATGAACAACGATACCTTCCTGCTCACCGATGCCGAAATCTTCGGCTTCATCAAGCAACAGCGCCTGCTTAAGAAACGCCCGGTCTCGCGCCACAAGCTTTTTGTTGACATAACGCCAGGCGACTATGTGGTGCATATTGAGCATGGGATTGCCCAATTCACCGGTTTTACCATGATGCGCACCGATAGCAGTGAAAAGGAATATCTGGTGCTGCGGTACGCTTCTGGGGATAGACTCTATGTCCCTACTGACCAGATAGACCGTGTCAGCCGTTACATCGGGGGTACTGAGCAGTCGCCGCTGTTGAGTCGGCTGGGCACCCAGGAGTGGACGCGGACCAAACAAAAGGTCAAAGAGTCGGTAGAAGAGGTGGCTCAGGAACTGTTAGCTCTCTATGCGGCCCGGGAGGTTGTGCCCGGCTTTGCCTTTGCTCCTGACGTAGTGTGGCAGCGGGAGCTTGAGGCTTCCTTTCCCTATGTGGAGACCCCTGACCAGATACAGGTCCAGCAGCAGATAAAGGAAGATATGCAAAATACCAAGCCTATGGACCGGCTGGTCTGTGGGGATGTCGGCTATGGCAAGACTGAGGTAGCTATCCGTGCCGCCTTCAAGGCGGTGATGGACAACAAGCAGGTGGCAGTACTGGTGCCAACTACCGTACTGGCTCAGCAGCACTTCGCTACTTTCACCCAGCGGCTGGAGGCCTTCCCGATACGGGTTGAGGTATTGAGTCGGTTTAAGTCTCCCAGAGAGCAGCAGGATGTCCTTGATGGATTGGCCAGTGGCAATGTCGACATCTGCGTCGGCACTCACCGACTCCTGCAAAAGGATGTTGCCTTCAAGGATTTGGGGTTGTTGATTATTGATGAAGAGCAGCGGTTTGGCGTTGCCCACAAGGAATACCTTAAGCGGATGAGGCAGGAAGTGGACGTTCTCACCCTCAGTGCCACTCCTATTCCCCGCACCCTTCATATGTCCTTGGTGGGGGTCAGGGATATGAGCACCATGGAGACTCCCCCTGAAAACCGCCTGCCTATCAAGACCTATGTTGCCGAGTATGATGAGCGGCTAATCCGCGAGGCGGTACTCAGGGAACTGGAACGAAATGGCCAGGTCTTCTTTGTCCACAATCGGGTGCAGTCTATTGCCATCGTCGCTGAAAGGCTACAGTCGATAGTGCCCGAAGCCAGGATAGCCATTGGTCACGGTCAGATGCCCGAAGCAGAATTGGAAAGAGTGATGGTCGACTTTATTCAGGGCAAAAGCGACGTTCTGCTGTGCACCACCATTATTGAGTCGGGGATGGATATGCCCAACGTCAATACCCTGATTGTCAACCGCGCCGATAAGTTCGGGCTGACCCAGCTTTATCAGCTTCGGGGGCGGGTGGGACGCGGCGCCAATCTTGCTCATGCCTACTTTCTATTCGATAAGGGGAAGCACCTGACCTCGGTGGCTGAGAAACGCCTGAGGACTATCTTTGAAGCCACCGAGCTGGGCGCCGGCTTCGGCATCGCCATGAAAGACCTGGAAATTCGCGGGGCCGGGACTCTGCTGGGGATGAGGCAGAGCGGGCACATCAGCGCCGTCGGCTTCAACCTTTACTCTCAGTTGCTGGCCGCTGCCGTGGAGAAGCAGAAAGCCAGGCAGGCGGGTGTCCCCGAGGAAAAGATAGAGCCATCGAAGTTGCCGCCACCAGGCATAGACCTGCCCCTGCCGGCTTTCATCCCCGAGGAATACGTCTCCGACCTGGTTACGCGGCTCAGCCTCTACCAGGACATGGTGAATCTGGAAAAGGCGGAGCAGATAGAAGCCATAGCTCAGGAGCTTAACGACCGGTTTGGTGCCCTGCCGCCGGAGGTAGAGAACCTGCTCTACGCGGTCAAGATTAAAGCCCTGGCACACAAGGCCGGCATTGAGTCCGTCTCCAGCGAGCACGGCGAAATCATACTGCAACTGTTTGAGGGGATGCGGTTTGATAAGCAAAAACTCCAGCCCGTCTTGCGGGACGGCATGAAAGTAGGCGCCACCCAGCTGAGGCTGAACGTGAGACGGCTGGGCAAGGAGTGGCAGGGGGTGCTGGAGGATGTATTACAAGGGATAGGGTGATATAATAGGGGCCTTAGGTTTAATCCAAGTAGGAGAACATAATTATGACATTGGTACTTACAGAGCTGAGTTTTTTCGGTATCGTAATGGCTGCTGATTCTGCGGTAACACATACCCAACCACAAACTGGACTAAAATATGTGATACCAAACGAAGCGCAAAAACTGCGAGTAATCCCCTATCTCAATGCTGGGATTTCATGTTGGGGTTTAGGTAGTATTGCCGGTATGCCTACCGATCAATGGCTGTCAAACTTCATTAACTCCAACACTACACTTACCGCACTCCAAAGTTTTGCAAACGAATTAGAAAGACAGTTGAATGCCCAAGTCTCTCCTAACACTTCAGGGAACAACAGGCTAGGTTTTCATCTAGCTGCCTTTGAAGATTATGGCGGAACGCCAACACCATCGTTCTATCACATACACGACGGACCAAGTACAACCTTACAGCAAAGGGGCATTACTGTTAATCCGAACCGATTCAATGCTAACCATGACATCCCACATCAGATATTTCAACAGACAGTTGCTGCTGGTCAATATTGGATTGTTCGTAATGGTGACTACCAATTGTATGCGTAGATATTCAGTTTATTGGGGCAGTTCTTTCAGCAGTTGCAGCCGATGGGGGTTATTATCCCAAGCTCTCAGAACCTTGCAGACCGCGCAGACTATCTTGTTTTCCAAATCCGGACAATGATCGAGATTTATAGACTAAGCAATCTTCTTCCTGGAATCGGCGGAGGTATCCATTACCTAACCATAAGTCCAGCTGGTGTTCATGCCCAAGGAGTTAGATATTTCTAGTATTATCATTAGCTGATAAGCAAACGTCCCAACACGAGCTTCGTCCCTCTTTTTCACTTTCCCCTCCTTATCAACCAACTCGTGGTATAATCCTCCTAAGATTAGGATTGGAGGAGGATTGAAATGAAAGTAAAAAAGATTCATCACGTTTCGGTGCTGGTGAAAGATTTGGAGAAGGCGGGTAAACTCTATTCCGATTTGTTTGGCATTGAATTCGAGGGTCCCTACGAGCAGGAGGCTTTAGACGTGAGATTCCTCAGCTCCCCGATAGGCATCAATCTGGCTTCACCCCTGACACCGGACGGGCCGTCCGCCAGAACATTGGAGCGCCGTGGTGAGGGACTGTCCATGCTGGTCTTGAATGTCCCCGACATGCAGGAAGCAATCAGCGACATGGAATCTCAGGGAGTCAGGCTCGTCGGAAAGGAAGACCGCCCCACGTCAAGGGTAGCCTCCTTCCATCCCAAGGACTTGTGTGGCGTTATGATTGAGCTGATGGAGGAATGACCAAGACGTTCGACTAAAGCTCCATTCCTTGCCACTGGTAAGACTTCACTTACTCCTGTCCCCGGGAAACAAAGTCTTTGACTCTACGCTCAAAGACACTGCGTGCCAGCAGGACACGGCGCTGGCATTGAAGGCATTTAATTCCGATATCAGCGCCCACCCTGACTACCTGCCATTCATAGCTGCCGCAGGGGTGCTTCTTCTTGAGGCGGACCACGTCGCCCAGCCTTATCTCTAAAACCATTTCCTATGCTCTAAGGGCAGATAGATGCTGGTTAATCTGGTCTCGCAGCGCTGAGGCAGCACGCCGCGCTGCCTCGGGGAAGTCCTTTCTCTGTGAGGCGTATATGATTTGCCGTGACGAGTTGATGATTATCCCTCTCTCTTGGGCATCAACCCCGTAGCGAATCGCCAGGGCCAGGTCTCCTCCCTGGGCACCGATGCCCGGTATCAAGAGAGGCATGTCGGGGTGACTCTGCCGAATCGACTTTAGCTCCTCGGGGTAGGTAGCACCGATAACCAGCCCGATATTGCCCCTGGTGTTCCACTGGCTGGCTTTAGCGGCTACTATCTCAAATAAGGGTCGGGAGCTTCTTCCCTGCCGTAAGCGAAGACTCTGGAAGTCAGCCGAGCCGGGGTTTGATGTTCGACACAGGATGAACACACCTTTATCACTGTATTCGATGAAGGGCTCTACGGAATCAAAGCCCAGGTAGGGACTGACGGTGCTGGCGTCAAAGCCGAAGTGAGAAAAAATGGCGGTGGCATAGGCTTTCGCCGTATTGCCGATGTCGCCTCGCTTGGCATCTGCTATTACCGGGATATTGTCGGGTATCTGTTGCACGGTGCGCTTCAGGTCGTCAAGCCCCCTGGTGCCCAGAGCCTCGTAGAAGGCAAAGTTGGGCTTATAGGCGCATACCAGGTCGGAGGTAGCTTCGATAATTGCCCTGTTGAACTCAAAGGTGCCTACGTTATCAGGCATCCGCTCCGGGTCAGGGTCAAGCCCGATGCAAAGCAGGCTCTTATTTCTCTCAACTGCCTGGTTTAGCTTTCCAACAAAATTCATCCGGCACCCTCAGCGATAGGACTACCTGATAATATCAATCACATAGGGTGGCGTCAAGTGTCCTTAGAAGTTTGGCTCCGGGGTAAGAGGGGGAAGAAGGTTGAAGAGAGCTATCAAGTCACAAATTGACTTCATAGCTGGACTCCATTAATATTAAATCGTAGCGGGAATCGAACGAAAAGGGGGAAAGGTGACGGAAACCGGGAAGAGAGCAGGCAGACCAATTGCCACCCAGGTTACTGAGGAAATACTCAGGGCAGACCTGGAGAACTACCGACAGAAGGCTCTGGAACTTGGTGCTTCGGAGGCTGAGATCATACCCGCCCAATGGGTTCAGGTGGACGAGCGGGTAAGGCTTAAATGCTCAATACCTCCCTGCCCCAACTACAATCGGTGTGGCTACTGTCCACCCCATGTCCCTGAACTGGACTTTATGCGTAAGGCATTTAGTCGGTACAGCTGGGCAATACTATTCAAGAGTGACGTTCCTACTGAGGATTTTGTTGCTGACCGCTATTATCCTCACGGGAGAAAACATCAGTTAAAAACCGATGAGATTGCCGCCAGGGTTGAAGTCTCAGCTTTTGCCGATGGCTACCGTTTTGCCCTGGGCTTTGGCGCTGGTGGCTGCCGGGATACAATGTGTAACGGTGGACTATGCCAGATGCTGGATAGCGGCCGCTGCCCGCATATCTTGATGGCCCGCCCCTCAATGGAGGCAGTAGGCATTGATGCCTGCAACCTGATTAACCGGGTTGGCTGGACGATATATCCTGTTTACCGGGATTTTGACCCTGAGCTGGTGCCGTGTGCTATATCGGTAGGAATGGTTTTCATCCACTAGCCCCTATGGCTAATACTATAGATAATAGAAGGAGCTACCGATGGCGAAAGATATTATTGATTTACTGGAGGACTATGTTGCGGCGGATAGCCCCAAGAAATGGGCTAAACTGTCCAGTACCGTAGAATCACGCCGGCTTGAGCTTTTACTACTCAAGGAAATACTTTTGGAGCTAAGGGAACTGAACAAGGCGATTGTAAAGCAGGGGAGTTGAGTGATACATTTGACCAGCTACGGTCTTTGGGCAAGGGAGATATGGAGGTAAAAGAAGAAATCATTAAACTCGGATATGAAGTGGTATATGTTCCTCATGAAGTAATTGAAGACCACCTTGCTTGTTACAATGTAGAGTATGAATAAAAGATAATCAGGCCCCAAGTCGCAAAGAGATTACATGTTCCTCTTAACGAAATCTGGATTTCGGAGAGATTGAAAAATCAGGCAGAGAGGGTGTTGTTTCACGAACTACAGGAAATAAGATATCGGCGGAAGGGATATGGTGGCAAGAAAGCTCACGAAAAAGCCAAGAAAGACGAGATTATTATTTTTGGAAACCGTATTGAATATGAGGAGAAAGAGTTACACTAATGACAGATAGACTTTCTTTATTTCCTGTAACTGCTGAGGTGAATGACCGCGGTCACCTGGTAATCGGCGGCTGTGATACTGTGCAGCTAGCCGCTGAGTTCGGCACGCCCCTGTATCTCTTTGATGAACTTGGCATACGTAGTAAATGCCGGGAATTCAAGGAGGAATTTGGCCAGCGTTATGCTGATACCACGATTGTATACTCTTGTAAGGCTTTCATAAACAAGGCACTGACACTCCTTTTTATGGAGGAGGGGTTGGGGCTGGATGTTGTCTCCGGCGGGGAGATTGGTATCGTTCGGTCGGCTGGTTTCCCTATGGATAGGGTTTATTTCCCCGGCAACAATAAGTCGTCTGAGGAACTCGTTTTAGCTCTGGAGTCGGGTGTGGGGCGCATAGTGGTAGACAACTTTCATGAGCTTGAAATGCTGGGGGAAATAGCCAGGGAAAAGAGCCGTATACCTGACATATTGCTGCGTATTTCTCCGGGGGTCGACCCTCACACCCACCAGTATTTAGCTACCGGCGTTATTGACAGCAAGTTTGGCATCCCTATGGTTCTTGGTGAGAAGGCAGTGACCACCGCTATGTCGATGCCCGAACTTAACCTGGTGGGGCTGCATTTTCACATCGGCTCTCAGATAGCCGAGACTGAGCCATATCAGGAGTCTATCAAGGCGATACTCAGCTTAGCCGCTAAAATGAAACGGGAGTGTGCCTTTGAACTCAGGGAACTGGATGTTGGCGGGGGGTTTGCTATTCAGTACACCCTGGATTCTCCAGCCCCACCTATCTCTACTTATGCTGAAACAATAGTGTCTGAGATTGTTATGCAATGCCGAGAGCTAAAGCTGGAACGACCGCGACTGGTAGTTGAACCGGGCAGGTCAATGGTGGGGCAGTCCGGGGTGGCACTTTATACCGTGGGGGTAATCAAAGACATACCAGGCATCAGGCGCTATGTCTCAGTGGATGGTGGCATGGCGGACAATATCCGTCCTGCCCTTTACGGGGCCAGACATGAGGCAGTGGCCGCCAGCAAGATGACGGAGAAAGATGTGGATACGGTAACCATTGCCGGTAAGTTCTGCGAATCTGGCGATATATTAATCAGGGATATTGCTTTGCCATCGCTTGTGGCGGGTGATATCCTGGTGGTAGCCGGTTGTGGCGCCTACTGCCTGACGGAGGCGATGAACTATAACGCCTCGTACAAGCCGGCGATTGTTCTGGTCAAGGAGGGTAAGGCGCGCCTTATTCGGCGGCGGGAAACATTGGAAGACCTGACCCGGTGTGACGTGGTTTAGCTAATAATCAAGAGGAGTTTTAGAATGTGGGAGGTAGTCGGTCAGACCAGGGCTTTGTCTCTGCTCCAGCGCAGTCTGGAGAAGGGCTCTCTGGCGCATGCCTATCTTTTCGTTGGGCCTGCCCATGTGGGTAAGATGACTCTGGCTCTGAATCTGGCCCAGGCGTTGAACTGTGAAGGTGCGAAACCTCCCTGTGGCGAGTGCGCTTCCTGTCAAAAAATAGTCTCATCCAAACATGCTGATGTTCAGGTGATTGACCTGGGCCATGACGGGAATTCAGCCGATGCCGAAAACCGGATGAAAATTAGTGTGGAGCAGATAGAACAACTTCAGCACTCAGCCAGTTTACCTCCCTTTGAAGGCAAGCATAAGGTCTTTATTATTGATGGGGTCGAGTCCCTCTCAATTGGCGCGGCTAATCGCTTGCTCAAGACCCTGGAAGAGCCTGAGGCCAGAGTCATCTTCATCTTGCTGGCTACCAATGAGAGTCTTCTGCCGGCTACAATTGTCTCCCGCTGCCAGCGGGTGGAGTTAGCTCCTATGGCGACCAGTGAGGTTGAGGCTGCTCTCAACAGCAGGTGGAGCATTGAGCCAGAAAAGGCCAGGCTTCTGGCCAGGCTTTCCGGTGGCTGCCTGGGTTGGGCGGTATCCGCTGCCCGTGATGATGGTTTGCTTCAACAGCGCACCGAGTGGCTGGACGGGATACTTGATACTATTAACTCCGATAATGAGCAGCGTTTTGCTTACGTTGCTCAATTGGTAGCCAGATTCAGCCAGAATAGGGAATTGGTTCAGCAGAAACTGGATTTGTGGCTCGATTGGTGGCGCGACCTGCTGCTGGTTAAGGTAGGTTGCAGTGATGCTGTTACTAATCTTGACCGCTTATCCACGCTTATTGAGATGGCACAGAGCTACAGCCTGGCTCAAATAAGAGCATTTATTGATGGTGTTCGGGCGGCTAAGGAACAGCTTAAGCTGAACGCCAATCCACAACTGGTGCTGGAGGTATTAATGCTCAGCATTCCCGATGAGAGTAAAGTTAGGAATCCTACTGTCTAGTTTGAGGTAAAGTATGACTGATATTGTTGGAATACGATTCAAGAGAGCCGGTAAGATATATTACTTCGACCCGGCGGGTATTGACCTGGAGGTAGATGAATATGTGGTGGTCGAGACAAGCCGTGGCGAAGAGGTTGGGTGTGTAGTCATTGCCCCCAAGCAGGTATTGGCCAGTGACGTAACCAGGCCACTAAAGCCGGTATTGCGCCAGGCAGAGCCTGAAGAGGGTGAGCGTGCTCGGGAATCTGAGGATAAGGAAAGAGAGGCGCTGGCTGAATGTGGCAAGCTGATTACTGAGCTGAACCTATCAATGAAGCTGCTATCTGCTGAGTACAGCCTCGATGGCAAGCACCTTACCTTTTTCTTCAGTGCTGCCCAGAGAGTCGATTTCCGTGAACTGGTGCGGGAACTGGCTAGTCGTTTTAAGATGCGCGTGGAGCTGCGGCAGGTAGGGGCCAGGGATGAAGCCAAGCTGATAGGTGGCTTTGGCAGGTGTGGTCGTTCTCTATGTTGTGCCAGTTTCTTGTCTGATTTCGCCCCTATTTCTATTAAAATGGCCAAGGAGCAGGGCTTACCCCTGAACCCGATGAAGATATCCGGTGTCTGTGGCCGCTTGCTGTGCTGCTTGGCTTACGAGAGTGACCAGTATCGTGAAATGCAGGAGAAACTACCCAAGGAAGGTAAGTGGGTCTCCACGGCTATGGGGAGAGCTCGTGTGGTGGGCGGTAACCCGCTGAAGGAAACAGTGCTGGTTGAATTGGAAAGCCAGGTGAGCGTGGAGCTACCTCTCAGCGAGATTACTATTAAGGACTAGCACCTGCAAGTAAGGCTGGAGACAGAGTTCTAGTGGGGCAGGTATCTTTGCCATTCGTCGCGGGTCTGCAGGTAGTGAGAGGGGATGTAGGAAAAGCGGCTACGGCGTGGTGGGGACGGAGGCTGTCTTAGTTTCATTCTAGCTTCCTCAGGGGTCCTGCCGGCCTTGCGCCGGTTACAGGCGATGCAGCAACTGACTACGTTTTCCCAGGTGTGCTGACCACCCCGGTATCTAGGGATGACATGGTCCAGGGTAAGCTGCCGGGTTTCCTTGCCGCAATACTGACAGGTTTGTTGGTCGCGGTTGAAAATCTCAAGGCGAGTCAACTTTCTATCAGCTCGGAAAGGGCGCTTAACCAGGTAGGGTAGTCGGATTACTGAGGGCACCGGAAAGTCATAGCTGGTCGTGTGAATAAAGCCGACGCCATTTTCCAGCATCTCGGCTTTTCTTTCGTAGATCAGCACTACCGCTCGCCGAACTCGGCAAACGTTAAGCGGCTCATAGTTTTGATTTAGCACCAGAACGGGAAGGTTTATCATCACTCAATCTTCTCACTGTAGCAGGACTAGCCCATTTTACTAGAGAATCTCTGTCTGTGCAAACTGCGCTACTTCCTAGCCTCACAACCACTTCTCGTCACCACGAAATGCCGTGTTTTGATCGTACTAACCCGACCAATAGTTCGGAGCCGTGATAGTAAAGAAATTGCTAATGCTGGGGTCGGCAAGCCTGGACCTTATGGGGCTGTCAATTTCATCCCTTTCACAGTTGGTGGTAACGATAGTCGGCAGCCGGGCATTGTAGCGATGGTTAATAACCTGGTAGAGCTTTTCCTGCGCCCAGGGTGTGGTCGTCTGCTTACCAAAGTCATCCAGGACAAGTAGCGGGGTGCTCTTGACACTTTCAAAGAACTGGTCATAAGATGTCTTGCTCTCCGGGCTGAAGGTGGAGCGTAGATGGTCAAGGAAATCAGGCACGACGATGAACAAGGCTGGCTTTTTGTTTTGATAGCGATAGTTAACGATAGCCGCCGCCAGGTGGGTCTTGCCGCAGCCGTTGACACCCTTAAGCACCAGCCAGCCGTCCGGCGATTCGGCGAACTCATGGGCTGCACGGAACGCCGCCCTCAGATTGTCACGCTGCTCCAGCGGCAGGTTAGGTTGCTTCTTAAAGCTGTCAAAGGTCATCTCTTTCTGTAGTTCGAACCCCGGAGCCCAACCAGAGGTAAGCAGGGCTGACGGTTTGGCGCTGATTTCGTGTGTCTGGCAGAAGTCGGAGGCAACCAGGCGGGTGCGTATTCTGTCCTCCAGCTCTTCTATGGGGACAATAGAAACGATTACCGTAGGTAGCTGATTGCTGAAGCGGTGGTTCAGCAGTTGGTCTAGTTTTTCCTTGGCCCAGGGGGTGCTGGACTGGGCACCCAGGTCGTCCAGGATTAACAGTGGGGTATTGCGTACCTGTTCAAAGAATTCATCGTAGGGCATTTCACTGTTGGGGCTGAAGGAAGAGCGCAAGTGGTCAAGAAGGTCCGGAGTTGTGATATAGAAAGCCGGCTGATTGTTTTCGATACAGTAGTTGGCTATGGCTGCCGCCAGATGGGTCTTGCCGCAACCGCTGGGACCCGCCAGAACCAGCCACCCTTTGGGTTCGGTGGCAAATGCCCTGGCTGCCTCGTAAGCACGGCTGAATTGCTCCTGATTGACAGGCTCTTCACTTCTGCCCTGGGGAGACAGGTTGTCAAAGGTGAGACGGGTCAGTGGCCCCAGGTTGCTATATCTTTGTAGACGGGACTGGCGTTTTTCATCCGATTCTTGCTCAGTGCAGCGACAGGGGATGACCTGGCTGAAATCCGGCTTTCCCGACGGCAGCAGAGGATGAACGAATCTTACCCCCTTACAAATGGGGCAGGCTGAATCCGGCAAGGTCTCTTCTGCTGGTTCAACGTTTGACGATGTGTCCGTATTTGCCTTTGATGTACTTGTCTGGGTCTGTCTTTTTAGAATCTCGCCTAGATGTTCCACTGTCCTTGCCTTCTACCGACCAGCGTTCCAAAATTGCTGAAATATAGCTCCATTTGCGTACGTTACGGTTAACCGCCTCTTTGATGGCATCCCCTATCCAGTCTTCAGGGTAGTGTTTCTCTGTCTCTCGTAGCTCGTCGGCAATCATCGGGGTTAGCATACCGATATTCTCTTCGTAAAGGGTGAAGATATTAGGCGGTTGCTCAGTTTCAACATCAGGGTAAGCTTGCCCTCCGGCTTTCAGCCCGGAGAGGGCTAACTCACCGTTCCGAATTTTAGCTACAACCCGCCTGTCGGACTCAGTGTTGAGGAAATAAACGTCCTCCGGTGCTCCGTCCCGGTCCAGTACTATATGGAGGATTGTCCCCCGGCTAATCGCCATTTCCAGAGCGTCACCCAGTGCTTCATCAGATGGTTTCTCTCCCTCCCTGAGGCTGCTCATCAGACTGGTATCGCTCAACAGCTCTCGATAAGTGACAAACCGAGGATAACCCCGCTTGCCATAAAGTGACCAGATAATATGGAGCGTTGTCTTCAGTTCGGCAATATCATCAATTTGTGGCAGCAAACTACTAAAGAAAACGTTAGGTACCGGGGTAAACTCCATCCTGGCTGGAAAACCATCGAACTGCCTCATAGTAAGCTCGGCTCTTGGTTGGCAATGTTTTCAAACTTGGCCAGTCTTGGGATAAAGCGCAGATTTATTTGCCCGACAGGACCGTTGCGGTGCTTGGCAATGATGATGTCAGCAATGCCTTCGGGGTAATCTTTATCCGGGTGTTGGACTTCCCATTCCTCTCTGGTGGCGTAGTAGTCATCCCGGTAGATAAACACCACCACATCGGCATCCTGTTCAATACTGCCGCTATCACGCAGGTCCGAGAGCTGGGGCTTGTGTGAGGCCCGCCACTCTGAAGCTCGACTCAGCTGGGATACGGCTATCACCGGCACATTAAGCTCACGAGCCAGTGCCTTGAGGGAACGCGAGATATAGCTAATTTCCTGAACCCTGTTTTCTCCCCTGCCTTCCCCCTGCATCAGTCCCAGGTGGTCGACGATAATAAGGTTGACACCGTGTTCATAGTAGAGTCGGCGGGCTTTACTGCGCATCTCTACTACCTGGAGACGAGGAGAATCGTCAATATAGATCGGTGCTTCAGAGAGAAGACCGATAGCGTTCATTATCCTTCTTTCCTCGGTTTCCGTGTGGAGCCCGAGACGAACCTGGCTTAGATTGACTCCCGATTCGCTGGATATCAGGCGTAGTACCAGTGCCTCCTGTGCCATCTCCAGGCTGAACATAGCCACACAAGCCCCTTGCTCCACGGCTGCATTTCGGGCAATGTTAAGAGCCAGACTGGTTTTTCCCATACTCGGTCTACCGGCGATGATTGCCAGGTCGGAGCGCTGGAACCCGCCCAGAAATTCATCCAGACCAGAGAAATTTGATAGCACACGGGTGATTGGTTGATATTCTTCTGTTTCTGGAGTGGGCGGCACCTCAAAATACCTGTCCAGTACATTCTTGATGTGGACGAAATCCATCGAACCCCGTTCGTGGCGGAGCCGGAATAAGACGTCCTCGGCTTTGTTGAGGGAGGAGACCAGGTCCGGGTCGGCCTGATAGCCGATGCGAGAAATTTCACCGGCCGCGGAGATTAGCTGGCGCATTATTGACAGGCGGTGAACAATTCGGGCATAGTGCTCAATATCAAGCGAGGTAGGGACCATAGATATCAGCTGCGATAAGTAGGCAGCTCCCCCGCACGCCTCCAATTTCCCCTGTCGGTCTAGCTCTTGAGCCACTGTTATCTGGTTTATTGCCTCATCACGTTCGTAGAGCGACCAGCAGGCTTGATATATCCACCGGTTCTGTTCATTGTAGAAGTCTTCCGGCCGTAGCAGGATAACTACCTCATAGATTGCCTTGCCATCTATCAGCAGTGAACCGTTTACCGCTTCCTCAGCACCGATATCATGCGGCGGTAGTTTTTCGCTCTGCAACCTGACCTGCTCCTTTTATTAGACTGCCAGAAAGCCCCCGAATTGCCCTGGCAAACTCTCTGGCTTTAACTGCGTCCAGAACGCATTCACTGCTCGTCTTCACTCACCGTAACCGTTATCTTGGGCACGATATCCTTGGACAGTCTAATGGGCACCTCATAGCTTCCCAGTTGACGGATAGGGTCCACTAGCTCTATCTTCCTTTTGTCAACAACTGACCCGGTAGTATTCTCCAGCTCGGTGGCAATGTCACCCGGCGTGATGGAGCCATACAGATTGTCTTTCACTCCAACCCGGGCTTTCAGAATAATCTCTTTCCCGTCCAGATGGTTGGCAAGTTCAACCAGTTCGGTTTCTGTCTCGGCTTCACTACGGGCCCTGGTCTTAATCTGTGCCTCTATGGTGCTTATCATCTGAGGCTTAGCCAGCAAGGCTAGCTTCTTGGGGATGAGAAAGTTCTTGCCGTAGCCATTGGCTACCTCTTTTATCTCACCAGCCCTGGCTATACCTCGTACATCCTGCAGAAAAATAACCTTCATAACTCTCTCTCTCTTTCTATGATTATACTTCACCGGAAGTGGTGCGGGCCGCCACTTATTAAAAATCTTATTAAAAATCTGTCAGGAACTTTTCGGCATAGATGGCGGCGGTAGCCCCATCCCCGGCAGCGGCTATTGCTTGCCGGGCTGAGTTGTGCCGGATATCACCAGCCGCCAGAATACCCGGTATTTCGGTCTCCATCTTCTCATTAGTAATGATGTGCCCGGTGACATCCAGCGGCACGATGCCCTTTAGATAATCGGTGTCAGGCTTGAAGCCGATAGACACGAAGATGCCGGCTACCTCCAGGGCAGAATCTTGCCCGGTTTTCACCTGATGAAGCCCGATTCTCTTCACGAAACCTTCGCCCTCAATCTTCTCAACTATGGTATCCCACAGGAAATCAATTTTGGGTTCAGCGAAGGCTTTCTCCTGTAGAATACGACTGGCTCGAAGCTGGTCGCGGCGGTGTATCACGGTCACCCTGGAGGCAAACTTGGTCAGGTGCAGGGCTTCAGTAATAGCGGCATCGCCGCCACCGACTACGGCTACTGGTTGCTCTCTGAAGAAAGCAGCATCACAGGTGGCGCAGTAAGACACCCCTTTACCGGTGAATTCCTCTTCTCCAGGCACCCCCAGTTTATGGTAGCTCGAACCGCCAGCTATAATCACTGCTTTAGCCGTAAAGTCGCCTTCAGTGGTTATTACCAGCTTCTGCCCTTCTTGAAGCTCAATGCCAGTAGTCTCGGCAATAACAGTTTCTAGCCCGTACTTTGTCGCCTGCTCGTGCATTAATTGACCCAGTTCAAGGCCAGAGATACCTTCAGGGAAGCCGGGGTAGTTCTCTACCCGCTCAGCATTTGTTATCTGACCGCCAATCAGGCCCTTCTCTATCAGCAGGCTATTGAGTCTGGCCCTTGAAGTGTAAAGCCCGGCGGTAAGCCCAGCCGGACCGCCACCAATAATAACGACCTCATAAATCTGGTTGCTCATCAAGAGTGTGCTCCAATCTCCATCTCAGCCTCAATAGCGTCCAGTAGCTGGCGAATATCAAATTGCCCCGAAATCCGGGGTTCACCATTAATCAGCAGCAGTGGCACTGCCAGATTCTTGCTCCTGATTACCTGGCTCCATTCTAATGTCTGGCGGTTAACTGTAGCCTTAGACAGGTCGAGGTATTCTAACCGTACCTTATCGCCGAACCCGTTCTTAATTCGCTGCCTGGCCAGGGCGATGACTTCCGGTGAAGACCAGTCCTCCCCGCAGGAGGCATCACACTCCTCCCGGCTACTACCACCCAGGATAGTGATTTGATGAATAGTATCCTCTGGGTTCTGGTCGAAGTTACTGTCATTTGAGGGCATGGACTTGCTCATAGTTTTGTTCCTTTATCATCTGGCAGACGCCGTGGTCTACACTCTGTTTGGCTAAACCGATGGCATTCTTTATCGCCTTGGCTTGACTGCGACCATGAGCTACGATGACATTTCCGTCTACTCCCAGAAGGCATCCCCCACCAGATTCTCGGTAGTCTATTCTCTTGACCAGGGAGCCGAGCCCCACATCAAGGAGCGTGGCACGCGACTGCGTATGATATGCGTTGGCGAACACTTGTCCCACGTTTCGCAATTTCAGAAAGGTATCGCCTAATCCCTCCAGAGTCTTGACGACTATATTGCCCGTGAAACCATCGGTAACGATGACGTCAGCCATTCCTTTCGATATATTCTGCCCTTCTAGGTTACCTATGAAGTTTAAGTCCGTCTGTTTCAGGAGGTTATGGCTTTCCCGGACCAGGCGGTTTCCCTTGGTTTCTTCTTCGCCGTTACTGAGCAGGGCGACGCGGGGAGAAGCGATACCCAGAACCTCCCTGGCGTAGATGCTACCCAGGTGAGCAAATTGAACCAGGTGGCTTGGCCGGCAATTGGCATTGGCTCCGGCATCAAGTAGGAAAATGGGTGCGGTGACGCTGATGTTAACGATAGTGCCGAGAGCCGGGCGTTCGATGCCTCTTATTCTCCCCAGACTGCTCAGTGCGGAGTAGATTATTGCTCCTGTGTTGCCCGCAGAGACAAAGGCTGAGGCAATACCCTCTTTTACCAGATTAATGCCGACAACTATTGATGAGTTCGGTTTACTGTTGATTGCCTCAACAGGCGGCTCGCCCTCCTTAATGACTTCACTGGCCTCAACAATAGTAATATCAGATTTCTTCAAATAGCGGCCCGCTTGCACATACAGAATGTCTTTTCTACCCACCAGGGCGATTCCCACCTCATACTCTTGAGCCGCTTTTACGGCTCCCTTGACTATTTCGTGGGGAGCGTATTCCCCACCTGCGGCGTCAACGGCGATTATCATTTACTCCCTCTTCTAGACCTCCAGTTGCCGGGACTCTCTCCCACATGTCACAACGACCTCCCCACCGGGCAAGAACCTGACTGTCAAGCGAAAGCTGGGCTACCTCACAGTGGTTGGGACAGGCTTTACATTCAAAGGAAGAGGTGTGATAATCCAGTTCACTCTGGCCAAATCCCTTGAACTGGCTGCTATTGTTGTTGACTGCCATCTCCTCGTGTACCAGTAGGGCGGCTCCTATTGCTCCCATGACCTCGTGGTGAGATGGCACAATAATCTCAGTTTCCAGCTCTTCCTGTAATGCCCTGACTATCGCCCGGTTAAAGGCAACCCCACCCTGAAATACTATCGGGGACTTAATTTCCTTCCCCAGTCCCACATTACCAAGGTAGTTACGCACTAATGCCTGGCACAGCCCGTAGAGAATATCCTCAACTTGATGCCCCATTTGTTGCTTGTGGACCATATCTGATTCGGCAAAAACTGTGCATCGCCCGGCAATACGGACCGGCGTCCGGCTATCCAGTGCTCGCCGGCTAAGCTCCTGAATATTCATGTTGAGACGCAGTGCCTGGTGGTCAAGGAAACTACCGGTACCGGCGGCACATACGGTATTCATTCCGAAGTCAATTACTATCCCATCCCTGACAATAGTAATCTTGCTATCCTGCCCCCCAATCTCAATGATGGTCTGCACATCGGGGAAATAGAGCAGAGCAGCCACCGCATGGCAGGTAATCTCATTCTTGACCAGGTCAGCACCCACGATAACCCCGGCCAGGTAGCGGGCGCTCCCGGTAGTAGCCACGCCACAAATATCAACATCTTCAGGCAGTTGCTCCTTGATCTGTCTTAGCCCCTGCTGCACCATATCAATAGGCTTACCCTGTGTCGGCAGGTAGACATAGTTCATAAGCTCGTCATTGTTATCCAGCAAAGCGAGCTTGGTGGTTACCGAACCAACATCAATACCCAGGTAGGCTTCCATTAACTCTCCTTAGTCCCTCCTCGTTGTCGATTATTATTCTGTACCCGCTTCTTTCGTTCCAGCAGGTCGACGAAGGCTTCCAGTCTGGTTAATATGCCTGCTTTAGCTATCTGTTCATCACAGAGTATCGTCAATACCGGCATTTTCTCCTTGGTCGACGGCATGATATTCTGGGCTATTATTTCTGGCATGCAGGTAAAGGGAGCTAGATGTATCATTCCATCGTTCTCTTTGGCGTGGAGCACCTGCTCTCCTACTGATTCCCAGCCATCACCCCCAATATCCCGCTTGAGGTAAGGGAGGGCTGCCCTGTGAATTCTGTCCTTCTCATTTATGCCCAGGGGGTTGAGGAACAGGCTGAATTTCGTCCATTCCGAAAAGAAGGTGGTCCGTCTTACCTCCACCCCCAGTTTACCCAGTTCACGCTCCACATCAAAGCTGGAGAAGGGCTCTAACACCACGTAAAACTCCCCGGTAATGCCTACTATCAGTGGCTTAGCTTGGCTATCCCTGGTTACCTGATTAAGCTGGGTAACGTAGTCTTTGGTTACCTTCTTTATAGCATCATTGTCGTCTGCCCGGTCAATAGCACCAACTGCCTTGTCATAGAGTTGATTAGCCGTCCCCTTCACCAGCTCTACCGGACGCACCTTCTGCACCAGCCGCTCTATCTTGTCCAGAGCGTTTAGTTTGGCCAGACCGAAGCGGAAGGCTGATATAATCTTGAGCCAGGAGGCATTGTTTGACACGCGCTTAATTAGTTCAAGTATGCCCAAAAACTTGTGTTCCGAAACCCCCACCTGAATTATTTCCACATCATATCCCAGGTCACGGAGAATTTGCTCCTGTACCTTGGTGTAGTAGCCCAGGCGACAAATACCATTGCCGCCGGGCATGAGCATTGTGTTTGCTCCTAGCTCCGCAGCTTCAATTAGATTGCCCAGGGTCATCTTAAAGGGAATGCAGAGGCCTTCCGGAGAGTACCTGGCACCCAGGGACAGGGTGCGCTGGTTATTCACCGGCGGCATGACGAAATCAACCTTAAGCCTCTGAAACAGGGCTTTGAAGGGTATGTGTATGTTGCCCATATGGGGCGTAGCTACACGCATACTTCTACCTGTCTCCTCTTCTTGCGGTAAATCATATCGAGGAAGGCTTCCAATCGTGTAATCACACCGGCTTCGGAAGTGTGCTCCTCCAAAGTAAGGCTCATGAAGGGGGTAGTTTTCAACCTGTTAGCCTGCCGGTGTATCACGTCCATCATTAATGAATCGGGTCCGCAGCCAAAAGCCATGATACCAATAATACCATCAACGCCGCTTTGCAGGTAGTGCCCGCCAGCGCCGACTACCTCTTCTTCATATGTCCAGTAAGCTGTGTCCACTGACTTGACTATCGCCGCTTCAAGCTCCTGTCCGGTAAGCATCTCCGGGGTCAGCACCTGGCTATCGGCCTGCTCCAGTCGGTGGATAAGTTGATAGTTTATGTGTTCATCATAGAGAAGGTAGGCGTGGCCAATGAGGCCAATAGTAGCTCTTACTGGAACTGTGGGGCAGGAAGGCGCTTTGAGCTCTGTCTCAGGCACGCCGGTTATTCTTTCTATTGCCTGCGGTGGTGTCAGTCCGTGGCTGGACATCAGCTCTCGATAGTTCAAGTGGGCTTGCCAGGCTGACATGGCGGCTTGCCTGACCTTGAGTGGGTTCCAGGTAAAATACCGTCCCAATCTGTAAATAGCCTGGTATAGCTTGCGCTTCCCCTGGTTAACATCAATATCTGTATCCAGAATCGGGGGGGATTCGGGAACAACCGCTCGCGTCATGTCAGGCAGGCCGAGAAACTTGGAGCAATTGTAAGTCTTGCTTTTCAAACTGCGGACTGCAGGAATGAAAATACAATCGCACTTGTCTACCAGGGAGAGAACATGCCCCACAAAAATCTTGGCCGGCAGGCAGGTATCGGCCACTACCCGGGATGAGCCAGCAGACAGCACGGCCTGAGTGGTTGGTGGCGAAACGACTACTTCGACCCCCAATTCCTCAAAAAAGGTCTTCCACATGGGATAGTATTGATAATAGAGTAGAGCTCTGGGAATACCGACCCTGATCATTTTCCTTGCTTAAATTCCTCCTTAGCTCTGGTCATTGTCTCAGGACTGGCTACCAGGTCAACAACTGTCATCGCTAGAGCCTTGGCGGCATCACACATGCCTTCGATGCCGGCCTCAGATGCGGCAGCCGAAGCAAATTCCGGCGAGTGCAGTAATACCTCTGCCGGCGCTATGGCTACCAGGGGTTGGATGCCGGGTACTAATTGGCTCACATTACCCATATCGGTGCTGCCAAAAGCTCCACCTTGACTGTGGAGCTGTACCTTACGCCCCAGAGATTTCATATTCTGGACAAATAGCCTGGCTAGAACTAGGTTATTGCGCATGGCGGCGTAACGCACGTCATCCCACTTGTATTCCAATCGAGCGCCGCTGGCTGTAGCGGCCCCGATGAAGCAGTTTATAACCTTATCCTTCAGTTCGTCAAGGTAGGCATCATCCTGGGCACGCACAATGAAGTTTCCAGCGCTGTGGGCGGGAACGATATTGGCTGCCTCTCCTCCGTCGGTGATAATGCCATGGATGCGGGCCGTGCTCTTAATGTGTTGGCGCAGGGAATTGATGGCGGCGAAGGATTGAAGCATGGCTTCCAGAGCATTGATACCTGCCTCCGGTCGGGCTGCAGCGTGAGCTGACTTGCCAAAGAATTCAACCTCTAGCGCCTGGCAGGCAAGAGCACGGGTTATGGCGGTATCATATATCCCCGGGTGTGCCATCATAGCTATATCCAGATTGCTGAAGGCTCCCCTTTTTGCCATTATCGCCTTGCCCCCGTATAGCTCCTCAGCCGGTGTGCCCATAACCAGGATACTGCCCCCGTATTGGTCAATAGCCGCTTTGGAAGCTACCCCGGCACCAATGGCGCCGCCGGCTATCAGATTGTGACCGCAGGCGTGACCAAGGTTAGGTAGAGCATCATACTCAGCCAGAATAGCAATCGCTGGTTTTCCCTTTCCGTAGCTTGCCCTGAATGCAGTTGGCAACTCATAGATACCCCGCTCTATAGAAAAGCCGTTTTCCTCAAGGTATTGGGTTAGCCGGGTGGCTGCCTTGACCTCGTGAAAGCCTAGCTCAGGGTTAGAATGGATTTCTAGTGCAAGCTCACTTAGCTGGTGGCGGTGAGCATCTATCTGGCTGATGACTGCAGTCTTTGATTCTTCGATATTCAAACTCTCCCCCATTTGCAGGGTAGCTGCGAACTCTCAATGAAATTAACATAAATGAGAGATGGCAGCTATTAAAGCAGGAATCATTACTTTCATTATAGCTCAGTGTCGCTAGGATTTCTAGACTTTGAGAGGCTATGTCTATGCGAGCCTTAAGCTGGGGATTATTTTCAGCCTGAATAAACGGTCTGCCAGGGCCACCGTCTCTTGCATTTTGACCTTGATTATGCTATACTTCAACGTTTAGTGGAGCGGGTTCGAGTCCCACTTTTTTTCTTGGGTGAAAAATAAAAGGATGGAGGCTTAGTCTGAAATGAAGAGCGAGTTTCTGCTCGCTATCACGCAACTTTCGGCTGAGAAGAACCTGTCTAAGGAAGCAGTCATTGCTGCCGTAGAGTCAGCGCTGGTATCCGCTTATAGAAAGGATAATTTTGCTGCCAGCCAGAATATCGAAGTTAAGATTGATCCCACTACAGGCGAGGTTGAGGTGTGGGCCGAGAAAATTGCCGTTGAGCAGCCTTCAGATGACCGTCAAGAGATACTTTTAGAGGAAGCACGCCGAATCAAGCCGGATGTGCAGATTGACGAGCCTATTATGGTAGAAGCTACCCCGCATAATGCTGGGCGTATCGCTGCTCAAACAGCCAAGCAGGTTATTCTGCAGCGTCTTCATGAAGCGGAGCATAGTGCCATATTTGAAGAATATGCCGACAAGGCAGACGATATTGTCACCGGCGTGGTGCAGCGCATTGAGCCAAGGCAGGTTCTTGTTGATTTGGGTCGAACCGAAGCGGTGCTTCCTTCCATGGAGCAGATACCTAACGAACGGTACCGTGTAGGTCAAAGGCTCAAGGTTTTTCTTTTGGAGGTAATGCGAACTAGCAGGGGTCCCCGGATAGTGGTGTCCCGGTCGCACCCGGACTTGCTTCGGCGTCTTTTTGAGATGGAGGTTCCGGAGGTTTTCAATGGGACTGTGGAAATAAAGGCGGTTGCTCGTGAGGCTGGATATCGGAGTAAGGTGGCTGTAGTCGCCAACCAGGAGGGCATTGACCCGGTTGGCTGCTGCGTTGGATTACGTGGCATCAGGATACAGAATATTGTCAGTGAATTAAGTGGCGAAAAGATAGACGTTGTTATGTGGAGCCCAGATGCCTCTACTTTTATTGCCAATGCTCTTAGCCCGGCCCAGATATTAAGTGTTGGACTGGACAAGGGGGAGGAAATAGCCACTGTAGTTGTCCCTGATAGGCAGCTTTCATTGGCCATCGGCAGAGAAGGGCAGAATGTCAGGCTGGCAGTTAAACTCACTGGATGGCGAATTGATATTAAGAGTGCCTCAGCGGCTGAGGCAGAAAGGG
>SDBU01002054.1_pt1 | contig 27425 bp, 12 predicted proteins | sample 2277071 | NCBI WGS metagenome assembly SDBU01 (sample SAMN10397929, study PRJNA504765) | marine sediment metagenome | isolation source: marine sediment core GS08_GC12, 126 cmbsf | place: Arctic Ocean: Gakkel Ridge, Loki's castle | collected 2008 | reverse complement strand
GTTGCGTATAGTTGGCGTGCCGCCCAAAACTCAGCCCCACATGAATTCACCAAGCTTAGGCGTTTCGCGGGAAGACCCGGGCAAATTTGTGCTTGGAACCGTTCCTGTCGAGCGGGATGGTTCGGCCTATTTCCGCGTGCCTTCCGGGATACCTGTTTTTTTCCAGGCACTCGATGAAAATGGTCTGGCCTTACAAACCATGCGGAGTCTAACTTATGTTCAGCCGGGACAGACACTTTCCTGCATTGGGTGCCACGAATCTCGGGACATGGTCCCAGCAGTAGCAGCCACGCCATTAGCTGTGCAGCGCGAACCGTCGAAAATCACTCCGGGCCCGACCGGTTCCTGGCCGTTACGCTTTGATAACCTCGTACAGCCTGTACTTGACAAATCCTGCGTCTCCTGCCATAGCCCCGGCAGCGTCAATGAGAAAGCCGCCCTTCTTGACCTTAGACCGGCTAAATCCTACGAAAATCTCTTATCGTTTGCCGACAAAGACTTGGAGAAGCTTGCATTTGAAAAAGACAGGTCTATAGTTGGACAGTGCACAGCAAGCCAGAGTAGATTGCTTGCTGTACTTGCCAATGGGAAAGGCCATGAGAATTTGCAGTTGAGCGAGGATGACTTTAATCGCCTGGTTACCTGGATGGACGTTTATGCCCAAAGGCTCGGGTCTTTTAGTGAACATCAGGAAGAACAATTGCGCCGGTTACGTCAGAGAATGGCACCTTTATTAGCTGAGTAAATGGACAAAGAATACATTAAAAAACTTGCTGAAAACCCGAACCTCATCCCGGGCATTTATAACTATTGTGACCGGTGGTGTGAACGCTGTCCGTTCACCTCCCGCTGTATGAACTTTGCATTAGGCGAAGAGCATTTTGCCGACCCACAAACCCACGACATAAACAACGAGGCCTTCTGGGAGAAACTGTCTGAAATTTTCCAGCTCACTCTTGAAATGCTCAAAGAAACCGCACAGGAACAGGGCATTGACCTCGATTCCCCCGACCTTCAGCAAGCCGCTGACGAGCGCGAAACCATCCGGAACTCCGCCAAAAACCACGAATGTCCCTGCGCAGCAAAGGCCTATGGGCAAATGGTGAACGATTGGTTCGACTCAGCAAAAGACCTGTTTGAGGAAAAGGCGGACGACCTGGGCTTGCAAGTACGTCTTGAGCTGCCCGGTTTCGACCCGGCTGAGGAAGCAGACAATCTCAAAAACTCAGTGGACATCATCCGCTGGTACCAGCATTTTATTTATGTCAAACTCATCAGAGCTGTCCAGGGCAAGCTGGAAGGAACTCCACAGGGTCTCGATGAATTTCCCAAAGACTCTGATGGCTCGGCAAAAGTCGCTCTAATTGCGATAGACCGTTCCATTGCCGCCTGGGGACAAATGCGCGAACATTTCCCGCAGCGCAGGGATGACATCCTCGATGTCCTTGTCCACCTTGACCGATTACGCAGGAAAACAGAAACACTATTTCCCGATGCAAGAGCTTTCGTCCGACCAGGATTCGATTCTACAGAAAAGCACCGCTGACCATACTTTCAAAATTGAGCTTCACAGTCTGGCAGGTTAAGGTCTTACCACAAGCGGATTTTAATCGCCCAAGCAACACGAGATACGAAATGTGAATTGCGAAATAAATTACGGGGCAAGGAAAGAGTCAGCCTCACAGGAAGGAACTTCGCAGCCTTGATATACGTCAGTGTCTTGCAGTGTGAATATATCATCCTTTGCGATGCCGATAAAACGGGTTCTTAGAAACGTGACATGGCCATCACCAAACATCACGTTCTGCCCACGGCGATTGTGATTGATGCTGTTAAGAGTCAATAGCTTTCTGTTCAATTGCAACTGAAGCTGTCTGGAAAAATCCACCGGTAGTTTCGGTAGTTTTTCAAAGAGTGGATTCCAGTCAGCCATTAAGACCTTTCGGCACCGCAGCCTGCCGCTTCTGGTTATATGGCATCTTATCTGGAAGCTGTAGGTTACATATCTTCTGCTGGGAAAATCTTTTAATCTTTTGATTTGTGAGTCGGTAAGTTTCACGGGTTTTTCGCCCTTACAGTCTGGACAGACAAAGTTACTTAGCTCAACGTAACCGCCTTTCGGCAAAAGGTATATATGGCGGGTATTGGAGTGATTCTCTTTGCCCTGGTCGCCCACCCACCACCACGGTGCTCCTGCCGTAGTTGCAACAGCAGGTGATTGATCATCATGGTCTGAAATGTAATTGCTTAAACCCTGAAAGATACCGCCCATTTGCATTTGGCATCGCTGCCGACGGTATCTTTGACGGGCAACGCCCAACGTAGGAACCAGAATTCCGATGAAAAGCATAAACACTGCAGCCGCCGCTGCTATTTTGCCCAGGTTCCACCATAACTGACTCTTAGCGACAACATTTCGCGTTTGTTCGCTGGCAAGCAATTGCCGGAGCTGACGCTGGCTTGAACCAGCAAGATTTTGAACTCGCCAAATAGTATGCTCGACGAGTTCATCTGGGCAGGCTTCAGGCTCTACGCTATCGAGTGGTGCAATTGCGGCTTTGAGCTTAGAGTGAATTTCGGCAGCTTCTCTGTTGGTTGAGATTAACCCCTCTGCTTCGGCAGTTTCTTTCTGCGATGTCAAGCCTATACAATAATCAAATAATAACTGTTTCTGCTCGTTGTTCAGCGAACTCATTTAGTTTTCTTACTCCCAACTGATGCTTTCCACTCTTTGGCAAAGCGACCAACAGCCGTGTGCAATCTGCTTTTCACTGTCCCGATAGGTATACTTAAAATCTCGGCCATTTGTTTGTATGAAAATCTGTTAAAATAAGCCAAAAGCAATATTTCTTTAAGGTTTTCCGGCATATCCGCTATAATTTGTCTAACGCTAAAAGCGGTTTCGCTCTTTTGGAGTTCCTCGTAAGGCATTGTTTTATCAGAAGTAACAGTATTCAAGATATCATCAAACGACAAATCCTCAGAATCCCCCATAGTGCCGATGGGAATGGCATTTGTTCGCTGCCATTTGCGAAGGGCATCTTTTGCTTTATTTGCTGCTATGGTGAACAGCCAGGGGCGCAGCGGTCGGTTTCTATCGAAACTCTCCCGGCTGGTAAATAACTGCAAAAAGGTTTCCTGAAAAACGTCTTCGACAAGCTCATGGCGGTTTAAAAACAACCGTAAGAAGGCGTAAAGGCCATTTCTGTAACGACTTACGATTTCACGGAATGCTGACTCCTCGCCGTTTGAATAGCAGTCGAGGAGCTCTCCATCCGTCAATTTTTTCAAATCAGAATTCATGATTTGTACATTCAAAAAGAACCGCTACAACAATAATATTATAAGCGATTAAGCACTAAATTAAAATCCTAATTGCAGGCAATTTACGTCAATCCGGTAAAATAAACTCATTTGGTTCGATTGCTAAGACAGTCGGCTACACGGCTGTGAATATAGATAATTCTTATATTCTCAAAAAATATGTTAAATATGGCGTTTTATATCGGACATCAATGGATCCAAAGGGTAAATATTTGTTAGGGATTCGCACCAGCCGAAGGTCGTATCATCAGCTATGGTTAGACATTTAATTCACAGGCTTCTTGTAAAAATTTTATAAGTTTATAATGTACAGACGCTTATAACGGCTTGTAGAAATTCTAAAAAAACAGTTTTTTTCTTACTTTTTGGGCATTTTTCCGGATTTTTCCACAAAAATTCACAAAAATTTGTAAAAATGCGCACTTTTTGACAACAATTGAAAGGGGGCACTTGGCTGACTTAACTTTTCAAAATTTTGGGGATTGACAAACAAGACGATTGGTGTATCGCGATACTCGATGCCCGTGATTCGTAGTTCACGGGAAGTAGGCGTAAGTGCATAAGCGCACAAGTAAACAAGTTACAGCTTTCACACCATCTCATGAAAATATGGGGAATTTCGTCTAAAGATTTCCCTTGACGGGAAAGTGGCTAATTTGGTATAAATTAAAGTGCTAAAGTCTATGGTTTCTGGCCTCTGAGGAGTAAAATCTTTGTGATTTTTCGGTAGAGGAGGAGTTATTATGCAAGGCACAGAGTTTCAACAACTTCGTGCTTCGCAAGTGAGTATTTTTCCATTTCAATTAGCAGCTCATATTGGGCTTTTGTCTGTCTCGGCGTGGCCGAGCCACGACGGGAAGAAAGGAGCTAAATGGCAAGCCGTAAGAAATTTGCGATTTTCTTTTTTCTCTGCTCAATCGGCCATTGATATGCAGCACATGCACTATTGTCAGAAAAGCTCAGTGTTTAGCAAAATAAAATTAGGAGGTATTCTTATGAAAAAGGTAATTATGGCAGTTTTCCTAATTCAAGCTGCTACTGTATTCGCTCAGCCCGTGGACCAGAACACGTTGGCGTACTGGAAAATCGATGAAGGCAGTGGGGACTTTGTTGAGGATTCTTCATCGTACGGTAACCACGGTACTGTCGAAAATGCAGTGTGGGTAACAGAAGCAATGACTGGAGGAGCGGCTTTGGAATTCAATGGGCAAAACTCCCGGGTCGTCGTGCCCGACAGCCCAAGCCTGCACCCGGCCACGGGCAACATCACAATAGGGGCCTGGATCAAGGTGTTCTCGGATCCCAAGGGCTGGCCCAACGCCGGATCTATCGTGCACAAGCAAGGGGCCTACCAATGGGCCGTAAACGCCAACGGTGCTCTGTGGCTCGGCGTCTGGGGATCGCGTCTCGAGTCGATAGGGTCCTATGATTTCACAGACCACCTGAACGAGTGGCATCATGTTGCAACGACATATGGCAATGCAGCCCAGCATGCGTGGATTTACGTCGATGGAGAACTCAACATTGAGGGAACTGTCGGCGCGGCAATCGACCAAACCGCTGACGTGATCTACCTCGGGTACAAATCAGATGGTGACAGTTGGTTCCACGGAATCATCGATGAGGTGCGTATTTCAGATATTGTGCGCACCCAGGATGAAATTAGAGCTTCGATGTTGGGGTCGGCGGGTTACCCTCCTGCTCGAAGTCCTCAACCGGAAGATGGTATCCTGCTCGAAAGCACCTGGGCCAATCTTTCCTGGAAGGCCGGAGATTTTGCTCTCTCGCACGATGTGTATTTCGGCGATAATTTTAACGATGTGAACGACGGGACCGAAGGCGTGTTCCAGGGTAATCAAGCCGGGACGTTTCTTGTTGTTGGCTTTCCCGGATTTCCTTTCCCCGACGGTCTTGTTCCCGGCACAACCTATTATTGGCGAATCGATGAGGTCAATGATGCCGAGCCCAATAGTCCGTGGAGAGGTGATGTCTGGAGTTTTCTCGTCCCCTCCAGGGAGGCTTATGGGCCTGCTCCGGCTGATGGGGCCAAATTCGTAGATCCGGATTTGACGCTTAGCTGGATGCTGGGTTTCGACGCAAAGTTACACACTATATATTTTGGTGATAATTTTGATGATGTAAACAATGCCACAGGAGCACTGCCCCAGGCAGATGCAACTCATACTCCTGGCACGCTTGAACCAGAAAAGACGTACTATTGGCGGGTCGATGAGTTTGACGGCGCCGTTACGCATAAAGGCAATGTTTGGACGTACACAACCATGCCGGTCATAGCTGTAGCTGAAGACCCCAATCTTATCGCCTGGTGGACGTTTGATGAAGGTATGGGTACGACCGCCCTCGACTGGTCGGGTCACGGCAATCACGGGATACTGTTCGGCCCCGGATGGACCACGCCAGGTGTTCTTGGGGATGCCGCCGTGAATTTCACAGGCAGTGCCCGCGTGGCGATTCAAAACCTCACCTACGCCAGCACGGATAATGAAGAGGTGACGGTCAGCCTCTGGATTCGGACTGCAATTTGGAACAGTCAGTACATTGCTTCGTTTGATCGCGATCAATACTGGCGCGTGGGGATCAACCTCAACGGCGTCGGCCCCGGCCTGGTCGGCTGGCATGTGATGACCAGCAACGGACAGGTCGATCTTGCCAGCACCACTCGCGTCGACAACGGGGCATGGCACCACGTCTGCGGCGTGTTCGACAATGGGCGGATGACCATCTACATTGACGGTCAGCCCGAAGCTTCGATCACGTCGGGCACAACCTTTGGCACGGGTAATACTCGGTTCGGCATCCTGGGCGTTAACAACAATGCCACAACCTTCAACGGCGCCACAGGTATAGGCAGCCCCATCGCGGGCGACATAGATGACATGCGCATCTACAACAGGGCCCTGACACAGGAAGATATCATACAGGTTATGAGAGGCGACCCGTTACTTGCATGGAATCCAAGCCCGGCTGACGGGTCAACACCGGACATCAAAAACGCAACACCTCTTACCTGGTCGCCGGGAGATAACGCATCTCAGCACGATGTGTATTTCGGCACGGATGAAGATGCTGTGGATAATGCCGATACATCAACGGCGGACATATATCGAGGCCGACAGGGTGCTGCCGGCTTTACTCCTACTGAAGGCGTCGAATGGGATGGTGGGCCTTATTACTGGCGAATAGATGAATATAATAACGACGAGACTATCAGCAAAGGCAGAGTGTGGTCCTTTACAGTAGCCGACTTCATTGGGATAGAGGATTTTGAGAGCTACAATGACCTTGACCCCGACGACCCCCAGAGCAACAGGATATTTAATGTGTGGTTAGACGGATTCGACAACCCGGCAAACGGTTCTATCGTCGGTTATGAAAATCCTCCTTTTACCGAGCAAACTATCGTTCATAGTGGCAACCAGTCGATGCCGTTTTTCTACGACAACAGTGTTGGGTACTCGGAGGCGGAGCTGACGTTGACTAATCCGCGTGACTGGACGGAGCAAGGTGTTGGAGTACTGTCGCTGTGGTTCAGGGGCAATCCGGCAGGCTTCATAGAAGAGCCGACAGGAACCTACACGATTACTGCATCCGGTACGGATATCTGGGACATGGCCGATGAGTTCCGCTTCGCCTTCAAGCAGTTGTCCGGTGCCGGCTCGATTGTAGCCAAAGTGGAAAGTGTAGAGAACACGAGTGGCTGGGCCAAGGCAGGCGTAATGATTCGTGAGACGCTGGAGCCAGGCTCGAAAAATGCCTTTGTGTTTATTACACCCGGTAACGGCGTTGCCTCCCAGGCTCGTATTACAACTGGTACTACCAGTGTCAGAACTAACCAGACCGGAATTACCGCGCCATACTGGATTAAATTAGAGCGCGACGCTGCAGGTACCTTTACGGCTTCTCATTCGGCCGACGGTGTTACCTGGCAGCCGATACAGGACGATTCGCCACGTCTCATCTCGATGCTTCCGAACGTCTATATAGGCCTGGCACTTACCAGCAATAGCGCTAATGAGATATGCACGGCCGAATTCTCCAATGTCAAGACCACCGGCACCGTTAGCCCGATGATATGGTCGCACGAAGCCATCGGTATTGATATGGCCAGCAATGACCCTGAGCCGATGTATGTTGCTCTCAACGGCAGTGCCGTGGTCACTCATGATAATCCGAATGCAGCGCAGATAGGGGAGTGGACAGAATGGACTATTAACCTGCAGGAATTTGCAGGCCGGGGCGTGAACCTTAACAATGTCAATACCATTTCCATTGGTTTCGGTGACAGGAATAATCCGCAGGCTGGTGGTTCAGGTAAGATGTACTTTGACGATATTCGGCTGTATCGGCCGGAACCAGAACCGGCACCGTAAGCTGAGATTTGGCTCGCAATTAAAATTATGCGGTTGTTTATAGCAGATTCGCGTCAACACGGGGCCTATACTGATTGGTTCGGTATAGGCTCCTTTGTCTTGGAGCAATATCAAATTCTTAGCTCAGACCGGCTCAGGATTTTCTGTGGGACGTTTGTGAGAGGTGTTTAATACTACTATAATGGCCAAAGTCAAGGCGAAAGGTCAACAGCAAGAATGAGCTCAGCGATTCTGTGAGCTCAAAACCTCTTTTCAGTATTCCTTAAAATTCCTCATCCACTCGGGCCAGTCGGACGGTTGAATACCCCCAGCCGCGGTCCAGGGACCATTGATGGGGAACTTGCGATGCCATTTTAGCTTCCACAATTCTTTAAGCCCTACTTTCCTGGCGGTGAAATCCATAAATAACACATTCGTCCCCGTCTCGTGCCGGTTGATGGCGAAATGCATCATTTCATTGCCGTAGCCAATCCACTGGCCATCGTATTGGGCAGGAGTGATACGGTTGAAATTGGGGGATAGTGAACCAGTATCATTTGTACGATAGCAAGGGCCGCCTCCTCTCCACATGGCGTCTGCGAAGATCGGGATGTAGTTTGAACCCGCCACATCCTTGTTCCTCCAGTTCCAATCAGCGGGACGTCCCTGAATCGCATTTACACCCCGGTTTGGATTATAAATCCAGTTACTTCCCCCGAAGCTGGGTTCTTCACCGCCCAGAGAGCCGCTGTCGTTTCCCCCTACCGGCATCCAATAGGTGTTATACGTGCTGCCCCATTCAGATCCATCCAGTCGACGCTTCTTGGCCGAAGGGCACTGGAGAATGTTGGTTTTTGTCCGGTACAGATAACGCAGACCAATTACCCATTCTCCGCGGTGCCAACCAGCGCCCCGGATAACACCATTGCTGAAATAGCCATTGTTGTCATCGCAATACATCGACCAGATAGTGCCCCATTGTTTCAGCAGAGCCAGACACGTAACGGATCTGGCCTGTCTTTTCACTCGTGATAGTGCGGGCATCAATATCGCCATCAATAAGGCAATAATTGCGATTACAACCAGTAGTTCAATTAACGTGAATCCTCTTGACTTGTACATATAACCACCTTCCCTTTCTATCGACATTTTGTTGCAAATTTATAAGGTGCGCGAAATGATCCTCATGTTCCAGACAGTTTGTATTTTTTCCTATCTGAATAACATTTGATTACCAATATATTATACACCAAATCTTTTTTCTCCACAATACAAAAAACTGTAAAACTATTATTCATATCTCTTTGGCCAGAATGGGTTATTTTGCTGTAAGGCAAAACTATAATAATGAAAAATAATGGCAGTAAGGATAATTTAATTTAAATTTTTTCCTTGACGGGAAAGTGGCTAATTTGGTATAAATTAGAGTGTCAGGGTCTATGGTTTTTGGTCTCTGAGGAGTAAAATCTTTGTGATTTTTCGGTAGAGGAGGAGCTATTATGCAAAACACAGAGTTTTAACAACTTCGTGCTTTGCAAGTGAGTATTTTTCCATTCCAATCAGCAGTTCATATTGGACTTTTGAAGAAAGGAGGTAGTGGTAAATCGTAAAAATTTATCCTGGGCAAATATAAACATTTTACGATTTGCATCTTTGATTTTCGATGTTTGTCTGAAACAACTAGTGTTTTGGTGTGTGGCCAAGGCATGATTATTTTAACTCTTTTTGAAGGAGGAATATTATGTGTAAGAAATTGATTTATTTGGTTTCTTTTGTTTTGGTACTGTCTCTGGCCAGTAGCGCCTCGGCAGAGCTGGTAGCGTACTGGCCGCTCGACAACGATGCAAACGATGCGATTGGGGACCTGAACTGGACGTTGGATCCAGATGGGACCAGCTTCTCGACAGACAGCATGGTGGGCACTGGTGCGCTGAGATTTGATGGAATCACCGGCGAGGGCAGGCAGGATGCAGTCGGCCCGCTGCTCGATGCGTTCACCACAAAGACCGTGGTGCTCTGGTTCAAGGCCGACAGCACCAGCGGCATACAGGCGCTGTACGACGAGGGCGGTTCGACCAATGGATTGGCCATTCGCATCAACGAAGGAACTCTCCAATCTGCCGTGCGTGACGCAAGTGCCCAGTACACGCTGACGACGCCCTTTGACAGCACGGACTGGACCGAGGTTGCGCTCAGTTACGACCTTGGTTTGCTGACCTTGTGGGTGGACGGGGCCGAGAAAGCCACGGCCATGGCCGACTTCGAGGATCAGGAGCTTTCCAGCCACAGCAATAACGCCACGATAGGCGCTACCAATCAGGATGGGTTCGGCAATGACGCGGCCGATCCGATAGACCATTTTGCCGGCCTTATGGACGATATCAGACTGTATGACCACGCCTTGCCCGTTCGCATAGCGACGCGCCCGACCCTCGTCGATGGTGCCCTGCAATCGAGCACGCCGGTGGATCTTGGCTGGACGCCGGGAGTTAATGCAGCCTCACACGACCTGTATCTCGGCGACAACCTTGACGATGTGGACGCCGGCACCGAAGGTACATTCCTTGCATCTCTGGGCCAGGATGCAGTAGGTGTTACCGTTGATAATCTTCTTGCGGAAACGACCTACTACTGGCGCGTTGACGAGGTCAATGATGCGGACCCGAACAGTCCATGGAAAGGCCAGGTCTGGAGCTTTACGATTGCACCACAGACTGCCTCTGACCCCAGCCCGGCTGATGGCGCGATGTTTGTAAACCCGGCGATAACTCTTAGCTGGGCACCGGGTCTGAATGCGGAATCGCACACTGTGTATATAAGCGACAATTTCGATGATGTGAACAATGCTGCCGATGGCACAGCACAGTCGGAACCAAACTATACCCCTGAAGAGCCCCTTGTAACAGGTATGGTCTATTATTGGCGGGTCGATGAGTCCGATGGCACCGACACTCATAAGGGCGATATCTGGAGCTTTGAAACACCGCCCTTCATAGAGATTACTGACCCGAATCTTGTCGGCTGGTGGAAGCTTGACGGTGAGTATTTCGATCTTGGCTATGTCGTCGATTACTCCGGATATAACCATCATGGCACTTTCCGAGGTGACCCTCAGTTGGTTGAAGGATATGACGGCGGTGCTCTGGAGCTTGACGGCTCTGGTGATTATGTCAACATAGACGGCTACACGGGCATCAACGCTGACCGCACTGACCCCAACAATCCTTTCAACCCGGCATTCAGCGTTACCTGCTGGATTAAGACGACGGGCGACGCGGGTGCACTTGTGACCTGGGGCAGTAATGATACTACCGGCGTAGGCGGTCAATACCAATCCTTCCGCATCAACGCGGGTAGATTGCGTGCCGAGCACGGCAACGGTAATCTTCAGAGTGATACCTCCGTCAACGACGGTGAATGGCACCATGTTGCCCAAGTCTCGGTCGAGGGCGCTAACCTGCGGGTTCCGAACACCACTCTCTACATCGACGGGGTGGAAGATGCAATCAGGGGCGGTAGCGACAACATCTTCAACCTTACGGAAGCTGCCGATGTCGGCATCGGCCTGCGTGCTTCCCACGGAGACCGGCTCTTCACCGGTCTGTTCGACGATGTCCGTATCTACGACAAGGCACTGACGGAGCTGGAGGTAAAAATAATTTCGGGTTTTGTAATGTCCGCCAGCCCTGACCCGGCCGACGGCGCCAAGGTCGTGGACACCTTCGCCATTTTGGGATGGACGCCTGGCCCCTTCGGGGCCGAGTTCGATGTCTATTTCGGCACCAATCCAACACCGGGGGCGGATGAGCTCGTGGGCCGCGTGAGCGACCCGACGCATTTTGCCACCGGTTTGGTCGAAGGCGAGACCTACTACTGGCGGGTTGACGATGTCGAGGCGGACGGGACCACGATACACACCGGCGACCTCTGGAGCTTCTGGATTCCCCCCAAGGGGGCGTACAATCCCCAGCCGCCCGACGGTCAAGCAGTCACAGACACTGAGACAGATCTCAACTGGTCCGTAGACTGGAACCCGGTCATGTATGGCGTGTACTTTGGGGACGATGCAACCGAGGTAGCGAACGCAGCAGGGGCCCCCCCGGCAATGGAGCCCACCTTTGATCCCGGACCCCTGGAGCCGGGCACGACATACTACTGGCGTGCTGATGTGTTCTACGGCACGTGGATTACCGGCCCGGTCTGGAGCTTCTCGGTCTCGGCGGCCGAGTAGGCTATGTTGTAAATAGTATCCAGAACCGAAATCAATTCGGGGCTTATACCGAACCACTCGGTATAAGCCCCTTTTAACTTTTTAGGGTTCAATATTTCGCACCACTTTTTCTTTAGCTCACTTTAGGCACTTTAATTTACTTTAGCTCACTCAGAAGGCCCTCTGGTGTTACTCGAAGCGCACAGTCACTCGTTTCTTTTCCTGGCTAAGTAACACTTGCTTCTGCTCTGCCCCGCATGTCACGGCATACTTACCGTAAAACGCACGGACCCGGCATCGCCCGTTCGAGTCTGCTTTACCCTCCCAATGGGTCCACCATTGGTTGAAGACCAGGTCGCGATACGCCTCGGCTGCCGGTGTGGGCGTCCAATCACGACGATAGAGAGAAGACTGCCGAATCCAGTTGGCACCCTCCCAGAAACCCCACATGAGAATCCCCTCGACCGCCGGATGCGAAAAGCAGATGCGATAGTAGTCCGTCAAGGCTTTCGCCTTGGCCTGCTCCTGCTCCGCCGTCAGCTTCAAGTCGCGCCGTCGCCGGAAAGCTGATCGCTGGCCGGGCATGTTGAACTCGGTCACCCGAATCGGCAGACCTATCTTGGCGAGCTCGTCGAGGGCATGATGCAAAGCCTCCGGGTCAAAGGACTCCCCATGCAGATGCCCCTGCACCCCGATTCCAGCGAGGGGCACGCCTTGTTCGAGCAGTCCGCGAATGTGTCTGATGTAATCCTCCAGCCGCTTGCCGGTTAGGACATCATAATCGTTCACGAAAAGCCGGGCGTCGGGGTCCGCATCTTTGAACCAGCTTGCCATCTCCTTGGTAATACCGGGCCCGAGGCGGTCCGCGTAATAGTTGGCGTGCATCATCTCATTGTTGAGGTCAAATTCAGCAAAGCGCCCCCGGTAGCGGCGAGCGACAGTCGTCGCACGGGTTTTTAAGGCCCCGCGCAAATCATCGTCGTCCAACTGCTTCAACCAGTTTTGGACTCGCCCAGGTATGCCCCAGAACACGCAATGCCCTCGTAATGGGATGTCATGTTCCTCGGTCCACGCGAGCACCGCGTCCACAACATCATAATTCACGTTTCCGCGTCGGCGCTCCATATCATGCCACTTCAGCGCGTTTTCGGTAACGGCGGCATTGAAGTTGCTCAGAAACGTTTCCTCGTACCGGCGTTGGTCTTCTGCGCTCAAGCGCCCGCCGAATGCCCCCGAAGACAACGCAGCCCCGAACCAGAACTCATGGCGTAACTGTTCGACGTGCACCTGTGCTCCCGGCTTGGCCCTTACCACCAGCTCACCCATCCGATGTTGCCAAATCCTCGCCTCTATCGCCTCCGCCCCAAGCTCACCTGATACCACCGCCCCGAAGACCGCACCGGACCCGCCGAAAAAGCATGCCAGCACAACCAAAATTGTATATCGCTTCACTGTCACGTCCCTTCAAAAATCTCATCTAATTGCCAACACTATACTCTCTAAGGACCCGGTTATCAATAAAATCATGTAGGGTGCGATTTTTCGCACCACTTTTTCTGTTTAGCCCACGGACCTGTGCCGTGGGGCGCAAACTCAGTTTATCCCCGAGAACTACTCCCTTGACTTACTACAGGGGACCAGGCTTGCTTTCTTCTTCCCCCCTCCATCCTTCATCATTCGATATTCATTGCCTGTCCCGATGCTGTCAGTCGGGGTTCGGAATTCGATATTCCCCTTATGCTTTGTCCTTCCCCGCCTGCCTGCTCTGCGAAGAATTGATTGCCGATTTTATTTGATAATGTTGAAAAAGGATGCGTAATCCAGAGATTTTACTTGACGGGAAGGTAGATAATTTGGTATAGATAACATTAGTTAAGCTTGTGCCTGCGCAGTCGAGCATCTGTGGCTTTGAGGTCATCCAGTCTGTCTCGGATTGGCTTGTCAAGGCCGAGAGAATCGGAGCGGGGCCGAGCCAAGACGGGCGGGTGCAATTCTTGCCGGGCTGCGGCGGGCTCCGCCCCGACGAGTAGTTTTCCGAATATGAGGAGTGGTTATTGTGTATCATGCGAGACACAAGGTCGGCACGTGTTTTGTGCGCTTGGCAAGTGAAGGTTCTTATATCCCAATTAACAATCTAAGTTTAATTTTTTAAGGAGGACTATTATGTGTAGGAAATTGATTTATTTGGTTTTTTCCCTTCAGGTGAACAGTTACAAGAAAGGAGAGATTAGGATGTTAAGACACGAAATTTTCGATAAGCAATTCTCTATTATTGCCATAGCTCTTGCAATTACCATGTTTGTCGGAACAGAATCCGCTTTCACTGACCAGGAGTTAAAAGTTGGCTTCATCCCGGGCAGAGGAAGTGATGCCGCCCTTGAAGATCAAGCCTTTGAGTTAGCCAAAATTGAATTTGAAAAGATCGAAAAAGGCGATTACACATTAAACCGGCTCTTGGAGTTCGACGTAATCGGTGTTGGCGTGACTGCCTACGATGGTAATGATGACCTGAAAGCGAACTTTAATGTTCTCAAAGAATATGTCGAAAATGGCGGTTACCTGGTCACCCTCGATTTTCAGCAGGATTCCAGTTGGAATCAAAATTTCCTGCCACATCCAATCGCCCTTTTCGACCCGGATCTGGACGACGACGTCGGCGTTATATTAGCTGACCACGACATTTTCAATATACCGAACGAAATTACCGAGGAGCACTTTGGAACAGGAATTTGGGGAGGGGGAGATTTCATGGCTGACGGCCCCCAGGAAGTCCAACCGCCCTGGGAACCTCTTGTTACAGAAACACAGAATAACTGGCCTCTTGTTGCCGGCGCCCCGGCCGGGAAAGGGTATGTTGTTTTTAGCTCGTTGCAGATTCTTCAGTCACTGGGGAACTTAGGTAATAACGAAGTTGTTGAAGTCTTACAGAACTTCCTGTTCTGGCGAGGCCAGGGTGGGCCGCGCGTAAAGGCCTACGGCTCCAGACCGAAGGATGGCTCACTGATTCCGGACACATGGGTGAACCTTTCCTGGTCTCCGGGATATTTTGCCGTCTCGCACGATGTGTACATCGGCGATAATTTTGACGATGTGAATGACGCTGCAGAGGGCACGTTCCAGATTAACCAAACCGAGACGTTTATTGTTGTCGGCTTTCCTGGATTTGCTTATCCGAACGGTCTTGTTCCCGGCACAACTTACTACTGGCGAATCGATGAGGTAAATGACACCGAGCCTAATAGTCCCTGGAAGGGTGACGTTTGGAGCTTTTCAGTTCCCCCCAAGACCGCCTATGCACCAAACCCGGCTAATGGTGCCGAGATGGTAGCCACGGATGCAAGCCTTAGCTGGACGGCAGGTTTCGGTGCGAAATTACACACCGTGTACTTCGGCGACAATTTTGACGAAGTGAACAATGCCGCCGGGGGACTACCACAGGGAACTGCAACCTATACTCCCGACGCACTTAAATTGGCCAAGACTTACTACTGGCGGGTCGATGAGTTTGATGTCATCGACACGTATAAAGGTGACGTCTGGAGCTTTACTACCCAGGGCGGCGCCGGGAGCCCGGACCCGGCTAATGACGCTGTGGATATAAAGCAGACACCGATTCTTACCTGGACGCCGGGAGTTTATGCCGCTTCGCATCAGGTTTACTTCGGCAATGACCAGGAGGCAGTACGAAATGCCGATACCGGTTCACCGGAGTATAAAGGCGCAGGAGACCTCGGTTCCCAGAGCTTTGACCCCGGAAAACTCCAGTGGAATACCACCTACTATTGGCGAATTGACGAGGCTAATAACGTCAATCCCGACAGTCCGTGGACAGGCAATGTATGGAGCTTTACGACAGCCAACTTCCTTATCGTGGACGATTTTGAGAGCTACAATGACCTTAATCCTGAAGACCCCGAGAGCAACAGGATATTTAATGCGTGGATAGACGGATACGGCATCCCGACAAATGGCTCTCTCGTTGGTTATGACAATCCTCCCTTTGCCGAGCAAACTATCGTTCACAGTGGCAACCAGTCGATGCCATTATTCTACGACAACAGTGTTGGGTACTCTGAGGCGACTTTAACGCTGACTTATCCGCGTGACTGGACCGAGAAAGGTGTCGAGACGTTGACGATCTGGTTCAGGGGCATTTCGGATAACGCTGCTGAGACGTTATATGTTGCTCTCAACGACAATGCGATTGTCACGAATGATAATCCTGATGCAGCACAGTTAGATACCTGGACGGAATGGACTATCGACCTGCAGGCTTTTGCAGACCAGGGCGTGAACCTTGCCAATGTCAATACGATTGCTCTTGGTCTTGGTAACAAGAACAATCCATTGGCTGGTGGTTCAGGTACGATGTACTTCGATGATATTCGTTTGTATCCACCACCGGAGCCGGCACCGTAAGCCATGTGATTTAGTTGGTAATTGCAACTGCGTGGTTGACCCCGTTAGATAACGTCGTATTTTTCATATCTAACGGGGTTGATATAGCAGATTTGCGTCAATTCGGGGCTTATACTGATTGATTCGGTATAGGCCCCGTTTTATTTAGGACAATAACAGACAAACTCCATATACGCTTCTAAAAGGTCAAAACAGCTCAGGATTTTCTGTAGGACGGATGAGAGAGGTGTTTTATCGTGCTACAATAGCCAAACTCAAGCCGAAGTGTATCTGAGTAGGATTGGATGATGTTAACGCAAATTAGAACGAAAAGAACGGCTTTACTTTCTCACCATAACCGCACCCAAGCCGAGCTTCCGGAGAGCAACTTTTCATTATCTAACAAATAAAGGAAAACTAAGGTCAGTCATCTATTTTTTCTCTCATGCATCATAAATAGAAATCAAGAATACCAATAATCTATACGAATTTAGAAGTTGTTATTGAGGTATTCCGGCTTGCCGTCGTCACTATCGTAGCCTGTCGATTCTTTGGTCTCGGCGTCAACTCTAATTCGCCTGATGCCCTCGGCCTTTTTCGTATTGCTGTCAACAGTAACCAGAATTGTATTCATTTTCACATCGCCCGTCGCTATGTCAAACGGAAACGGCATCTGTGTTCTAAACGACTTTAAGACGTTCTCGACGCTTCGGCCAAGCACCGAATCATGCGCTCCGGTCATCCCGATATCTGTTATGTACGCGGTGCCTTTGGGCAGGATTCTTTCATCGGCTGTTACTACGTGAGTGTGCGTGCCGAAGCACAAGCTGGCCCTGCCGTCAAGATGATAGCCCATTGCGATTTTTTCACTGGTGGCCTCGGCATGAAAGTCAACGATTATAACCTCGGCTTTCTGCTCAAGCTGCGGCAGAATTCTGTCAATAGCATTATAAGGGCAGTCGGCCCCTTTCATAAAAAGACGCCCTATCAGCGCCACCACCGCCACGGTCGGCCCTTTAGCGGTTGTATAAAATGCAACCCCCCTGCCGGCTGCGTGTTCGGAAAGATTTGCAGGCCGAACAATATTCTCAGTTGTCTCTAACGTTTTGATTATATCTCGTTTGCGGTAAGTATGGTCGCCCAAAGTTATCAGATTTACGCCGTACCGCAGCAGCTTGTTATAGATTTGAGGTGTCAGGCCGGAGCCGCCGGCGGCGTTTTCAGCGTTGGCTATTACGCAGTCGATGTCCAGCTCTCTAACCAGCGTCTTTAGCTTACCGGCAACAATACGTCTGCCCGGCCGACCTACTATATCACCAATACAAAGAATGTTCACTTTCATAATTCTCGTTTCGTAAGTTGTATATACGATATACGACCGTTATTTCGCATATTCGACGCAGCGGACCTCACGCAGCAGCGTTACCTGGATTTCGCCGGGATAGGTCATCTCATCTTCAACCTTTTTGGCAATGTCACGTGCAATTTTCATAGCAGCCTCGTCGTCCACCTGCTCGGCGCTGACAATGACGCGGATTTCCCGGCCGGCCTGAATTGCGTATGCGTTTTCAACTCCCTTAAAGCTGCCCGCAATCTCCTCGAGTTTTTCCAGTCGTTTAATATATCGCTCGAGCGTTTCTCTTCGGGCACCCGGACGGGACGCACTCACCGCATCGGCCGCGGCAATCAGCGGAGTATAAGGATTGTCCGCCACGACGTCACCGTGATGTCCCGCCACAGCATTTAGAACAATGGGCGATTCGCTGAAACGCTTGAGATAATTTGTTCCTATAGTGGGATGATTGCCTTCAACGTCATGATCTATGGCCTTGCCGATGTCGTGCAGAAATCCCGCTCTTCTTGCTATCGAGCCGTCCAGCCCGAGTTCGTCAGCCATCACCTGTGATAGAAACGCAACCTCGATACTATGGCGAAGAACGTTTTGGCCGTAACTTGTTCTATAGCTCAAAGCACCTATCAAACTCAGCACCTTGTTGCTCAATCCTCTGATGTTGGTCTCGACGGCGGCGTCCTTGCCGATCTGCAGGAGTTTATGGTTGACATCTTTTTTGGTCTGTGCAACAAGCTCCTCGATTCGGGACGGATGGATCCTCCCATCCTGAATCAACCTTTCCATCGAAAGACGGGCGACCTCGCGCCTCACGGGGCTGAAACCGCTGACTACAATCATCCCGGGGGTGTCATCGACGATAACATCTACGCCGGTAGCTTTTTCAAAGGCACGAATATTACGTCCCTCTCTGCCGATAATTCTGCCTTTCATATCGTCATTCGGAATCTCGACGGTCGAGACAGTTACTTCGCAGGTATGCTCAGCGGCATAGCGTTGAATGGCGGCGCTGATTATCTCCCTGCTCTTTTCGTCGGCGGTTTCGGTGGATTCCTCAACCTTGCGCTGAATCACAGCCGACATCTCGTACTCGCACTCGTCTTCGAGGCGCTTCAAGAGCAGCTCCTTGGCTTCGTTAATGTTCATCGCGGTGATTTTGAGCAGCTGATTCTTCTGCTGTGCCAACAGAACAGAAAGCTGTTTTTCTTTGAGACTAACATTGTGTAGTCTTCTATCAACCTCTTTTTGCTGATGTTTCAACGATTTTTCGCGCTGCTGGAGCAGCTCTACCTGGCGGTCAAGTGCATCCTCGCGCTTGGTCAACCTCATTTCGGTCTCGTGCTGCTCAGCACGGATTTTACTGGCCTCAGATGTAAATTGCTCTTTTTTCTTGATGGTCTCAGCGGCAGCATCAATCTGGGCCGACTTAATTATGTTCTCCGCTTCTCTCTTAGCACCCTCAATCTGCCGCTGCATGTCGCTCTCGAAGGTTTTGGACTTTGCTCTGGAAATAATCTGATAAATGATGACAGTCAGGCAAATTCCCAGAACAAATGCAATAACGGTAATCACCGCGGTCGGCAGCGTCCCGAGTCCTATGATTATAGTGTTCATATTTCCTACCTTTCACTCGCAGTTCTCATAGATTTAAAAAACATCGCTCAAGGGGTAAATTGCGGGATTTCCGGCAGGAAAGCCTCAAAGAAATGGCTGTGAGTTACGAAATCCTTTTCGCCAGAACGTAGAATCAGCTACTTAGTGCCAAAATCTCCTCTGATTGCGGCATCTTCGGCATTAGAAGATATATTTTTTTCTTGTAATAGGCTGATTTTATACTCAATACCAATACTCCTTCATCGGTAAGCGAACGCTTTTTCAAGCAGATTTCGTTTCACGCTAATTTCACTTCTCAACGCCTCATTAAAAGCTCATAATCAAACTTTAGCCCTCGGTTTTACTCTCAGGCGCTAAAAGTGTCTTTGCAACTTAACTACCGTTAGAGAAAAGAGTTACAAACTTTTCCCTTTTATACGTCCCTTTGCAAAGTAAGAATAAACCATCAAGGAAGATACGGGACAACCCACAATCTAACTCATCAACAGTTGCTTACTGTATATTATAATACGGCATTTTCGGAGATGGGTCAAGAAAAAAACTCGCGAATTAGCTAATTTTCTAACCACGGATTATATTTCGTATCTCCTGGCTACGCCGTAAGCACCGCTCATCAGGGCAAAGACAGCCGGAGGGCGGCTCTTCACTCACATTTCGACATTTAGTCTTTCGGATTCCCGGTGAAAATTCACATAAGTGCTTAAGTAAAAAGAGCACAAAGTAAACATTCAGTGAACCCATATCAGAGGTGTTTTTTAGGCTTGGTTGTGGAGTGTATGGCGAAAATGTTTATCAAGTATCAAGGGGGTAGAGGAAGATATCTTTCACCGGCAGTGAATAGCGGTTTTGGCGATCGAGTTTGCCTCGTCCCTGTGTTTGGCCTACATGGGTCCAATTGGCTGCTCGGTAGCAGGTGCCGTGAAAGCGGGCATGTCCAACTGGGGATATAGGACAGATTACTCCAGCCGGCAACAGTTTAGCCGATTCTGATTAGTCCTGACGGCTGGTTAGAATGCGATTACACTGTCTTTCACAAATAGATGACAAAAAACACGAATGACCGGCGACAGGCCCACGCCACGGCCCCTACTGAGCAATCAACTATCCATACTACAACCTAAAACGGATAATAGCGTGCCATTTTTTTGTTGACTTTGCGAATCCCGTTTATTAGTATGATGGTAGCAGTTCTCGTACGTACAGATGGGTATTTGAGGAGGGGAGAAATTGCATCCCCAAAACCATAAACGTGCCTGCCGCTGCTTCGAGAACATCCCGAAGGCGTTGCTCTTGAAGAGAGGAAGATAAAATGAGCGTGAATAACACAAACAGAAGCTGGCTGATAGTGAAAGCAGGATTGTTGGTTGTTGTGGCTGCTGTGCAGATTATGGCTGCCGGAACATCGAGAGCAAAGCTCTCTTCGGTGGAAAAGGAGCCCGCAGTCCCGACTGACAGCATCGGGGCTGGTCGAGATCAGGAGCGGTTGGCCCGTGTCAAACAAAAGTACGTGCCGGGCGAGATCATAGTTAAGCTAAAGGACGGCCAATCAAATGGAATTTCGCTTTTCTCTGAGCCCTCCCTTGCAACAGTGACCAGAGACAAAATTATCCTCCTTCGCCTTCAAACTGAATATGGACTGTACGATGAAGCTCCGGTGTTCAAGGGCATCCACCAGCGGCTGGAAAATCAGAATACACAAAACCAGAAACCGGGCCGGTTCAGTATCGCATCCGCAGCAGTCCGTAAGGACTCCATAGGAGAAACGATGACGCCCGCGCTGCATTCGTCGAACGCCGAGTTGTCGCGTTTTTACCTTTTGAGAACCGCCGAAGATGTCTGGACCATCTGTGCCCAGCTCAAAATTGATCCCGAGGTGGAATATGCCCAGCCCAACTACATCTATCACTCCTGCGCCGATCCCAATGACCCGGAGTTTCCCGACCAGTATGCCCATCAACTGATCCAAATGTCCGACGCATGGGATATCTCAACCGGTAGTCACGATGTCGTGGTCGCCGTGCTGGATACCGGTGTTGATGTTAATCATCCCGACCTGAAAGACAATATCTGGATTAACGAGGACGAGATTCCCGATAACGGTGTGGATGACGATGAGAACGGCTATATCGATGACATCAACGGGTGGAACTTTGAGGACGACAACAATGAGGTTATACCGGAACCAGACTTCTGGGGGATTATCGGTCACGGCACACAGGTTTCCGGTGTGATTGCCGCGGTGGGCAATAACGGTGAAGGGGTTTCCGGCATCAACTGGCACTGCAGCATAATGGCCTTGCGGTTGAGTCTTGAGATCACCTCTGCCGAAGTGGCTACAGCCTTAGATTATGCCGCGGCAAATGGCGCGCATGTCCTGAACATGAGTTTTGGCAGCGATGAATTCGGTCCGGATGGGGATCCTATCGTCAAAACGGCGATAGACAATGCCTTTGCTCAGGGTGTTTTGCTGTCAGCCAGCGCCGGCAACGCCGACACGACCAAACCGAACTATCCGGCAGCGTATTACAATGTCATGGCGGTTGCCTCAACAAATGGTGAAGACATCAAGACCGGTCACAGCAGTTTCGGACCTTGGGTGGATATCACCGCACCCGGGACGGACATTGTCACAACCGATCTTGACGGCGAATATATTGCCACAGCCGGGACCTCATTTTCATCTCCCTATGTAGCAGCGGTAGGTGCTTTGATATTGGCGCATCGGCCGGAACTAACACATGTGGAGGTCAGAGCCATCTTAGAAAACACTACCGACCCAGTTTACTATGGGGACATCGATCCCAATCTGGGCTATATCGGCACAGGGCGTGTCAATGCCTACGAGGCCCTGCTGGCAGCAGACCAAAGGCATCCCCTGGGTGAGATAGTTGCACCAAGACAGGAACAGTTATTCGCATCGGACGGCAATGACATCCCTCTGGTGCTGTTTGTCCATGGGGATTCATATCGGCTGGAGTACCACGGCTATGAAGAGAATGATTGGGTCCTGCTAAGTGAAGGCAGCTCCCCCACAGATCCCAACGGTCTTGTCAATCTGTCATTTGCTAATCCCGGCGCGGGGGTACTCGAATTGCGCCTCAGCGTTACTACGGAGGGATCCACGCACATCGACCGCAAGATATTTGGCCTGGAATTTGCGTCCAGCCAGGCCCCCTGGCCGATGCCGGAGGAAGCCGAAGATCCAGAAGATATACCAGACGAGATATACCTGGGCAGCCCGTTATGCCTCGACGTGGATGGTGACGGTCGAAATGAAATCGTCCAGGCATCGATATCGTTGGGGGAGGACTTCTGGCCCAAAGGCACAATAACCATCTGGAGAGAAGATGGAACTTCCCTTCCCGGTTGGCCCAAAGCCCTGGGGGTAAGCGAACGGAATTCGATTACTGCCTCAGGCCTGGCGGTCGGAGACATCGACAATGACGGCTTCAGTGAAGTCTATGTCAGCAGCTACGTCGAAGCCGACGGTTTTGCATTCACTCTCGTCCATGCCTTCGACCATCAGGGCGGGGAGTTGTCCGACGCCGGATTTCCAAAAACGGTCATGGGCGATGCGTCATCCAGTCCTCCTTTGATCGGCGATATTGATGGTGACGGACGGAAGGAGCTGGTGGTGGGTGCGACCGGCGCACCGATCATGGCCTGGGAATCGGATGGCTCGGTTACGCCGGGATTTCCAATGTTGGGTCTCTCTACTGACTTTTACAGCTCCCCCGTGCTTGAGGACCTCGACAAGGACGGTGATATTGAGATGATGGTCAACGGCGATGACTATCAATTCCACGTCATTGACCTGCCGGGCTCGTACGATCCCGAGATGATCGACTGGGGTATGGCAAGGCATGATCCCCAAAACTCGGGATGGGCCTCAAAGGTACTTCAACTGGATCCCATAGAGGCACCGGAAGAGATCAGGCCGGGAGAAAGGCTCGAATTAACATTGAGCGCTTATAATCCAATGAATGCTCCCCTTGACTTCTTTGTGGGAAATTTACCCGAAGGGGCCTATTATGACTCTGAGGCCCTGACAGTTTTCTGGAAACCAGCCAACGAACAGAGTTTTCACACCTATACCTTCTCTTTCCTCGTAACAGACGGTATCCGGCAGGCCATCCGAAGCTTATCGGTCACAGTGGTGCCGGATGCCCTCTACCACGCCAACATGGATACTGATCCCGGATGGCAGCTCGACGAAGGATGGGCCTGGGGTGTTCCAGCGGGGCAGGGCTCATGGAATGGTGACCCAAATAGCGGCTATACCGGCGAGAACGTCATCGGATATGAACTCGACGGCGACTATGACGATAATCTGACGGATACACGGTATGCTACTACCAGCGCCGTTAATTGTGAAGAATATGAGAACATCAGGTTGAGTTTCCGGCGGTGGCTTGGGGTTGAATCTCCTTATGATTATGCCGATGTGCAAGTATCGAATGACGGGAGCAATTGGGTGGATATATGGACAGTGGGCTATTCTCATGTCTCGGATGAGGCCTGGCGATTCGTGGAGTATGTGGTTCCCTCGTCAGTTGCGGATGGACAGACGACGGTTTACTTCCGCTGGGGAATCGGCCCGACAGATGATTCAGTAACCTATCCCGGTTGGAACATAGATGACGTCCAAGTTACAGGTGATCGCATCCAAGGCAATTGATTATTTACGAATGATTATCGCTCCTGTGGGAAATTTAGGACTGCAAATTCGCCGTGGTATTTTTTGGCCGCTTTATTCCGCCGGAGGCGGACAGGCTCCTGCTTTTAGCATCGGGTCACGAATCAAAGTTGAGGACCGCAAACTCCTTATGATATTTTTTGGCGGCTTCATCATACGCTTTTGCGGCTTCGATTTCATCGTCGAAGTATCCAACGGTTCTGCGTTTGCCGTTATAGCATATCTGGACATTCCATTTCTTTGTGGATTTGTGCCATATTACACCCTTGGTACTTCGAAGGAGACCCCTTTCTCTTGATGCATAACCTGTTCATGTTGTTCTGTGTGCGTGTAGCCGGTCGCAAGTTTGCCTTTCGATTATCCAGACCATTATGGTTGATATGGTCAACGACTAAAGGATATGGAGGATTTATTATCTGTCGGTGCATAGTAATATTGATGCGTTTTTTGTTTTTCCCGGTCCTGACAGTTCGGCTGGCATAAAAGGTTTTGCCACACTTGATGGCATACCATTTGTATTTGCTTAATCGCTTGTAATCGTCCGGGTCCACGATAGCGTATTTGCCCTGGGTGAGCGGTATCAGCCGAAAGGGGTAGCCATAGTTGATACGGCGGTAGAAAAGCACAAGAACCACTAATGGCCATACCAACCAATCAGGAATCGTAAATGACAGAACAACCTTGATAATTTTCTCCCCCGATGGATGACAGAAGTCAGAAGACAGATAACAGATAACAGATAACAGAATTTTGCGGCTTTCGGCCCTCTGCTGAAAGCCATGTCTCTATAATTAGAGCTACCTGCGTGTTTGTGTCGAAATTTGACGAATTCTGAAACGGAGTCAGAAGCGTAAGCGCCTGGTTAGAAATGACTTAAAAAATTTTCAGAAAATTTAATTTTTGCTTTCAGGTATCAGCGTATTTGATTGATTTTTGTCGAGAATTTTACCTATTTTGACATGCCAGACCGCTGCCGCACCTATTCTTGTTTACTTTTCAAGTAAGTATCAGCGTTTTTGATTGATTTTTCTTGACGGCAGGATTGCTAATATGGTATAAATAAAATTAGGTGAGCCTGAGTATTATTGGTCCTTTGGTGTATGTGGCCCTTATGGCTTCCGAATCGAGGAGGAGTTATTGTGTATGATGCGATACACAGAGTTAGCATAAGGGCTGTGTGCTTCGCAAGTAAAGATTCTTACATTCCAATTAACAACTAAGATTAGGCTTTTGCCTGTCTCAGAGTAGCCGAGCCACGACGGGAAGGAAGGAGGTAACAGCAAATCGTAAAAAAATTATCCTGGGTAGATATAAACGATTTGCGATTTTTTATCTTCGATATTTATCGAAAACAATAAGTGTTTTGGTGTGTGGCCAAAGCATAATCTCGAATTATTTTAATTTTTAAGGAGGACTATTATGTCTAAGAAACTGATTTATCTGGTTTCTTTTGTTATGGTGCTGAGTCTGATTTTGACAAGCGCAGCTAATGCAAACCTTATCGGCTGGTGGAAGTTTGACGACGACTTTCTGGACTCCTCCGGTATGGGTAACGATGGCATCCCTGAAGGCAATCCGACTTTCGTGGCAGGAAAAGTAGGCAGTGCTCTGGATCTTGGTGGCTCCGATTATGTTGTAATCGATGCCGTAGCAGATGACATAACGGACAACGATATTACGCTTTGCCTATGGCTCAAAACCTCCAGCAATGACGCGGAATTAATCGCTATTAATTCCGCAAGTAGGGGCAACGTGATGAGGTTGGCTATCGACAATGGAAGTTTGGTTATCGATGTATCCGACCCACAAGGACACTCCACCACTCCTATTGGTGACGGCGAGTGGCATTTCATGACTTATGTCAGGAGCGGAGCCACCGGATATATATATGTCGACGGAGTTCAGGAAAATTCATCTGCGGCGAGTTTTAGTTTTAGCGCTAGTAACCTGTGGTCAATAGGCCAGGAATGGGATAGCGGCGGCCCGAGCGGCTTTTTAAACGGGATTGTGGATGACGTTTACGTCTATGACCGCGCTCTGACAGATGACGAGATTCAGGCTGTTATGAAAGGTGTAGGATATCCGTACGCCTTGGGTCCCAACCCGGCTGATGGCGCCTACACTGAGGATACCTGGGTGAACCTTATCTGGCGAGCGGGAGATTTTGCAGTCTCGCACGATGTGTACTTAGGCGATAATTTAGACGATGTAACCAACGGCACCGGCGATACATTCAGAGCCAATCAAGCCACGACGAGTTATATCATCGGCTTTCCCGGATTCCCTTATCCGGAAGGTCTGGTTCCGGGTACGACATACTACTGGCGAATCGATGAGGTCAACGAAGCCGAGCCGAATAGTCCATGGACAGGCAAAGTCTGGAGCTTTACGGTGCCACCCAAAACTGCCTATATACCCGACCCGGCGGATGGCACCGAGCTTGTTGACCTGGATGTGAGGCTTAGCTGGACGGCAGGCTTCGGTTCGAAATTGCACTATGTTTACTTCGGTGATGATTTTGACGAGGTAAACAACGCCGCGGGTGGTCTCCCTCAGGGAACTACAACCTATACTCCCGGCACACTTAAAATGGCTAAGACTTACTACTGGCGTGTCGATGAGTTTGATATTATCGGCACGTATAAAGGCAACATCTGGAGCTTTACTACTGAGGGTTCCGTCGAAAGTCTGGACCCGTCGAACGGCTCTGTGGATGTAAAACAGACACAGATTATTACCTGGTCGCCGAGTGTTTTTGCAGCTTCGCATCAGATATACTTCGGCGCAGATAAAGAGGCCGTACGCAATGCTGATGCCGGTTCACCGGAGTATAAAGGCACCAGCGACCTTGGCTCTGAGACCTATGACCCCGGGAAGCTTGAGTGGGATACCACCTACTATTGGCGTATTGATGAGGTCAATAACGCCAATACCGACAGTCCGTGGACAGGCATCCTCTGGAGCTTTACGACTGCCAACTTCCTTATCGTGGACGATTTTGAGTCCTACAATGACCTTGACCCCGCCGAGCCCGATAGCAACAGGATATTTAATGCGTGGATAGACGGATATGGCATTCCGACAAACGGTTCTTTAGTTGGTTCTGACATTGCTCCTTTTGCAGAGCAAACTATCGTTCACGGAGGCATCCAGTCGATGCCGCTTTACTACGACAACAGTGTTGGGTACTCTGAAGCAACTTTGACGTTGACTCATCCGCGTGACTGGACCGAGAAAGGTGTCGACACGCTGACGATTTGGTTCAGGGGCAGTTCAGCTAACGCTGCTGAGACGTTGTATGTTGCTCTCAATGGCAGCGCGGTGGTCTCTCATGATAATCCTGATGCAGCACAGACAGGCAGCTGGACAGAATGGAGTATCCCACTGCAGGCGTTTGCCGACCAGGGTGTGAACCTTGCCAATGTCAATACGATTGCCCTTGGTTTAGGCAATAAGAACAAC
>SDBU01002053.1_pt1 | contig 27431 bp, 21 predicted proteins | sample 2277071 | NCBI WGS metagenome assembly SDBU01 (sample SAMN10397929, study PRJNA504765) | marine sediment metagenome | isolation source: marine sediment core GS08_GC12, 126 cmbsf | place: Arctic Ocean: Gakkel Ridge, Loki's castle | collected 2008 | reverse complement strand
TTACCCGCCCAGCACTTATTTGAGCATAGAGATTGCCAAGGCTCACCGATCTTGGCGCCGATGCCGATACCTGCCGACGCTCTTTTACCACAGCCCGAGCACGATGCTCATCAGCGACAGCACTCAGAATGTCCCCGGCTTGGGGCACACTATCCAGGCCAAGAAGCTCAACCGGGGTCGCTGGCTCCGCTGCCTCCACCCGTTTCCCCAGGTCATTAAATATCGCCCTGACCCGACCCCATGCCGTACCAACCACAACTGTGTCACCAAGCCTCAAAGTGCCGTTATGGACCAGCACCGTGGCTAAGGGACCCTTAGTCCTGTCCATCCCAGCTTCAATAACTACCCCCACCGCGCTCTGGGACGGGTTTGCCTTGAGCCCCTCGACTTCAGCAACCAGAAGGATACTTTCCAGCAGTTCAGAGATACCAATTTTCTCCTTGGCTGAAATGAGCACACAGACAATATCACCCCCCCACTCCTCGATAAGCAACCCGGCATCAGCTAGCTGGCGCTTGGTTGCCTCTGGATTAGCGTCGGGCTTGTCAATCTTGTTAATGGCAACAACTATAGGCACACCAGCTGCCCGGGCATGGTCTATCGCCTCCAGAGTCTGTGGCATTACCCCATCATCAGCGGCGACTACCAAAACCGCGATGTCAGTCACGTGGGCCCCGCGGGCCCGCATCGCAGTAAATGCTTCATGACCGGGGGTGTCCACAAAGGTGATCTTTTGCCCATCAATCTCCACCTGATAGGCGCCAATATGCTGAGTAATGCCCCCGGCTTCGGTAGCAATCACATTAGTCCGCCGAATTGCATCAAGGAGCCTGGTCTTACCGTGGTCAACATGCCCCATAATAGTAACCACCGGGGGTCTTGGTCGTAGACCAGTAGCCTCCTCCTCGAGCTGGTACCGCTTAATCTCACTGAGTGAGCTACGTGCCGCCAGCGGCGCGGCGTGGGCTTCATAGCCCAAGGCAATGGCGACCGCAGCCGCGGCATCATAGTCAATCACCTGGTTAATATTGGCCATAATGCCGGTTCGCATCAACTGTTTGATAGCTTCTACGGGACTCACCCCGAGCAGCTCGGCCAGTTGCCTCACACTCACCGAGCCAGGAATCTCAACCGTACGCGACCCGGCTGCCTCAGAACTGGCTGACGGTGGGGAAGCCTTACTCGACTTACTTGGGTTTGCCACTAGTCACTCCTAACACAAGGTCTTGCCCCTGGCGAATAAGATGCTGGCGATTATCCTCACTAAGGGTAGTCCGCAGTGCATGCTCCAGCCGCCTACCCTTCAGCCCCATCTCCCAGCATCGCCGCGACAGACATAGGTAGCCGCCACGGCCTGCCGTGCGGCCACTGGTATCAACCTGTATACTGCCGTCAGCAATGCGTACCAGGCGAATTAGCTCCCCCTTCCCAGTTGCTTTCCGGCAAGCAATGCAAGTCCGCTGCGGTATATGCTTAGTCAAAGCGCGACGAGGCTACAACGCCTCTTCCTCCTCATCAGGGATTTCTACGGCTTGGCGTTGCTTTCTGAGCTTGATACCACCATCAAGGTCTTCCTTGCTGGGAGCCGCCTTCTTTTTCTTCTTCGGTTTAGCCCCGGGCTTGATATGCCCGGGCATCATTATGTCCTCGGCAAACCGGAGCGCAGGCTTCCTCACCCCCTCCGGTTCCTTCTGAACCGGGGGCGGGAAATATATCGCCTCAGGGGGCGGTAACGGCTCAGCCGGTTCTTCAGGCATCTCAGCAGACGCTACAGCTGGCTCGACAATGTATGGTACCTCCTCAGGCAGTTGCTTAACCAGAACAGCCTCCTCTTCCACCTCAGTCGGCAGCTCTGGCTGAGTGGCTTGCTCTGCCTCCGCTGCTGATGCACTCTTGATGTCGATTCGCCATCCGGTAATCTTGGCCGACAGCCTGACATTCTGCCCCTCTTTGCCGATAGCCAGCGAAAGTTGCCTATCTGGGACAACCACAGTGGCTATTCCCTCCGCTTCGTTCAGCTTAACACTCACCACCTTGGCCGGGCTAAGGGCATTGGCAATAAAAACAGCGGGATCGCGGTTCCACGCAAAGACATCTATCTTCTCACCACTCAACTCGTTGACGATATTCTGTATCCTGATGCCACGCAGCCCGACACAGCAACCAACGGGGTCAATACCTTCCTGGAGGGCAGCTACCGCCACCTTAGTGCGGTAACCGGCTTCACGGCCAACTGCTTTTATTTCTACGGTTCCACCAAAAACCTCAGGGACCTCCAGCTCAAAAAGTCGGCGAACTAAATCCCGGTGAGAACGGGAAACCACCACCTGAGGTCCTCTACTAGCCCGAATCACCTCCAGAAGGCAAACCTTAAGCCGTTGGCCCACCCGGTACCTATCAGTGCGCACTTGCTCCACCGCAGGAAGTATTGCCTCAGTCCTGCCCAAGTCGATGATAATCTGCCTGGGTTCAATGCGCTGGACAATCCCGGTGACAATGTCACCCTCCTTGTGAGCATATTCCTCAAATATGGCGCTATGCTCGGCTTCATGAAGACGCTGGAGAATAACCTGCTTCGCCGTCTGGGCCGCAATGCGTCCAGCATTGGCTGGCGTTGCCTCCACCTCCAATATATCATCAATCTGCGCCTCCGGCTTAATCCGGCGCGCCTCAGCCAGCGATATCTCACGGCGGGTATCTGACGGCTGTTCAACTACCGTTTTCTCCGCCAGCACCGTCACCTGGCCATTATCGGGGTCAATCTTAACCGAAATATTGCGGTTTGTGGAGAAATGGTCCTTCTTGTAGGCAGATGCCAGTGCCGACTCCACCGCGGCGATAACCACATCCTTAGGCAAATTCTTCTCCGCCGAGAGCTGGGTGATAGCGAGCAAGAAATCACTTTTCATGCCCGGTTAACACCTCCGTTCCTATTATTCGCCCCACAACAAAAAAGTGGGAATGAACCCCACTCAATACTCAGTCTTATTACATTAAAACTATACCACAATCAGGTTAAATATGCAAGCAGGCAACAAAAAATTTCCTGCCCTTTTTTCCCCAAATAAAGGAATCTGTTTATCTAACCCCTCACCCTTTATCCCTCTCCCCTTAAAAGGGGAGAGGGAAGAGAATTTTAAAGGGGGCAAAGCCCCCTTTAATCCCGTTTTACCAGAGAACCTTGAACAAAATAAAGTCAAGGATACAGACGTCTCAACAATATCACCGTCAGACGTCGTCGAAAGGTGACAGTGCATAGTCTGATACCAGTAATTGTAACGCAAGCTATGGCTTTGGCTTATCCTGATACACCGAGGAATTGCGTGGGGTAAAGCACTTGGAAGTCATTGCCCTTGCCATGGACTTTGCAAGGTCTTTGCTGGTGGTGATTCCAAACGTTCGAATATTAGTTGTCCAATTGCGGTTTCCGCTTTCAGATTAATAGCTATGTCACCGAAGTTGCAAATCTCAAGAGTTAGATGCCCAGAATATGTGGCGTGAACAGTAGGCGCTGTACTGTGAATGGCAAGACCAAATCGAGCATTCGTGCTACGACCCTCTAGTCGAGCAGCTATTGTTGAACACAGGGTAAGTCTTTCTAGAATTTGGGACAATACAAATTGGTCTGGTTCCAACCTGTAGCCACCTTCAGGTATAGGTATTGTTTCAAGAAGCTCTCTAAAAACATTAGCAATATCGGGGTGGTCCAAGTCAATAGCAGTTATGACCGCTTCGTGAATAGGCTTGTAAAACGACACATAGTGACCAAGATGAACATCAACCGATGATGGTGAAATATCTTCTGCTGAAATGGGTGGTTCGAATATTATATTGCCAGCGTCAATCTCCCGGATAATATCATTATCACTCAATATCAAAGTAGACCACCTCAAAACAAGACAGCTTCTTTGGAGAACCAGGCCTTTGACCCTGATGTAAAGGTGTAGGTTGGCAGGTCTACCAGATACCGGTCATTTTGCTCACTTATGATAAATACGGTAACAGTTCTGTGGGTTTTGTCGACAGAGGATAGTGGAAAGATACCAGTAACTGGACCACTGATAGCATTTACAGTAACTACAAGTTCTTCTGAAAATTGCCCATCGGATATGGCCACGCATTTTACGCTAGCTTTTCTTGCTTTGTCGAAACCGTTACTATTTAATCCATCCACAATACCTCTCCACATATCCTGTTTATTTTAAGTCTATGTCTTGCCTTTATTGATTAAGAATATATCTTCACCTAAACTTGTTGGTAAAAAGCTAATCTACTTACTAGTTTGTTGTCAAACACGTTTGCGACCATTGTCTAAACATACTTTCTTTAACTATTACCTAAGCAAACTCTTTATATCTCTTCCACTCACTTATTTTGTTGTTCAACATGGGTTTGAAGGATTTTAGCAATTAGATCTTTAAGAGATGTACCTTCCCGGGCTGCTTCTTCTTTGAGCTTCCTATGTAATTGCTCAGGTAATGGTGCTCGTACTTCCGGCATTTTATTCACTCCATACAAGGTATGTCTGTGCGGTCGTTGCGTGTATTAATGGAAGTATATCACTTCATGGAATGTCTGTCAAGCCCGTTATACATTTTACCTACTTTCATTCTATTAACTATGTGTTGAATTTATGAGAACCATTTCGCAACAAGCTAAAGTTGTCAGCGGGTTACGCAATCGCTATAATCAAGGTATGAAAGTACAAAAACTACATAGCTGGCAGGTTAGCACTAGCGAGGCTTTAGCTATCCAGCGACAACTGGCAGCACTGGTAGAGAGAAGTGGTGGGGTGGCTACCCCGCATTTTATCGCTGGCGTCGATATATCAGCCCCAAAGGCGGACGGGACGGCTACCGGGGCAGCAGTTGTAATACAATATCCTGAACTCAGGTTGGTGGAAGCAAAAACAGTGCACGGGGTGCTTGGTTTCCCCTACATCCCCGGCCTCTTATCTTTCCGGGAGTCACCGCTAACACTGGCTGCCTGTGAACAGCTTACTGTCACCCCCGACCTTATCCTGGTAGACGGCCAGGGAATTGCCCACCCGCGGCGAGTAGGGCTTGCCTCCCATCTGGGGCTTCTCCTGGACAGGCCAGCAATCGGTTGCGCCAAGTCCCTCCTCTGCGGGAAACATGAAATGCCGGGTGAAACGCCAGGTAGCTATGCTGAGGTAATAGATCAGGGCGAGACCATAGGCGCTGCGCTACGAACCAAGCCTGGAGTGAAGCCGGTTTATGTTTCTATCGGCCACAAGCTTGACCTGGAGACCGCTATATACTGGGTGCTAGAATTGTGTCACGGCTACCGTTTGCCAGAACCTGTCCGGCTTGCCCACCTGGCTGCCAGCGGAAATCTCGACAGGCGAAGGGAAACCCCTGAGGCAGGCTACCGAGGAAGGCTTCTTGAGGTCTCGAGCGAGGAGAGCTGTATGAGTCAAGGGTCGAGAGTTTTTGGGGGTAGCTATGCCGTCAATATTACTCCGCAAGCGGCGGGCCAGACTGTACAAAGCGTGAGTGAGAGGAAAGCTCGCTGGATAAAGAATTGGGGTGAGGACAGATGCGGGAACTACAGCGAAAATTAGAGGACCTACAGGCTCGAGTCTCTATGGCACTGGTGCATCTTTGACATCGCTGGCAAAGAGAAGGAGATCTCAAGCCTTGAGGAACAGTCAGCCCAGCCTGATTTTTGGCTGGACCAGGTTAAGGCACAGAATACTATGCGCCAGCTGGCGGAACGGAAGCGGGCGGTTAATAGATGGCGGGGGCTGGAGACTGAAACCGCTGACATTGCTGAACTAATCTCCCTGGCAGCAGAGGAAGAGGATACCTCACTAAATACTGAGATTCAGTCTCGCTTAGGTAAGGTTGCCTCCCGGCTTGATGAGCTGGAACTTGAGGCAGCGTTCACCAGTGAATATGACGACAGGAATGCCATCCTGGCTATCCATGCTGGGGCCGGGGGCACTGAATCCCAGGATTGGGCACAGATGCTACTAAGGATGTACCTTCGCTGGGCCGAGCGCCGTGGTTACCAGACAGAGGTGCTGGATATTTCCCCTGGTGAAGAGGCGGGGATAAAGAGTGCTGTCATCGAGGTCGGCGGTGATTACGCCTGCGGCTACTTGAAATCGGAGCATGGCGTCCATCGCCTGGTCCGCCTCTCCCCCTTTGATGCTGACCATAGCCGGCATACCTCTTTCGCTCTGGTGGAAGTCATGCCTGAGGCAGAAGCGGATACCGATGTAACGATAGAGCCCGATGACTTAAAGGTTGATACATTCCGGTCAAGCGGGCCAGGGGGACAGCATATGCAGAAGACAAGCAGCGCCGTGAGACTCACCCATCTGCCAACAGGACTGGTGGTCACCTGTCAGAGCGAGCGTTCCCAGCACCAGAACAAGGAGATTGCGCTCAAGATACTTCAAGCTCGCCTGCTGGAGTTGGAACTGAGGAAGCGGGCTGAAGAAAGGGCTAGGCTCAAGGGCAAGCATATCGCCGCTGGCTGGGGCAACCAGATTAGAAGCTATGTCCTTCATCCCTATAAGATGGTCAAGGACCACAGAACTGATTATCAGACAAGTGATGCCGATGCGGTGCTGGATGGGGAACTGGATAGCTTTATCACTGCCTATTTCCGCTCTAGTGTTGGCAAAGAAGAATGATCAAGAAGATAAGCCTGCTATCCCTGGTCGCTTGCCTGTTCCTGATTCTATCAAGCCCGGTTCAGGCACAGAGCGAGCTAGTAGTACTGGATAACTCGGCTCAGCCAGAGTTTCCGGTTCAGCTTAACTTCAATTTATCCGCTCAGAGCGGCGTCCCTATCACCGACATTCGCCTGCGCTATACCATCGACCAGACAGGCTTTGCTGAAGTTACCAGCGAGGTCTATATTGAATTTGTACCCAGCACCAAGGTTGCTGTTAGTTGGGCTTTGGAAATGATAAAAATCGGCGGGCTGCCGCCCGGCTCCAACGTGGGGTACTGGTGGGTGGTTACCGATGCCGCCGGCGATACGGTTGAAACCCCTCCGCTTCAGGTCCAGTTCGCTGACGACCGTTACCCATGGCGCAGCCTAACCGAGGGCAAGGTAACGACCTACTGGTATGCCGGGGACGAGTCCTTTGCCCAGGAACTGATGGCAGCGGCTCACCAGACACTGGATAGGCTGGCGGCTGATACCGGCGCTTATCTTGAGAGTCCAGCCAGGATATACATCTACGCCAAAACTGAGGACCTGGTGGGGGCACTGATTTATCCCCAGGAATGGACAGGCGGGGTTGCCTTCACCCGGTTCGGTATTATCGCCATTGGCATCGCCCCGGCTGACCTCTCCTGGGGGAAGAGGGCAATTGCCCACGAGCTGGCGCACCTGGTCGTCCACCAGATGACGCTTAACCCCTATAATGACCTGCCTACATGGCTTAATGAAGGTCTGGCGATGTATGCTGAAGGACTACCCGGACCAGAATATACCAGCCGCCTCCACAGGGCAGTAACTGAAGATACCCTTATCTCGGTGCGCAGCCTATCAAGCCCCTTCTCGGCTCATATCGAGGAGGCTTTGCTCTCGTATGCTGAGAGTCATAGCCTGGTCGGATTTCTTGTTCACGAATATGGACAGGCTAAGATGCTTGAACTGCTGAACACCTTCAGGCAGGGTAGTAGCTACGATGGAGCCCTGGAAAAGGCGTTTGGCCTTGATACGGAAGGTCTGGATGCCTCATGGCGGAATTATGTCACTGAGCAATACCAGCCGGCTGTTGCCGAAAAAGGGATGCACCCGGCACTAATTACTGTATTAGTCGCACTGGCTACATGGCTTCTATTAGCGCTGGGTCTGGCTGCTGAAAGTTGGGCATGGAGGCGGGGCCGGTGAAGAGGTTGTTTACCTACCCCATCCCCTGCATCCCCTTCCCCATGATATGGATATATTCCTATCATGAAGGGGAAGATAGAGAGAGGGGCTGGCACCCCTCTGAGACACCGTAGACACAGGGTTAAATTTCAAAGGAGAGGGAAGAAAACCAGTAAAGAGGGCTTTAACCCCCTGTAAAACTCCGTGATAGATGCTCTAGAATAAGGAGAGTTAAAGAGAGGCGAAGCCTCTCTTACACAACCAGTTCCCCCTCTCCTTTGAAGGAGAGGGGGAAGGGTGGTTAAAAGGGACAAAGCCTTCAACCTTTCCATGATGAACACCTTGTGTTTTGGGGTCAAGTGGAACTAGAATAATCACATATTTCTACATAGGGCTTATTAATGAAAAAAATATTGTACATAATTCTTTCAGTAGTATTGGTATGCAGCCTGCTGGCGTTCTACCTGCCCGGTACTATCTTCCAGCCGGCACAGAAAGAAGCGTCAACCCTTGCTGCTGAAGAAAATGTCCTCTACCTTTATGGCGTTGACCCGTACACGCTTGACCCGGCGGTCTCCGGTGAAATGACCTCCCACGAGTATATAATGCAGCTATTTGGTGGCTTGGTCCGCCTTGACGATGCCCTTGAGCCAGCACCCGATATTGCCCAGAGGTGGGAGGTCAGCGACGATGGCAAGACGTATACCTTTTATCTCCGACGTGATGTCTATTTTCACAATGGACGGCAGGTTAAAGCCGGGGACTTTAAGTACTCCTGGGAGCGGGCCTGTGACCCCGATACCGGGTCGCAAACGGCAGATACCTACCTGGGTGATATTGTCGGGGTGAAAGAGGTATTAGCCGGTGAAAGCGAGGAGATTAGCGGGATCAGGGTTATTGATGATTTTACCCTCGAGGTGACTATAGATGCCCCAAAGTCCTACTTCTTATCCAAACTGACCTATTCTACCGCCTTTGTGGCGGACAAAGCTAATGTGGAATCAGGAAGGGAGTGGTGGCGCCAACCGAATGGCACCGGCCCATTTAGACTTTACCAATGGGATGAGAATAGCGTATTTGTCCTGGAGAAAAACGATAGCTACTACGGGGAGCCGGCCAAGGTCGACTTTGTGGTTTTTCGTCTATGGGCAGGTGTGCCGATGAACATGTATGAGACTGGGGAGATTGATGTTACCGGTGTCAACCGTCATTATATTGACAAGGTTCAGGATAGGGCAGGCCCCTTTTATCAGGAGCTAAGCATAGCCCCCGAGCTGAGCTTCTTCTACATCGGCTTCAACAGCACCAAACCGCCGTTTGATGACGTTAACATTCGCCGAGCCTTCTCCCAGGCTATCGATAAGGATAAGCTGGTTTCTTTGCTATTCAGGGAGATGGTGCAGCGAGCCGATGGCATCCTGCCGCCGGGCATGCCCGGCTACAACCGAGGTTTGTCCGGGCTCCCCTATGATGTAAAAAGGGCACAGGGGTTGATCGCCAGCTCTCGGTATGGTGATGTATCTGAATTGCCACCAATCACCATTACCACCATGGGCTGGGGAGGATTAATATCGCAGGAGCTGGAGGCCATCATTCATGAGTGGCGGCAGAACCTCGGGATAGAGGTAAAGGTAAGGCAGCTGGAGCCACAGAGGTTCCTTTATCACCTTGAACAGGAAAAGAACGAGATGTTCTACCTGGGCTGGGTAGCTGACTACCCGCATCCGCAGGATTTTCTGGAGGTGCTGTTCCGTACTGGCGCCGATAGTAACGAGAGCGGGTATAGTAACCCCGAGGTGGACAGTCTGCTAGAGATGGCCGGTGTGGAGCTGGATTATGAGCGGAGTCTAGCCTTATATCAACAGGCCGAGCAAATACTGGTTGACGATGCCGCCTGTCTGCCACTCTGGTTTGGGCAGAACTATATCCTCGTAAAGCCTTACGTTAAGGGGTATGACCTGAATCCTATGGGTCTGGCTATGCTGAACAAGGTTTCTATCGAGCCTCATTAAAATCTTGGTCTGTTTCTTTATGCCCACTCCAAGGAGAGCTTCATTTCCTCTGGTGGATTGTCACCAATTATCTCCTTCAGAATATACACGCCGCTAATCATTTGCTTACCGTTTTCAGCTTCTTGACCTTCATATTGGTAACGATCCTTATATTCGTTGTAAAAAAAATGGTATCGTGTAATTGTCCCATATTGCTCATCCTCCCATAATTAGAAATGGCGGAGGGGGTGGGATTCGAACCCACGGTCCCCTTGCGGGGACAACGGTTTTCAAGACCGTCACCATAGGCCACTCGGACACCCCTCCCGTATCAATCTCTAACAAGGAAACGGTCTCCTCAGATTTTTCACGCTCAGCAGATACGCAGGTATGGAGACAGTCTCTTGTTGAAGGCTTCTTGTTAGATTGTAAGGTAACCGGAAGTCTCTTGCAACCATTAAATACTACACCTAAGAAGCTCAATAAGTTTCTGTGGTATGCATTACAACTTTGGGTTACCCCAGAACGTAGCCTACATTACTCCTGAACATATCCGTCAGTTTTTGGCCTGTGCACGCAGCATACACAAGAATAGATTGACCTGCCCGTACCCGTGTTAAAGTGAATGGAATGGCGACGAGTGATAAGGCATTTTCCACTAGGACGGCAAGTAAAACATTAAGGGCAATGGCTGTAATTATGAATGAAATACTCAGATATATGTCCTGGACCCCGCACACGCTATTGACAAATGTTGTTGATGGTGGTAATATGAATGTTTACGACAGTGCAAATCTGTGTTGGTTCCTCGTGAGGTTTTTTACCCAATTGTGTTTCTCCGTTAGCTGTGCGTTGTTTCAGAGCGGCGTCACGTCATGCAGGAATTTTGTACCATTATTTATTTAAGGACTGGGTGAGATATGGTTTCCACAATGCCAACCTATACGCAAAGAATGATGCCTTTTGTTGCTAGAACATCTTATGCCAGGTTACCCCAGGTTTTGGAGGTACCCAATCTGATCAAGGGCCAACTGGACTCCTTTCGGTGGTTTCAGGAAGAGGGGCTGAAGCAACTGCTCGAAGATATATCTCCTATTAAAGACACTACTGGCAACAGGTTAGAACTCAGCTTTATAGACTATGAATTTCGCAAACCTCGTCACAGTGAGGAGGAATGCCGCCAGCGAGACCTGACCTACGCCGCCCCCCTCTACGTCCGGGCGCAGTTACTGGTTAAAGAAACGGGTGAGATCAGGGAACAGGAGGTATTCTTCGGGGACATCCCTCTGATGACGGCTAACGGCACGTTTATTACCAGCGGTGCGGAACGGGTAGTGGTAAGCCAGTTAGTTCGTTCCCCTGGGGTTTACTTCACCACCGAAACAGATGCTACCAGTGGTCGCGAGTTGTGCTGGGCTAAGCTGATCCCGGTGCGCGGAGCCTGGCTCGAGTTTGAGACCAGCAATCGGGATGTAATCTCGGCCAAAATAGACGGTAAACGGAAGATGCCGATTACCACTCTGATACGGGCTATTGGTTACGGTAGTGATGAGCAACTGCTGGAACTTTTCTCCGCGGAGGATAACTCCCCGGATCACCAGTTTATCCTGTCAACGAAAGAACGTGAGCCCTTGGTAAAAGGCCAGGCTGAGGCTCTGCTTGATATCTATAGGAAGCTCCGTCCTGGCGACCCCCCCAATCTTGAGAATGCCAGAAAACTTGTGCACAACCTGTTCTTTAACTCGGCGCGTTACGACCTGGGGAGGGTAGGTCGGTACAAGCTTAATAAGCGACTGGGGCTAAATGTGCCTGAGAGCGAGCGGGCCCTAACCAGAGAAGACATCGTCGAGATAGTCAGGCATATTATCATGGTAAACAACGGAGTTGACACTGAGGATGATATTGACCATCTGGGAAATCGACGAGTGCGCACCGTGGGTGAGTTGGTGCAGAACCAGTTTCGTAATGGGTTATTGCGCCTGGAGCGGGTAGTCAGGGAGCGGATGAGTATTCTTGGCCCTGATGCCGCTATACCTACTGCTCTGGTCAATATTCGCTCGGTAGTGGCTGCGGTCAGGGAGTTCTTCGGTAGCTCACAGCTATCACAGTTTATGGATCAAACCAACCCCTTGGCAGGGCTGACTCATAAGCGCCGACTATCAGCGATGGGGCCAGGGGGTCTATCCCGTGAGCGCGCCGGATTTGACGTCCGTGATGTCCACTTTTCCCACTATGGTAGAATCTGCCCCATTGAGACACCGGAGGGGCCCAATATTGGCCTTATTAGCTCTCTCGCTACCTATAGCTTGATAAACGAGTATGGCTTCATCGAGACACCATATCGCCCGGTCATCTCTGAACTGCGTAGTGCCGACGAACGGCTGCTTGGCAGGACTACCCGTGGGGCAGTGGTGGATGATGACGGTAAGACCGTCATAAAGGCCGGGGCTACCGTTACGGCCAGGGTTCTCGGCAGGCTAGCGCAGCTATCTCCCAGGGCCGTTAAAGTAGTGCCTTTCGTCTCTGATGAGGTCATCTACCTTTCCGCAGATAAAGAGGATGAGTGTACCATTGCCCAGGCCAATGCCCGGCTCGACGAGAAAAACCAGTTTGTGGAAGACCGGGTTGAAGCCAGGCTAGCTGACCGTTACCGGCTGGAGACGCCTGACGTGATTCAACTGATGGACGTCTCACCCAAGCAGATATTCAGTGTTGCCGCATCACTAATACCCTTCCTAGAGCATGATGATGCCAATCGTGCCCTCATGGGAGCCAATATGCAGCGGCAGGCGGTGCCTTTGCTCTGCCCTGAGGCACCCTTGGTGGCTACCGGCATGGAAGTCGAAGCAGCTAAGCACAGCGGGCAGGTGGTCTTTGCTCAAAGTTCCGGGATAGTGACCTCGGTTACCAGCTCCCAGGTGGTGGTTACCGGGGACAACGGCCATCAGCATACCTACTCGCTCATGAAATTTGTGCGCACCAATCAAGGGACTTGCATTAATCAGCGCCTGGTAGTGAGCAGGGGTGAGCGGGTGGTGGCGGGCCAGGTTCTAGCTGATGGCTCGGCTACCGAGCTGGGGGAGTTGGCCTTAGGCCAGAATGTGTTGTGTGCCTTTATGGTCTGGGAGGGCTACAACTTTGAGGACGCCATAATTATCAGTAATCGCCTGGTTGAGGGGGACAAGTTTACCTCCATCCGCATTGAGAAATACGAGATAGAAGCGCGGGATACCAAGCTGGGTCCTGAGGAAATCACCCGGGATATACCGAATGTTGGGGAGGAAAGCCTGCGCGAGCTGGATGAGCGTGGAATCATTCGCATCGGAGCTGAAGTCGGCCCCGACGATATACTGGTCGGCAAGATTACCCCAAAGGGGGAGACCGAGCTATCAGCAGAAGAGAAACTACTGCGGGCCATCTTTGGCGAGAAAGCACGGGAGGTGAAGGACAGCTCGCTACGGGTGCCTCACGGTGAGTCGGGCAAGGTGATTAATGTCAGGGTGTTCTCTCGGTATTCCGGTGATGACCTATCGGCAGGCGTTAACGAGTGGGTGCAGGTGTGGATTGCTCAGAGACGCAGGGTTTCGGTAGGAGATAAGCTAGCTGGGCGGCATGGTAATAAAGGGGTTATTGCCTTGATTGCCCCGGTAGAGGACATGCCTTTCCTTCCTGATGGGACACCGGTAGATATTATCCTCAATCCCATAGGCGTCCCCTCACGGATGAATATTGGTCAGGTTCTGGAAACACATCTCGGCTGGGCCGCCCGGCTGCTGGGCTTTAAGGTGATTACGCCGGTGTTTGATGGTGCTGATGACGCCGCAATTGAGGATGCCTCAGCCCGAGCCTGGCTTGCTCAAAAGGCGGGTGTGCTTGACTCTGACCCTGATAGTAATACTGTGCCACTGGAGCTGGCTAAAGCGTGGGTCAAAGCTCATGGCTACGATGCGGATAGGGTATTCAGTGACGCCTGGCCGGGGGTGGCCAGAGAGGTTTGCCTGCGTCTATGGCTTGAGGAGCTTGGCATAGCTGGCCGAGGACTTGATCCGCAAGAGCTGGAACAAGCGGTGAGCAGGGTGCAAGCTGAGCAGAAGCTCCCTCCCCCTATTATGGGCAAGGTTGCCCTGCGCGACGGGCGCACTGGTGAGCCTTTCGACCAACCGGTAACTGTGGGCTACATCTACATCATGAAGCTTATTCACCTGGTTGAAGACAAGGTTCACGCCCGCTCTACCGGTCCTTACTCCCTGATTACCCAGCAACCCTTGGGTGGCAAGGCTCTATTTGGCGGTCAGCGCTTTGGCGAGATGGAGGTATGGGCATTAGAGGCTTATTGCGCCGGTCACAACCTGCAAGAGTTTCTGACTATTAAGTCGGACGATGTGTCCGGTCGCGCCAAGACCTATGAGGCGATAGTTAAGAACGAGGATATTGTCCAACCTGGTGTGCCAGAATCGTTTAAGGTTCTGGTTAAGGAACTTCAGAGCTTAGGGCTTGCCGTGGAGGTAATTAATGAGGAAGAGGAAAGGATGACCGTGGCCGCCGAGACCGCCGGGGGGTTTGAGCTAGAAAGCGGGCTTGCTGCTATCGAAGACACAAGTTGGAAAGAGACAGAGGAAGAAAATGCTGGAAGTTAACGATTTTGATGCGGTGCGTATTTCTCTAGCTTCACAGGAGCAGATTAGGAGCTGGTCATATGGGGAGGTAACCAAGCCAGAGACCATTAACTACCGCACCCTGAAGCCAGAAAGGGACGGGCTTTTCTGTGAGCGCATCTTTGGACCGACCAAAGACTTCGAGTGCTACTGTGGAAAGTATAAACGGATACGCTACAAGGGGGTCATCTGCGATAAGTGCGGTGTTGAGGTCGCCCGAGCTAAGGTGCGCCGGGAGCGCATGGGGCATATTGAACTCGTGGCTCCAGTGGCTCATATCTGGTATGCCAAGGGGGTACCCAGCCGATTGGGGCTACTGCTTGATCTCTCTCCTCGAAGCTTGGAGCGCGTTCTCTACTTCTCCCATTACATCATCACCGCTGTAGACGAACAGGCGTGTCAGGGGGTAGTCGAGCAGCTCCGGGAGAAATACTCACAGTGGGTGGCTGAGCACCAGGCGCTGCTGGAGGTCAGGAGCGCCGAGTTGGAGCAGAAGCAAGCAACGGTGGAGGAAATAAACGAGATCCAGCGCAACTTTGCTGAGGAACAAACACGGCAAGAAGAGCAGCTCGCCACTGAAACGAATCGGCTCAAAGACCTCCGCCCGCGGCAGCTGCTTACAGATACTCAATATCGCGAACTCAAACAGCAATATGGTCAGGTTTTCAAGGCGGGAATGGGAGCTGAGGCTATCCTCCAAGTCCTTAAGAGCATCGACCTCGATGCTATGCGGACCGAGCTAGTCAGGGAAACCCGCTCCACCTCAGGTCAACGCCATCGGAAGGCCTCCAAGCAGCTACAGGTGGTGGAAGCCTTCCGCCGCAGTGGCAACAAACCGGCGTGGATGATACTGACCGTACTGCCGATCCTACCCCCTGAGTTGCGGCCGATGGTTCAGCTAGATGGCGGCCGGTTCGCCACCAGTGACCTTAACGACCTCTACCGGCGGGTCATTAACCGGAATAACCGACTGCGCCACCTAGCAGAGATAGGTGCGCCAGAGATTATCATCCGTAATGAGAAGCGGATGCTCCAGGAAGCGGTCGATTCCCTCATTGATAACGGGCGGCGGGGACGAGCCGTCTCCGTTAACGGTAACCATAAGCTGAAGTCACTCTCAGACATGCTGCGCGGAAAGCAGGGCCGCTTTCGCCAGAATCTACTCGGGAAGCGGGTAGACTATAGCGGACGCTCAGTGGTCGTTGTTGGTCCCGAGCTCAAGCTTCACCAGTGTGGGTTGCCGCGACGGATGGCGTTAGAGCTATTCAAGCCATTCGTTATGCGCCGACTGGTGCAGCTTGACCTTGCTCACAATATTAAGAGCGCTCGGCGGCAGGTGGAGAGAGCCAGGTCGGAAGTATATGACATATTAGAGGAGGTTATTAAGGAGCGGCCAGTGTTGCTCAATCGGGCGCCTACCCTGCATCGCTTGAGCATCCAGGCCTTTGAGCCGGTGCTCATCGATGGTAGCGCCATCCAGCTCCACCCGTTGGTCTGTGCCGCATTTAATGCTGACTTCGATGGCGACCAGATGGCGGTCCACATCCCGCTGTCCAGGGCAGCAGTTCGCGAAGCCAGGGAGATAATGCTCAGCATCCACAATATGCTACTACCAAGCTCCGGTGAGCCGGTGGTCACCCCAACCCTGGACATGGTTCTCGGTTGCTACTATCTCACTAGCATCGGCCCTGGTGCCAAAGGTAAGGGCGCGGTGTTTGGCAGCTTCGAAGAGGCAAAGCTTGCCTATGAACTTGGAGCGGTTGACCTCAGAGATGAGATCGAGGTCAGAGACCAAGAAAAGGGCGGTCAGAGGGTGAAAACCAGTGTCGGCCGCATCATCTTTAGCGATGTTCTGCCGCCACAGGTAGGCTTTCAAAACAAGGTGATTGATAAGGCTGGTATCAAGCAAATAATTTCCGATTGCTACAAGCTACTGAGCCATGAAGAAACAGCTGCCTTGCTGGACAATATCAAGCAGCTAGGCTTCCACTATGCCACCAAGTCGGGGACCACCATCGCTATGAACGATATTGAGGTTCCTCAGAGCAAACAAAAGCTGCTGGAAGAGGCGGAGGAAAGGATTGCTATTATTGACAACCAGTATCGCCGCGGCTTAATCACCGACGATGAGAGGTATGATGCCGCGATAGGAGTGTGGATGGAAGCCACCGACAAGATTACCGAGGCCCTCACTCAGAGCCTTGACCGCTACGGTGGCATTTACATGATGGCCACATCTGGGGCAAAGGGAAACATCTCCCAGATTAGACAGATGGGGGGTATGCGCGGGCTCATGACTGACCCATCCGGTAAGATAATCGACTTCCCTATTAAGTCAAGCCTCCGTGAAGGGTTGACCGTCATGGAATACTTTATCTCCACCCATGGTGCCCGCAAGGGATTAGCTGATACTGCTCTTCGAACGTCAGATAGTGGTTACCTCACCCGACGCCTTATTGATGTTGCCCAAGATGTTATCATTCGTCAGGATGATTGTGGGACCACCAACGGGATATGGATTGGCGAATCAAAGAAGGGAGAGCTACTGCCATCGCTTGCTGAGCGGGTGGCGGGCCGGTTTGCTGCCAGCGATGTAGTGAATCCCGTGACGGAGGAAGTCATCGTTGCGCGCAATGAGGAGTTTGATGAGGCGAAGTTAAGCGAGATTGCTGCTGCGGGGATAACCAAGCTCCATGCCAAGTCTCCCCTTACCTGCCAGTGGCGGCTGGGAATTTGTCAGCTATGCTATGGGAGAGACCTCGCCCGGGGGCGCCTGGTTGAGCTTAACAACGCAGTTGGCATAATCGCTGCCGAAAGCATCGGCGAGCCGGGAACTCAGCTAACCCTGCGCACCTTCCATACCGGTGGCGTGGTTGGACTTGATATCACCAGTGGTCTGCCCAGGGTGGAAGAACTCTTTGAGGCAAGATCCCCTAAGGGTCAGGCAATCATCTCCGAAATAAACGGTGTGGCTGAGGTGGTTCAGGATGAGACGGGGAAAAGGATTGGGGTTACCAGTTCTGAGGTACTCCATGACGAGTACTCACTGCCCCCTGGCTGGCAGATTGTGCCGGAAAACGGTCAGTGGGTGAATACGAGTGCAGTATTAGCCCATCCACAGTTTGAACCTCAAGCGGACTCAGCGGCTCTGACCACTGAAGGTGAGGCTATACTAGCTCGCGTCGCCGGTGAGGTAGTTATCGGGGATGGACAGTTGTTTATCAAGTATGAGGAGAGGGACGAGCGGGAGTACCTTGTACCGGCGGCGGCCCGAGTTCTTATTCAAAGCGGAGACCATGTAACGGCAGGGCAGCAGCTTACTGGGGGCTCGATTAACCCGCAGGACATTCTGCGTATTCTGGGCAAGGAATCAGTCCAGGAATACCTGTCAAACGAGGTACAGAAGGTCTACCGCTCGCAGGGCGTAAACATAAATGACCGACATATTGAGGTTATCGTCCGCCAGATGTTAACTAAGGTTCGTATTGATTCCTCAGGTGATGCCGACCTGGTGCCTGGAGAGCTGGTAGATAAGTTCCGCTATGAGGATATTAATGCTAAGGTGCTTGCTGAGGGGGGTGAGCCGGCCATTGCCCGTACCGTACTTTTGGGTATAACCAGAGCCTCACTGAATACTGATAGCTGGCTGGCAGCAGCCTCCTTCCAGGAGACTACCAGGGTGCTTACTGAGGCAGCACTCAGGGGTGATGTGGATAGGCTGGTCGGGCTTAAGGAGAATGTAATCATTGGTAAGCTGATCCCGGTCTACTCCGCCTTGCCGACGCCGGTGCCGGCGCCGGCGCCAGAATTGGAAGCTGGTGAGCCGGAGGACGAGGGGCTAGCTGCCTAGGTCTGCTTCTACTGTGATCAAGCAACAAGGGTCACCCCAAAACAGGGTGACCCTTGTTGCTTGCTGTTTACGCTGGCATGAGTGAACTTGTGGTATAATATGGCCGTCTATATTGTAAACCAGGCGGCAAAGGCAATACATGGGTAAGGCCGCTTGTTCGTTATCAGTCTCTCCTATGCAGGGGGTGACGGTAAAATAGAGCGCATTATATCGGGTAAACCGGGTACCCAGGACGTACCGCTTGACGGTAGCCTCCGCCCGCGGCGGCTTGATGACTTTATCGGCCAGACGGTAGTCAAGGGTAATCTGAGTATCGCCATCACTGCTGCCCAGGGGAGGGGCGAGGCACTGGATCATATACTGCTCTATGGCCCACCCGGTCTTGGCAAGACCACCCTGGCGCATATCATCGCCGCTGAACTGGGGGTTAACATCAGGATTACCTCGGGCCCGGCGGTAGAGCGCCCGGGAGACCTGGCGGCTATCCTGACCAACCTCCGCAGCCAGGATGTACTGTTTATTGATGAAATCCACCGCTTGAGCCGGGCAGTGGAAGAGATATTATACCCGGCCATGGAAGACTTTGCTTTAGACATCATTATCGGCAAGGGGCCCGGTGCCAGAAGCCTGCGGCTGAACCTTCCTCAGTTCACGTTAATCGGTGCCACTACCCGCTTTGCTCTGCTGAGCCCGCCTCTACGCGACCGATTCGGCGCTGTCTACCGTCTTGATTTCTATGATCAGGCTTCTATTGAAATCATCCTCAAGCGTTCCGTCCGCATTGTCCAGGTGAAAGCCGAAGATGCCGGGCTGGTAGAAATAGCGCGTCGTGCCCGCGGCACGCCTCGTGTCGCCAACCGCCTGCTGCGGCGGGTCAGAGACTATGCTCAGGTGATGGCCGAAGGCGTCATCACCAGGGAGGTAGCAGTTACCGCACTATCCAAGCTGGAAGTCGATCAAGTAGGGCTGGATGAGATAGACCACAAGGTGCTCCACACCATCATCGACAAGTTCAACGGCGGGCCGGTAGGACTGGAGACTATCGCCGCCTCGATCAGTGAGGAGGCGGATACCATAATGGATGTTTACGAGCCTTATCTTTTGCAGCTGGGCTTTCTGGAGCGGACCCCGAGAGGCAGGTTGGCTACCCCGCTCGCCTATCAGCACCTCGGTCTTCCCTATAATAAACAAAAACCACCTCAGCCAACCCTTTTCTGATGAGATAGTGACTTTGGAGAGGAAGTCGGTCGTTGTTCATTGCTGCTGTGCCCACTGCGCTGCCTATACTGTGGAGTACTGGCGGCAGCAGGGATATGAGGTCAGCGCCCTGTGGTATAACCCCAACATTCACCCCTATCTGGAGCACCAGTATCGCCTGGAGGCAATGAAGTCCTTTGCCCAGGAGGTGAGGTTGACACTGGCTGTAGCTGTGGGTTATGACATAATGAACTACTTCCGCCAGGTGGTCGGGCGTGAAGCTGAGCGCTGCCGGTACTGCTTTGGGCTTCGTCTGGCGAAAACGGCGGAGGTCGCTCTTGAGAAGGGTGCTCATGCCTTCACCACCACCCTGCTTATCAGTCCCCACCAGAAGCATGAGCTAATCGCGGAGATTGGCAGCGAGCTGGCGAGGCAAAAGGGCGTAGACTTCCTGTACGCTGACCTCAGGCAACGCTACCCTGATAGCCGTCATATGACTAAAGGGTTTAGTCTCTACCGCCAGCAGTATTGTGGCTGTGTTTACAGCGAGTGGGAGCGCTATGCCAATATAACAGTGGAGTGAGACGGACAGGAGAGTCAAAGAGAGGTGAAGCCTCTCTTACAGTCAATTCCCCTTCCCCTTATTAAGGGGAAGGGGATACAGGGGATGGGGTTGATAAAGAACCAAAGGGGGTGGGTTGGTAAACAACAAGCAAGATGTGATCGTAGTTGGTGCCGGACCGAGTGGCAGCCAGCTTGCCTTTGGACTGGCTGAGCTTGGCTATGACGTGCTTGTGCTTGATAGGAAGGCTGCTGCTGGGGAGAATATCTGCTGCACCGGCATTGTCAGCCGGGAGTGTCTTGACGCGTTTGCTATCAGTAGAAGCCTTATCTTGAGGCCGGCCAGCGCTGCCAAATTCGTGGCCCCTTCAGGGAAATGGCTCAGGTTGTGGCGGGATAGCGAGGTGGCCTATATCCTCGACCGGCCAGCTCTTGACCGGGCACTGGCCAACCGAGCCCAGGAAGCTGGAGCTCGCTACCTCTTTGCTGCCCAGGTAAAAGACATCAAGCTCGAGGCTGACCGTGTTCGGGTGAAGGCAAATTGCCGTGGCGAAGACAGGGTTTTTGAAGCCAGGGCGGCGGTTTTGGCTACCGGCTTTGGCTCACCGCTACCCGGGAGACTGGACCTGGGGCACATAAGTGACTTTGTTACTGGCGCTCAGGCTAGAGTAGAGATAAATGAGGTTGATGAGGTAGAAGTCTATTTTAACCAGGCCCTGGCACCTGGTGGCTTTGCCTGGCTTGTGCCCACGAGGGACGGTGAAGGACTGGCTGGTTTACTTACCCGCCGCCAGCCAGAATTATGCCTGAAGAGCCTGTTATCTCGTCTGTGGGCGCAGGGTAAGATAGCTTCTAGTGAGGCAGATGCGGACTATGGGGCTGTCCCTCTCCGCCCCCTCCCCAGAACCTGTACCGACCGTGTCCTGGTAATCGGCGAGGCTGCCGGGCAGATCAAGCCGACTACTGGCGGCGGCATATACTACGGTCTCCTCTGTGCCGAAATCGCTGCTGACTGTCTTCATCAGGCTTTTATGACCGATGACTTCTCGGCAGCTAAGCTTTCTTCGTATGATAGACAGTGGCGAGCAAGACTGGGCCGGGAATTGCAAACCGGCTACCGGCTTGTCCGCTTCTACCAGCGGCTGAGCAACCAGAACATTGAGCGCCTGTTCTGGATTATGAGCAGAAGCGACCTGCCCCAGTTTATAGCTAGCCTGGAACCCCTCCCCTTTGACTGGCACGGGGCTCTCACTATGAAGTTACTAAAGTACCTGGCTATCAATACACCCTTGGGGGTGGCTAAAGCCCTGCTGAGAGCTTAGCCTTTTATTACGCCCATGGGTCTGGTTCGGGCAACAATCTGGGAAATGCCGGCGTTGTGTGTCACCCTGACCACCGAGGTTACATCCTTATAAGCCTGGGGGGCTTCCTCGGCTAGGCCTTTGAGGCTGCCTGCCCTGATGGTTATGCCTCGGGATTCAAGGTCGTTTAGTACTGCCTCGCCTCTAAGTTCGCGCTTGGCGGCAGCTCGGCTCTTCACTCTGCCAGCACCGTGGCAGGTGGAACCGAAGGTTTCCTTCATTGCCTGCTCTGTCCCTACCAGTATGTAGGAGAAACGCCCCATATCTCCCGGGATTAATACCGGCTGGCCAATGTGAGCATATTTGCCGGGAACCTCGGGATGTCCAGCAGGGAAGGCTCTGGTTGCCCCCTTGCGGTGGACACAGAGCCTGACTCTTTTGCCGTCTACCTCGTGTTCCTCTATCTTGGCAATGTTGTGAGCGACATCATAGATAAGCTCCAGCCCGGCGTCCTCCTCCCGCCTCCCCAGTACCCTGCAGAAGGACTCTCTCACCCAGTGAGTGATGCACTGGCGATTGGCCCAGGCATAGTTAGCCGCGCACCTCATCGCCGCCAGATAGGCTTGACCTTCCTGAGAGTCAAGGGGCGCGCAAGCCAGCTGGCGGTCAGGCACCTCGATGCTATATTTCTTCATTGCGGCGACCATCTTTCCGATGTAGTCATCGGCAGTCTGGTGCCCCAACCCCCGGGAGCCGCAGTGGACGAGTAATACTACTTGCCCTAACTGGTCGATACCAATATCCCTGGCGATATCCCTCTCGTGTATCTGGTCAACCACAGCTACCTCAAGAAAGTGGTTCCCGGAGCCCAGCGTACCCAGCTGAGGTTTGCCGCGCTCTTTGGCTTTGCTGCTGACATGGGCCGGGTCAGCACCAGCCATCTCGCCATTCTCTTCGGTGGTCTCCAGGTCCTCGGGTCGGCCGTATCCCTTCTCCACTGCCCAGCGCGCTCCTTTAGCCAGCACCTCGTCAATTTCCCTGGGACCCAGTCTGATCTTACCCTCTGAGCCGAGTCCCGAGGGAACATTACTATAGAGAGAGTCCATGAGTTCCTTTATTCCGGGGCGGACCTCGGCCTCGAGTAAATTTGTCCGCAGCAGCCTGACGCCGCAGTTAATGTCAAACCCCACACCCCCTGGCGATACTACCCCATCGCTCATTCTCATCGCCGCCACACCCCCGATAGGGAAACCGTAGCCCCAGTGAATGTCGGGCATAGCCAGAGAATGGCCCACAATTCCAGGCAGAAAAGCGACGTTGGCTACCTGCTCCGCTGCCTGTTCTTCCAGTATGTTATGGAGCATCTCCTCGCTGGCAAACATCAACCCATCAACTCGCATCCCAGTTTTATAAGTTTTTGGGATTCGCCATCGGTAGTCATCCACTTTCTCCAGTGGTCCCTTCCACGGGCTCATCTTCCTCACCCCCTAGACATCAAGGATAACCCGAACCCTGTTCCTCTCTTCGTCTACTTCAAGCATATGATAGGTGGCTGATTTCACACCCAGCTTCAACTGGTGCCGGGAGGAATCATATTGTTCTCCCCAGCAGCTAGCTTTCAGGTTGTGCTTCGTAAGCTCATGGATGTCAAATCTCTTAAATAGAAGCCGTTCCACTTCAAAGACATAAATAAGGTGGTTAATCCAATCGAACAGTAGGCCTTCGGCATCTTCAGCGCTTATCGACACCGATCGTGATGTTACCTGTCTCACCCGGTTAAGTGCGGTAATGATGGAGAAAAGGCCGTAAGCGGCGTTGGCAAAGGCCTCGGCCAAGTTGCTGCCATAAGCGATTAGCCCGGTATCTGCCGTGTGTTCTATTAGTTGAAACCGTTTCATTAGACTAATTCTACACCATCCATAAGTATTAAGAAAACTTATATGGGCACATAAGTCTGAACGAGTCCGTGTTAGCTATCAAGAGGTATTCTCGAGCAGGTTTGCCCGATGGCCGTAGCTTAAGTAGCGAGAAAAGATAGAAATGGCATCTTCCAAAGCAGGGGGATCCAGTTTGGAGAAATAGCGTGCAGTTTTAAGTAGTTCTAGCGTTACGGCTACGACCCATCGTACAGTAGCATAGCGGAAATTTCTCGCCTCGGCAAAAAGCGCACCAGGGGCTTAACCACTAGAGGGTAAATAAACTCTATTTGCCTGGATATGGTCGGCATGCTATACTACAGCGCTGGTAACCAAGAATTAAGCTGAGTAGGTCTTCTAATCGATGAACGCGTGGCGCATTCGTCTAGCGGCCTAGGACACCTCCCTCTCAAGGAGGAGATCACCGGTTCGAATCCGGTATGCGCTACCATCCTTGATAATCATGTTACCCCACTGGCGACACGAATTAAGCTGGCGTGGTTGAATAAAGGTTTTCTATCTACCTCACCCCCTTTAGTTTTTATTTACTAACCCTCCCCCTTTTCCCCCCTCCCTTACAAGGGAGGGGAAATTAGTTTTTAGAAGAGGGGCAAAGCCCCTCTTAGACACCCGGTCAGATTAACCTCCTTCAAAGGAGAGGGGGACGATTATTTGTGAAGGGGCTCTGCCCCTTCAATCTACCCTTCATTGGCTGGATTAAAGTTGGGCTAAGTGGTATATTTGTACAAGAGACTAATGATGTGGGCTAAGGTGGGAGGTAACATTATGACTGAGAAAAGTATTCATATAAGATATTACGCCCCAGTGGACGAAAATCATATAAAGAGGCTTATGGAGGTAGTAGAGCAAAAGCTTAAAGAAGGTGCGACTAGATTTGTAATTCTCATTTCTTCGCCTGGGGGAAATGTGTTTCACGGACTTTCTGCTTATAACTTTTTAAAAGGCATACCTGCGGAAGTAATAACACATAATTTCGGAAATGTAGTCTCAATGGCTTTGGTTCTATACTGCGCTGGCTCTAAGAGGCTAAGTGCGCCGCATGCCAAGTTTCTCCTTCACGGTGTTCAAGCGAATTTCCCGCAGGGTGCCAGCCTTGAAGAGAACCAGCTAGAGGAACGGCTAAAGGCCCTTCAACTGGATACTGAGAACATAGCTGGAGTCGTGGCTGCAAATGTTGGAAAATCTGAGGAGGAAGTAAGTAAAGCGATTCTTGAGCGCACGACGTTAAACCCTGAACAGGCAGTGGAGTTTGGCCTTGTTCATGAGATCACTGAAAAGCTGTTTGATAAGGGTGTGGAGTTAATATCAATACAGTAGCGTGGAGGGCTGGAAATATCAGTTCAGACCGGCAAATTGAAGTATTTATAAGGAGCCTCCTACCTCGACAAACTTGGCGTGTGGAGGGTGTAGCCTTCATCGCTTTGGGGGAAGATGTCTTTGAGGAGCAGGGTTCGGCCGGTCTGGATGGCGGAAAAGCCGTATTTGTTGCGGATGCGGTCGATGGCTCTGTTTAGTTGCTCCAGCCTTTGGGCTGATGAATCCAGCATAGCTAACTGCCTGCCCGCTTCAACCAGGTTTGATACCCCAATACCAATGAGGCGGACCAGCCGCTTTTCCCCGGATAGCTCTTTGTTTAGCAGCCTTAGCCCGGTGTCAAAGATGGTCTGGTCGCTATCGGCAGCTTGGCTCAAGGTGTGGCGACGGGTGATGGTAATGAAATCGGCGTATCTCAGCTTTATGGTGACGCATCCAGCCTGTTTACCTCGCTGGCGTAAATCAGCACCAAGGCGCTCGCTGAGATAACGCAGGGTCGCCTCAAGCAGCCGGCGGTTTTTGGTGTCCTCGGCGAAGGTGGTTTCCCGGCTGATTGACCTGGCTGCAGTCGGGGGCCCTACCTCTCTATCGTCAATGCCGCTGGCATAGCGGTGCAGCAGCTCACCAAACACGCCCAGGTGGCTTTTAAGTGTAGCCAATGGCACAGTCGATAGTTTGCCTGTAGTATTGATGCCTAAGCCATTTAGAATTCGCTCAGTCTTCTTGCCGACACCGGGCAGTCTGGCGATGGGTAATGGTGCCAGAAAGAAGCGCTCTTCTCCAGCGGCTACCTCCAGCAATCCATCGGGTTTTGATAGCTCAGAGGCAATCTTGGCTACCACCTTACTGCCGGCGATGCCCATTGAGGCACAAAGCCCGAGTTCGCTCCCAATCCGCTGCTTGATATTTTCTGCCATCTGGTGAATAGAGCCATGGATAGACTCAAAGCCAGTGGCGTCCAGGTATGCCTCATCAAGGCTTACCGGCTCAAGGTAAGGTGAAAAATCAGCCAGGATAGCCATAAATTTCTGTGATGCCGCACGGTACTTGGAAAAGTTGCCCTCTATGAAGATAGCCTGGGGACAAAGTCGGCTGGCGGTAACAAGTGGCATACCGGCACGCAGTCCAAAAGCTCTGGCCTCGTATGAGGCAGAGGCAACTACACCCCGGCGGTCAGGTCTGCCACCAACGACTACAGGCTCGCCCTTTAGCTCAGGGTTTTCTGCCTGTTCGACTGAGACGAAGAAGGCATCAAGGTCAATATGCATTATCCGGCGAGTCATCACTGTCCTCTGGGCATAAAGGCTTTAAGTCTAAGCTCAAGGTTAGTATGAACAATCCGGCGAGCCATCACTGCCCCCTGGAAACAAACGCCTTAACCCGGCGCTCGAAAGTGCTGCGCTCAAGGAGGACATAGCGCTGGCACTTGAGGCATTTAATTCGTATATCTGCCCCGACCCTGACCACCTCCCATTCGTCGCCACCACAGGGGTGTTTCTTCCTGAGGCGAACGACATCGCCGAGCTTTATCTCCATAACCATCTTCTTGCCTCAGGCGATAGGAATTGATAGGCTGTAGCAAAGGCCTGCCAGAACCCTACGCCACGAAGGAACAGAATTGTACCAATTTAACTAATGGGTACAAACTCAGATTTTGCTTAATCTGCTGTGTTTGGTCATAAGTTAGCTCGATGGTAGTTAATCTGGTCTCGCATTTGAGAGGCAACCCGCCGGGCTGCCTGGGCAAAGTCCTTTTCCTGGGAGGCGTATATAACCTGCCGCGACGAGTTGATAATTGCCATCTCCCCCCGCGCGTCCACACCGTAACGGACTGTTGAAGCCAGGTCTCCACCCTGGGCCCCAATACCTGGTATCAAGAGCGGCATACTGGGATGGCTAACCCGAATCAGCCTTAGCTCCTCGGGGTAGGTGGCGCCGACAACCAGCCCGATGTTACCGTTTGTGTTCCACTGCCTGGCTTTCAGCGCAACTATCTCAAATAGAGGGCGCTGGCTGCGCTCTGACTCTAACCCGGGCAGCATTTCTGCCTCGCAGCGAAGGGACTGGAAGTCAGCGGCACCGGCGTTCGATGTCCGGCACAGGATGAATACCCCTTTATCTCTGTACTCGATAAATGGCTGTATTGAATCGAAGCCTAGGTACGGGTTTACCGTAGCCGCATCAAAGCCGAGCTTATCGAAGATAGCCCTGGCATAGGCCTTAGCCGTGTTACCGATGTCACCCCGCTTAGCGTCCCCGATTACAGGAATGTCACCTGGTACATGTTCGATAGTTCGCCTCAGGGCATCAAGTCCCTCAGATTCCAGGGCTTCGTAGAAGGCAAGGTTAGGCTTATAGGCGCATACCAAATCGGAGGTAGCATCAATAATCTCCCGGTTGAATTCGAAAGCCTCTATCTTGCCGGGCATCAGCTCCGGATCGGGGTCAAGCCCGATGCAGAGTAGGCTCTCATTCCTTCTGGCAGCACTCGTCAGCTTATCAATGAAATTCATCTCGTACCCCCTGTGCTTCCGATAAGGTGATAATATCAGTGGCTGTAGGTGAGCGTCAAGTGGTAGAATGAGGGTTGTTTAGCAATCTATCCCCCTGTAGGGGAAGGGGGGAGTGTGAGTAGGAGAGGGGCTTTGCCCCTCTTAGAAAATCCTTCCCCTTCCCCTTGCCAAGGGGAAGGGGATAAAGGGGATAGGGTTCATATGGATTATCAGCGGGCTGTAGACTACATATTCAGCTACATGGACTATGAGGTG
>SDBU01002052.1_pt1 | contig 27445 bp, 43 predicted proteins | sample 2277071 | NCBI WGS metagenome assembly SDBU01 (sample SAMN10397929, study PRJNA504765) | marine sediment metagenome | isolation source: marine sediment core GS08_GC12, 126 cmbsf | place: Arctic Ocean: Gakkel Ridge, Loki's castle | collected 2008 | reverse complement strand
GCACGTTGCATCCACTTGGCGTAAGAACGACTGTACCAGAACTGATACGGGAATATATACCCAAGAAGCAAGTCCATGCCCATTCTGTCGCCGTAGTGGTGCATAGCGAAGTCGCCCGCCGCAACGGCCTTTCTGGTAGCTTCAGTTCGTGCTCGCTCCATATACTTTCTTGCTTGGGGTGCCCATTCGTTGAATCGTGCTTGTGTCGCCTTATCTAATACTCTGGCCTCAACGCCGCCTGTAAACTCGTTTCGTACAACATCAATTACTCTATTAAGAACTTGATTGGCGGTAGGAGATACATTATTGAAAAATCGTGGAGTGCTTGGTGTACCACCATCGGCACCCGCTACAATTGGAATAGAATGGGTAGGCTCTTCCACAGCAAGTCGAAATGCTTCCTGATGTTCCGCAGACAATCGTTCGGCAATCTCTTCTAGCATTTTTTCTTCTGTGATTTCTTCTGCAATGAAGCGTCCTAAAGGCTCTTGCATTAGTTCTGTTAATTCGTCGCCTATATTATCTGCAAGCCATTGACCTGCCCGCTGATTAATTGGAACTTCTTCACCCATCATAAATTCAGCGAGTTTTCTCCAACGAGGTCCCGCGGTTTGAACCAGAGCGTCTTTTGTATTCTTGTCTATAACATCATCTATTTTTAGATTGGGATTTTCTGACAATGCTGCCTTTGCATCGGCAAGTTTCTGTGTAATAGTTTCGCCTTCAATAGCGGTGTCAGACTTAGCCATAATGCTTTCAACGCGATGTTGGAGTACGGCATCAAGGTCAACTTTCGTGGCGTGTACTGCCGCTTCGCCTGTGTCAGGGTTAACTACAGCACGCTGCATCATCTTTGCAATAGCGCCCAGTTTGTCAGTCTCAGCCGCCATACCGGACAATTCTTCGGCAATTTCGCCCGTATGATACATTTCAAGTCCGTTGATAGCATCTCTATAAGCATCAACTTCAAGTATTGCGGATTGGTTATACGCTCCTTCCGTCAGATTGCGATATGCGTCCCACAAGTGCTCTTTGAATAACTGGGGCGTTACTCCTACTTCTCCCGCCGATACTATAATCTCTGGTCCCAATGTGATTACCGTATCTGGCGCCAGCGGGAAACGAAGTCTGCGTGCGCCACCGCCATTCCATATATCTACCAGAAAGTCAAGTGAAAGTTCATTGGCTTCATCACTAAGCCGCCTGACATCATAAAGAAATGCGTGGTGTGCCTTTCGTGTTTTATGTTGAATCTCTTCGATACTTCCAAGCACCCTGATTTCAACTTCATCGATTGCGTTAAGTGCATCAACTGCTGACTTACGAGCTTTTCGACTTTGTCCCACTGCCGCTGCTTCGCCAACAAGGTCTTGTCTTATTTGCTGTCGTAGCTTTCTAACGGCTTGTCGCAGTTCTAATTTTGCGGATTCTGTCCACTGGAAGTTGGCATTGACCCGCCGAATGAATTCATCGCCCTTGATATTGCCAAGCTCTTCTCCAAAGGTGCTAATGAACGAATCCATTATTTCTTCTGCTTTTATTCCAAGAGCGTCGTCTATATCCATCAATGCCGGCTCTCTGGCCGCAAGCAAACCGTATTCTGCAATGTCTTCTTTCAGTTCTTCAAGGTGTCTAACAATATCAGATTGTGATAGTTCTTTATTTCGCAGAATGGTAAGTAAGTCTTCATCAAGCCCCATCTCTTCTATAAAGTGCATATCGTAGGGCGTAATGCCGTCAAGTGTTCGGGCTACTTCTGTCCCACGGATTTCATTGAACAGCCTCATTGTCTCATCAACGTCACCCTTGCCCTGCATTCTACCCAGCTTCACAAATAATTTTACATCATCTTCGCTGTCGAAAACAGTATCGATACCTTGAAGCGCCCGCCTTGGATGGAAAACGTCTCGTATAACTTGTGGGATGATTTTAGCCGCAACGTGTACTCTCGCCAGTCGTTCGTCTTCGGCGGCAGTCTTCAAGATTGGTCCCCATTCTCTTGCTTTTTCTGTGAGTGTAAATGCAGAGTGGGCACCCACCTGACTTCGCTTTAATCCTCTTGGTATAAGCTCTCCCGTTTTTGTCCAATCCTGTACCGTGGCAATAGCCTTATTTTTCCCACCCATAAATCTTGGTGCCATACCACGAAAAGCGGCTCTTGGTCCCTGGTCAACTAAAATGGCAACGGAGTTACCGATGCGGTTGCGGTACATATAAGCAGGGTTCATACCCATGAATATTTTAGACTGTACACTGGCAGAAGGGCTGTAGAAATACTTCTGCGCCTTGTCGTGGAAAGGGATAAGTCTCTGTAATGCCTTACTTGGTTCGGTTGCGGCGGCTGGGTTTTTTCTCAAATAGTTTATAGCCTGTGCACTATCTTCCCCATGTTTGGCTATTATTTCTGTGTACTTCTTATTCTGTTTTACAGCGTCTTGGATGACAGGAAATCGTCTCTTCAAAATCTTTTCCATGTCAGCGGACATCAACTCTGTAAGTTTTTCATAACTTACATAAGTCTGTTCGCCTTTCTTCAGCTTATGTCCTTTTGCGGCTATGGGAAGCCCCTTGGCATCCAACAGAGGCCCAGCGTCGTCCATGACCATTGCCGCCTTTTCGAACAGGTCGTCCATCTTGGAAGTTACAATGTTACCAGCGGCGTCAGATACCATATCTTTAAATAGAATAGCCGAACGAATACCTTCATCAGAGAATATGAGGTCCATATCCAACTTACCGCCACTCTGCTGAACCATATCAGTTAGCTTTTTAAGCCCGCTTAATTTCTCTTCTGGGTTCTTGCTTATGGCTTCGATTGTAGCTAAATATACATTCACTGCACGACTTGGTTCCAGATTGACGGCGCGTAAAATATCTGCATAATGGTTGCCAAAGTCTTCGGCTCTGTCAATTTGGTTGAAAGTCTGAAGTTTTGCTACAAGCCCACGCTTTGTGGCAGATGCCACTTCTCCAGCCAGTAAAGAATCTCTGCCCTTGTCAATCATTGGGCCTAATTCGGTCATAACTCGTCCAATTTGCATTTCGTCGCCCAAATCAATGGCCGCACGCAACGCCTTGAACTTATCTTCCATATCCATTGCCAGCCGGCCTCTATTCAATCTTGCCCACACACGAGTACCGCGTGTAGCAACCTTACCGGCTGTGTACCAAACATCAATAATATTCAGCGGATCGAAAATAAACTCCAATACCATTTCGTCCACAGGGTCTTCAAGTTCTAATGCTAATAGTCGTGGGTCTTCTCCAGCTCGTACACGACGTAAGAACTCTTCCTTTACGGCAGTGTCCTTCCAAGCGGTATACGCAATCTTGGCCGCCGTCTGGTTTCTATACTCATTATCCATAGAGTAGAACTCTTCTCTTGGAATCTTACCTGTCATTACGGCTGTAGCCACTCTACCCCACACAGGGAATATACCGAACTGGCCTACCCAACCATCCCAATTCTCCATATCTTCTTGTGTAACAAGATCGTATTTTTGGGCAAGTTCTATGTTCGCCAAAATTCTGGGTCCGATTATTTCACTTTCTGCCCACTCCGCTGGCTTTTGCAACAAGTCGCCCGCTGTTCTAAATGTCTCCCCGATTATTCTTGGAATAGCAGTAAGTGGCGTAACTTCCTCTCCTTCAAGAGTGTGCCACGAGTTTTTGATTATTTCAAGCGCCGCACCAATCGTACCAGCCGCCGCTGTGCCAAGTACACCTAAGTTGGCTTTAACTCTTTTCTTTTCGCCAATCTCTGCCCCTTCTTGTATTGCAATGTCTCTTTGGGCGTGGGCTTGTCCAATACGATCAAATAAACTCTGAAGAACTTCTGTAACTTTAGGCGTTTCTGCTTCGTCGCCCCTTTCTTCATATATATTGTTAAGCGTTCTTTGCCACCACCCAGCAAGGCCCGGTCCAAAATCCGGCTCGGCTGTAGGCAACCATCCTACCGCTCTTGATGGAAGTGGTTCGCCCCACGGTCCTTCTTTAGCTGTCTTATAGTCCCAGCCCACAGGAATACCGCGACTATCTACTTGTACGGGCGCTCCCATTTCTCCGTTTTTGACGGAGTTCAATAGTTGCATCTGTCCGGCTACTGACTGACTCCACTCGTTTGGTAGAGTAGCATCGACAGAAAACAAACCAGGTATAGTTGTGTCTCGTTGAAATGACGGTATACCTTCTTCTTTCTTTTCCGCCGCCCTTCGTTGAAGCAAATTACTCTGAAAATCAGACATTATGCCCCTATGCGCCAAAGATATAAACCGCCAGATGCTTGTCCCCAAGAGTTGCTAACTGCTCGTCTGCCACTACCTCCCCCACTTCCACCACCACTAAAGAGATTAGGATTTCTGCTGGCGTTATAAAATGATTGTCCAGAAAGAATGGACGCGGCCACATCTGCGGGGTCTACCACATTTTCATTCAGTAAACCGGCCTGCCGTGTCCAAATATTAGGATGAATATCCGATGGACCGTAACCCAACATAGCGTAAAACTCTTCCAAAGACCCTGCGTTTTGGAACTGTGCGAATATAGTTTGTATATCTATATCATAAGGAGATGCTCTTGCTTCTTGTTCAAGATAAGCTAATATAATTTGTTGAATGCGTACAAAAGCATCATTAGGAACGTCGCCCGTGTTTAATAAAATATTCTCTGGTGGGTTTTCAGATATGGGCGCAAGGTTAGGTGCCGTCATTAAACGTTCAGCAAGGCTTTCTGCTATTTCAGCATCCGTTCGATGTCCTCTTTGAATCTGCTCGCTAAGGCGCAAAAAAGCCGAAGGTAAATAAGATTCGCCCTCAGTATTCTTTGGTAATGTAAGGGGCTTTGATCCCAGACCGTAATAACTGCCGGCCCTATCAGCAGGTCCTTCTCTTACAGGTTTTTCTCCGGGCACCACACTTGGTTGTTCTGACAGAGCTTGTTCCCTGGACTCTAGCACAGACATGCCTTGTGTTTGTAACTCGGCCATTCTTGTATATTGTTCCGCGGTTGGCCCGCCCGCCCCACTGAGAGCCGAAAGAAGCCCACCAAATAATCCTTGTGTTATTTCTCCCGTGCCCATTGTGCCGCCAACAATGGTGCCCAAACCTGGATCAATATAATCTGCTAATCCTGCTTGAGACTGAATGCCCCGCACATCATATCCAATTTGTTTAGAAAGTTCTTCTTGTATTTGTTCTACATTTCTAGCGGCACCCGGAATGGTCGGTGCGTCAAATGCAAATTCTTGTAATCCACGGGGCCTATCCGCTGTCTTAGGAGGAAAACTAATTCCTGCGGCTTCTAGTTGCCCTAAATAAGTTTGTGGTGTCGAATAGGCGTCCTCCAGCGCACTTAAACCATCGACCTGTGGCGTAGCCAAACCTGGTTCAATAGACGGCGTAATTCCAGGCGCTCTGATACGGGCATCTGCGATTAATTTACCAGCTTCGTCATAATAAGAAGCAAAATTTGGATCGCTAGGCAAGGGATGTGAGAGCATCGTCTCTGCTGCTATGCGCCGTGCCCGCGGAGATGATTCTTTGCCAGAAATAAAGACCTGCTCGCCGCCACGAATCAAGTTAGGATTAGCAAATTGCGGATTCTGGGCGATAAGGTCCAGAACATTCATACCGGCCCGCTTAGCGATAGCCGATAAAGTATCATCAGGTCTGACAATTATGGTTGCCATATTTATTTACCTATAGTCCATCCCGGTTGCTTCGAATACTGCCAAGATGCTTTTTCTACATCAAAGAAGTTTGAGAATTGTTCTGGTTTGAACGCTGGCGTATAACCAGGATATGCTTCTGCGCCTCCCACAGTGATAGCTGGCGTTTCTGCCAACTGTTGTTGTCCCAATTTAGGCATAAGGCGTGTATTCATGGCACCTAATATAGTACCAAGCGCAGAGTTGGCAAATTTAGATCGAAAACCTACACTAGGGAACAAATCTGGTGTCAGAGACAGTCCAGCATGTGTCAGTTCATGTCTAAGATCATCGGCGCTCATGCCACTTCGCACGTCTATTGTTTTAGAAAAAGGATTGTATTGTGCTTGATCTGTTCTTCCTCTTATGTTTATTTTTAGGCCGGCTGACATCAACTGTTCCCTAGCTTCCGGTGTAAGTAAATCCAGAATAGCGTTCTCTGGCTGTCGCCAGCGCATCCAATCTCTTTGTGGGTCGCCGCCCCGTCTTATGGTTCTCTGTACGTTTTGTCCACGCAGTGATTGGATAGCCTGAACATCATACTTTTGTTTAGTCTCTTTTATTTTCTGTTCAATCTTACGCGTATATACAGACTTATGACGCGACGGACGCGCCATTCGCAGAGAATTCATTTTTGAGCGGTTTGCTACATTAGCGAACAGTGCCAATTTCTTCCTCTTCTGTAATCAACGGTGGATTAACGGCGACCTGTTCGGCAGGTTGTTGAAAACGCTCTGCTAAGAACGAACGTCTCCACTCATCAAATACTGCCTGCATTTTGAGTTCTGCTTCTAATTGAGCGAGGTCGAGTTCCCGCTGTGTGATTGTCACGATGTTCCTACTGCGCTCGAACCAGCCGCGCCCCAAGCCTCTAATAGTTCTCTATACTGTCCTCTTTTATACTTATCCGCAGAAAATTCGTGTGTGCCGCGAACTTCGCAGGCGTCGAAGTAGGCTACGCCGCCATTAACGGGGGGAGCGTAAAAATAAAGCCTGATAGAAACACACCCCGGAGGGGCGGTAAAATTCACCACAACCGAGGTCCAGACGGCGGCGGTCACTCCGGTTGCAGTAACCGGAATAATCTCTTCCATGTTGGTCACATCATAAATATAATAACGGCCCGCATTCGCCCCGTCGCCCCTGGTCCAGAAGTGGACACGGTAAGCTGTACCAGGAGTCGTGGCAAGGTTCTGTCTCACATAGGTATTAGCCGATATTCCCGCCGTTATCTTCGCAGAGTCGTTTCCCTCGTGAACTATGACGACCTCATTCGCCAGAGCACCGTCTGCCGCACCTTCAAGCCAGTTCGCCCAAATATCGACACCGCCCCCGCCAGCCGTCTCGAAACCTGGATTTGAAAGCATCTCAAGATTAGTAGCCACTAAAAACTCGTGCACTCGTTTTCCTTGAAGTGCGTCAGATGCTCCGCCATTGTGTGAAGAAGCCACACGCAACGCAGCGTGGTCTGCTACGAAATTACGCCAAACGGGGTCAGGAAGTGATAAAATCCCGCCTGCACTCTTTGTAGACGTATTGTGGGTGCTTCCATGGAGCCGCTTGATGTAAGCCCACCACCCAGCGGCTGTTAGTGTATCTTCCCCGCCGCCGATTATGTATGGAAGTTCTACATCCAAATGAACCGTTGCACGACTAGACCATATAGAAGCAAAGACTGCTGATGTCTGACTTTCTATGGGACGCCCATAAAACTCATCCATTACTTTACGCACTCGTGATGCGCTTGTATATCCCTCGCTCCCAGAACCGTAAGTCATCTTATCCTAACACCGGACCGCCGCGCTGGTCTTGGCCGCTCGCTGTTTCACGAGTTGCTCCTTCGGGTGCCGCTGTCGCCGGCGGAATTCCGCCTTGATTGGGATCAAATCCCGCACCGCCTATGCCAGGTAATCCCCCTTCTTGTGGGACTTGTCCACCCCCGCCCTGCGCTTCTAAACCTGCCTGTACTTGTTCCTGTACTTGTTGCACAGCCGCTTCCTGGGCCGCCTGAATGGCCTGCTCAATAGCTTGTGATGCTTCGAACTGAATCTGCTGCACCACACCCTGTAAATAAGCCATATCCATTTGTTCAAATGTCCATTCTTTAATCTTGCGCTCTGGGTCAGTGTAACCCAACATTTCGTAAATATCACGCGACGGAAGTTTCAAATTCTGCTGTGCTTGCACTGCCGTCATCATTCGCTGTTGGCTGTCAATTGGGATATCAGCTTCGAGTTTTACGCCAAGATAAATACGATCCTTATTTATTTCGTCTGCTTCGATATTGAATCTTTCTGTATTGACTTCGTTTGTGTCTTTATCTCTGCCATACCCGCTAAGACCTTTACCGGACTCTTTTGCCCAGTACAGCATCATTCCGTATGCTTCTTCAAACCAGCGTTCTGCCAAGAACTTGTACGGCATCAGCGAACCCATAGCTTGCTGAATACGCAGGTTGAAACCGGCGAACGGTTCGTTAGGCGCCATTTCTGCCGTTACAAGCACGGATGGAATAGTTGCCTTTCCTACGTCACTAACCAAACGGTCCAATCCTTCACGAAGCGCTGGGTCAAGTCCCTTTTGTGGCATATCTTTAATATCATGCCCAGCAGGTACATCCCAAGTGCCGCCCGGTTCTCCGTAGGTTGCTTCAACCGAATCTGGCATAATACCCATTCGGGCTATATCAGGACGTGCCTGTTCTGCAATAGCTTCGGATAACATCAGTGTACCCATAATATTTGAGTTATTCCACTGGTCAGACTGAAGAACACCATACAGCAAAGGAAACCGCGATTTATCGGGTGCCGCCTGAAGTTGCGTTCCGCCGATTACGGCTGCCCACGGCAAGAAGTCCATTGTCCACTCTTCGTTCAGAAGTTCAATAACATTGGCTGGTACTTCGCCCTTTTCGTCGTGTTCAATAGTGCCACCAACATTGATACGGTCTATTGATTCTCCTGGGTAACAGAATACAACACGCCGGTTATAATCTACATAATCGAACAATATCCACTTGTCGGCGGCCTCGTTGTCTTCTATCAGTTTACCCAGTTCGGTATTATTCCAAAAGGATTGAATATCTTGCGCGTTTTTTATAGAAGCGTACATTACCGCTTCGAGCATATAGTCAGAATATCTTGTATAAACCGACTGTGGATTTCGTAATAGAATGGCAAAATCACCATATCGAAGTGCCGCCTTTTGGCGATTTGGATTACCTCCCAATTTTTTAATAGTTTTAATTTGTGTGGGCAAATGTACAATCTGTCCAACGATTTCATCATACATCAGAGCAGATCGAATAACATCCTGCCGTAGAATAGCCCGCCGCCGCGTCGCACGATCCATTTGCCACTTGAGAACGGTTTCCCATCGATTTGCTTGTTTCTTGGCTTCCATGTGATCCCCCGCTTCGTATGCTTCGAACGCATAGGGATCGATAGTAATATCTTCATCTAGTCCAGACAGAACTCTTACACCAGCCTTGATGGCATCATGCGGGGCCGTAATTTTGAAGTCGCGCATCCATGGAGCATCCATACCTTCTGGTCGGCTCCATTCAAGCCTGCTCATCTCATCTAATTTTCTTTGCATAGTACGAAGTTGCTCGAAATTTTTAATCATATCGTTTGCAATTTCGACTACATACTCTATTGTATAAGATTCTTTCATTTTCATTTCTCCATTATATAGTTAGAGGGTAACTATATAATATGAAAACCACAAATAATTTTCTATTCCATCGCTGCGAGAGCATAATAAGGATTCGGCTTCTTTTCTTTTGGTGTTTGGCGTCCCCGCTGATTAAGTGGCACCATTAGATCGTCATAAATCGCCCAGTAAACAGCGTCCAGCACATCCAAGCCTGGGCCTCTCTTATCAATGTTTGGATAGTTATTCAGCGTCTCTCTAAGTATATTCAAGCCAACAGTATTCCCGTCAGACACTTTGAGCCGCCTCGTTCTAAGTACCGGCTCAAGACCTCTTTCCAAACGAACGAGTTTATTACGTCCGCCGGTTTTCTCCGCCTTTAGTCTTGTACCTGGGTTTCGTGCCGCTATGGCGTAGAATTCTGCGCCCTTGCCGTCTATTTCTATATTGGTATATTCGTAGTTTGGGTTCTGGTTTTGGGCATCTATTATCCAACCTTCTATTTCGCTTTGACGCGCCTGCTTCACAATAACATCATCCACAACCCAGTCCGCAGTATCTGGGTTATAGGCTATAGTAGCCAAAGCCGCATGAGAACGGTGCTTTAGATTGGTAGCACCTTCAATAGAAGCATAATCCAGCCCGCCCCGTTTCTTCCACCTTATGTTGATATGCTCCGCTGGATATGTTTGGTAATCAAACACACGGCTCATCATCAAAGACAGGTCACACATATACTCTTTGGCAAAGCCGGGGCCGCCTGTAATATCACCTTCTTCGAGTTGTTTAATTCGCTCCTCTGGGAACAAATCGTTCCACTGCGGAGTACCATCTGATTTTCTAATTGGAGTTATTATACTGTTGAATAAATTTACCAGTGCCGTTAGTGTATGAAGTAAGTCATTAGACGCAACCGGCGTTCCAATTAGTAGAGTCCAACAACCCTGCATTCTAGTAGGAGACAGAGCGTCATTCCAATATTGTAGAACTTTATGAATTTCGACGGGCGATTCGGAGTTATCATCTTGGTGCAAGTCGTCCATCAGGAGGATACCGCTTACGCGCTTGCCGCGAATACTCTTTGATGTAATAGGCATTACCATCAAAGTTTTAGACGCTCCACGACCCGCCATCATCTGTGCCCACCGTCCAGCAGGTACTCTGGTGTCTATAACATTATAGCCGGATTGCTGATTCCAACTGCCGCCTATATCTGGGATTACATGAGGAAAGAATAATGACCAGGCGTCGTTTACTTCAATTATGTCGGCAATGACTCGTCCCGTATCTCTTGCGGCTCCGCCCGTAGCACGAACAATCATATTCGTTTTTGCTGGCGCTTGTCCGGTTCTAAATGCCGCAAATACACTTGCCACAACCGATTTTGATGCCCCACGAAACGCCCATATAACTGTACCCATGCCTTCATCGTGCCCATCATAAGTGGTTTCAACCCAATCCATACCATGCTTAGTCAGCACCAAAGGCTCGCCGTCGTCGCCCTTTGCAATCATACTGAAGAACACCGAAAAACCTTCGGGGGTATCTTCTATATCGCTAAAAATACCGGGCGTAAGTCCGGTAAAATCAAACTCTTCTGTGCCAGGTTCACACAGTATGTCAAGCATCTTTTTTGTCTAAAAGGCGTTGTACAGCGGGGGAGTTGCTCAATATCTTTATCTCCGACGCGCTAATCTCAATTTTCTGTTCTCTCTGGTCAATCTCTACTTTCGTCTTGTGCTGCGTTAGTCCCAACACGTCAAGTATTGTCTTAACAATGCGCTGATAGTCATTTCTAGTAACATCCATACCCTGTTCAGCAAAGCGCGCAACCATAGCAGCCAGTGCTTCATCAGAAGTTAAAATCTGACCAAGGTCTTTGCCCACTCCAATGGCAAGCCCCTCCGCTAGGGCAAGCTGACGATTTTCTTGGCGTATTCTAGCAAGGTCTGCGCCAGTATCCGTCGTAATCAGCGGAGCCGCTTGTGGAGGCCGTACCAGGAATGTTCCCGGCTTCTTGTTATATGAATTATTAGCAGTCCATGTTATAGAACCGCCGTCATTCTCCTGAGCATCACCGGATGCCAGAAGACCTTCCAACTCTTCGTCGGTGTATGACATAGTCCTATTCCTATTATAGCGCAGTAGCGAAGGAAATTGCCAAAGGCGGAATGATTTAGCTTGTATTTTGCTCTTTTTTGTGTATGAAAATGCCCAAATCGGCCAAAAAATTCATCGCTGCATAATATCCCATACCGGTACGCTTGTCCAGCAAACGAGATAGTTTACGCACATCAGCCCGTTGGCTAGATGGTAACTGCGTCAAGGTAGCTTCCATAATGCGTTTGGTAAAAGTCCTACTACTTACAGGGCCACCCGTACTAAGCCGTGACATAATCATCGAACCAGCGCTCAAGTGCATCGGTTTCCGCCTTGAACTCTATATTGAGATGACGCTTCTGCATCTGCGCCAGCCCCTCGTTCATACCATGGATAAACCAAGTATGGTAACCTTCCCATGCTCCGATGACATTTTCTTCTACTGGATCAACGCCCAGCGGTAAATTCTGTTCTTCCGCTTCTTTCATAGATGGGCTTTTATATCCATAAGCCATATAACCAGGATACTGAAGCAGCCTTTGTCCACCATGCGACATTCCGACGTCTTGTGCATATGCAATAAATGTATCGTGAGGAAAGTATACTTCGATGCCCATAGCAGCCACTAAACCAAGCCACCATTCCATACCGGGGCGTTGTCGAAAGTATTCTGTCTCCAACTGTTCTAACTCACACCCGTAGATTTCTACACGCTCCCAGTCCATAATACCCATTTTCTTTTCATAAGCTACTTGGGCAAGCATATAGGAGAATGTATTGGTATAGTAGGTTTGAACATATCCAGCACCACGAGGTAGTAAGTCTCCGATAAACATTTCAGAGATTTCACGAACCTTGAACCCTTCACTATTAGGAATATCCTTATAATGACGTTGCATAAAAATACGTGGAATATTATTATCTTGCAACCAAGTCCAGTGGTCTCCAGAGTATCTAGTCAAACGGCGGGTAAATCGCCATCGGTGGTGCATCTGCCACCAGCGGTCTACTTTACCGGCTTCTACATGCTTCTTTACAAAGTGAATATCATGTGAATCATTCAGCAACCAACGTTCGTTGATACCAGGCTCGTACCACGGCATCTTCGGAGCAGTACGTCCGTGAGTACCCATCATACATACAGTATTCTTCCAAGTACCGTCTTCTCTTTTTCGTTGCCGAAGCCGTTCTTCTATTACTACCGGATGAGCCGCCCGTTTAGGTATACTCTTCATTCCTCCTTCTGAAGAAGAAGGAGGCTTAGGTATTTCAGAAGAAGATGCTATAGTTCCATCATCCTTGATAAATATTTGGGTTTGCGACCGACAAAATGGACAACTCAAAGGATGCGGCCCAGGCTCCATAATCGGCATTTCTATTGTAATTTGCTGTGTGGGCGGTGCCTCTGGGTGCCCAGGCGCGGCTATTTGTATATTTGGATGTTTCGCCCTTATATGGGCAGCTAAAGCATTTTTAGACTTTAGATTGTCTCTAGTACAATGTGGACAATTCATTATTGACTCAACATCTGAAACGGCGCCATGGGGTCAGAACGTGCTGGTAAGATACGCCGTATCGCAACAAAGGTGATATTTTTATAATACAGGAACCAATCATCCGTATCCATAGCTTTGTAAAGAGCACTAACTACGTCTGCATATTCTTCTTCATAATTATCGCAGCCGATGTAATTTGTAACTCTACCACGAAGATTTTCGAAATCTTGCCACGGCCCTTTGCCTAAATGTACACCATCGATATAAGCCGTAACAAAAGTATGATTTTCTAGTTCTTCGGGCCACGGGTTGCTTTTCTTCTGAATGAGTGTCAATTCTACATCAAACGCTTCTGCATTTGCCAGAAGTTCCTCTGGGGAAGCAGAAACAAGATTTAGGTCCAAACCTTCCCCAGCAACTACTTGTTTGGCACGTTCTTCTGCGTCGTAAGGGTCAATGCAGTATACTTTCCCTTTGTGACTTAACTCTTTCTTCATTAGCGCCACTACAAGGGCAGAAGCTCCGAACAAAGAACCGATATCTACATGATCTCCGTCCGGTGCCGCCTCTACCATAGCCGCTAAGAATGGCAAAGATATACCGTGGTCAGCAGCCCGCCCTTTTATATTCTTTACTACGTTCTGTGCTATTTCAACTGCTTGTTTTGATATTCTCACTCTTAGTCCTCCTCAATGCTGTGAATTTACATATTTTATCTTTTTGTGTATTAGATTCGTGTTCTACAGTCTTATATTCCTCCCAATCGTTTGTTCCGACTAATATATCTTGTGCTAATTCTCTCATCCGAAAAAGTATCCTATTAGACTCAACACAACTAAAGCAATAAAACCAAATATAATTTGAGCAAGAAAGTATTTGGTTTCTTCTGACATTATAATGCACTCCTTGCATCTTCAATCGCTTGTAAAACTACCCGCTTACGTTCGGCCCCGTCCCAATAGGAGTTATGAGGGCTTAGAATGATGTTGTCCAAACCGCGCAACATATGGTTTGTAGGCAACGGTTCTTCTTCGAATACGTCCAGAGCCGCCCCAGCAATTACATTCCTAAACAAAGCCGAATACAAGGCGTCTGTATCCACCAGGCTACCACGAGACGTATTGATTAGATAAGCAGTTTCCTTCATCAGCGCCAACTCCCGCGCCCCGATAAAATGGTGTGTATCTTCACAGTGCTTCAGGTGCAATGTCACAAAGTCACTTCGTTCAAGAAGTTCGTCTAGTGGTATACTATCGATACCGTCATTTAGCGGACTGTGCGTAAGTACCGTGCCGCCAAATCCTTGTGCACGCCAATATACCTGCTTTCCTATATTACCAAACCCGATAATACCGATTGTAGCTTCTTTCAGCGAAATGCCGGGGAATCGTTCACGTTCCCACTTGCCTTCGTGCATGGACTTATTCAACGAAACTAATCGACGGGCGAATGCAAGTATAAACGCCATAGTAGAGTCTGCAACAGCATCAGAATAAGCCGCCTCTTGTCGTAAGACTGTAATGCCAAGTTTCTCTGCATATTCTCTATCAATGTTATCCCATCCGTTACCCGCCCGCGAAAGCACGCTTACCCACGGGGCTATGTTGGATAATACTGCTTCTGTATATGCTTCGTCGCCACATACAATAGCAGATGGCTTGTGTTCATTGATAAGATTATACAAATCAGCAATTGTAATCTTTTCGGCGCCTTTCCATACAACCAAATCGTTCACTTCGGGTGCAACATCCCACCCAGCGGTTAGAAGTATCTTATTCATCGCTATCTAAGTCTAATTTGAATTTATAATCCTTATTTAATATTCCATATCCTCCGTACCATTTCCAACCTACTTTCCATTCTTTTTTCAAAATTTTAGTGTGCCACCACTTTTTAATTTTCCATTTTATTCTATGTCGCCAATTTCTTTTTGTTCGAAATATCATTATTTCTTTCATCTCAAACTCTCCGGTATAGGTGCTATACCACGTTTTACGGCCTCTTCCGCCCTAATCCAATCCCAGCGGGTATTGATATCAAGCGCCGCTAATCCTTCTACCACATACGGAATAACCGTCGAACCCGCAATCGTCTTGGAAGATAGCGTCATATTAGCATGCGCCATTTCCATCCCAGCCGTCTGGATATACACTCGAAAACTGTTTTGGGTAGGGTTGCTGTGCCACGGATTTACTTCTGGTCCCATAGGTAACAGCGGTAACAGTCTATTCTGCCGTTTTACCCACATCTTTGCTGGATGCTCTGTAACAGGTGTAACTGTTCGTAATGAATCTGCATTTAAACCATTGAACAAGTTCCAGGCGGCGGTAATATCCTCGTCTGTTCGAAAGGGCGAAGTTACACGAAGAATAGAATAAGAATTGACATCTTCTAGTTCTTTCAGCGCCCAGAGTACCCATTCAATATCAGGCGACCCGTCACGCACCGTATAGGCAGGCCGTTCGAGAATATTTGCCTCATACACCTTTGCCATATCAATATGATCCTTACTTCTCGTAACGGCGATTACATCGTCAAAAACGCCACTATCGATTGCCCATCGTATCGTATATGACATTAATGGGTTCCTACCAAGTTTAGCTCGTTCCTTATCTTTGTCGTTTATTAGCCCAACTCGTTTTCCGCCTGCTCTTAGCGGTATGAATGCAACGTTCATTCTTCTTCTCCGGCTAAATGCTCGTATATTTCAAGTGCTGCTTGTACACCGCACTCAACAGCATCCTCAACAAGACTTTGTAATTCATAATAATAACCAGTGTTTTTACACACCAATCCTGTAACATCATTCCACGTATCAAAGAGGTTTAATGCTCTTCTTTTGGCATCAGCCATTTGACCCCTGTTCATTCAAAGTCCTCCAGCGATAGCGGCTCTTCTTTTTCCAACTCTCGTATCGTAACCTTCCCAATCAAGTTGTCATACTCCCATCCCACCAACCCTTCCATAGGTGACTTGATTACAAGGTCACTCGGAGTTATAGTAACACCCTTCTTTATATTCAAAGACGGATAAACGGCATAGCCCATCTTGAAAATCGGTTTTATTTCTGATGGCATTGGATGTTCCTTATATTGAATCGCAACATGCGCTTTGTGCAAATTGCCGATATAACTGCGTATTCCAAAGTACTCTAACGAAAAGGCGTGGTCAGTACCTCGGTTAGTATGCGACATAGTAATGTGCTTTTCGAACACACGCGCCCCAAGTGTATAAGCCGCAACTCCCATAGCAATGCCATCTTCGTGGTCGCTAAAGCCTATTACATGCTGTGGATAATCCCGCCTAAAAATTGAGATGTGCTCCAATGCCAAATCCTCCGGTTTGGCTGGATAAGATGCCGTGCAGTGCAACAAAACCAAAGGAGTGCCATATTTACCAAGTTCGCTAACAGTTTTTGCGATTGTACCAAAATCAGCACCACCAAATGATACTACAATAGGCTTGCCCAAAGTCGCCAGTTTTCTGAGTAAAAGTGGATTAGTTACGCTGCCCGACGCCACCTTGTAAAAAGGGATTTCCACTGCCTCAAGAAAGTCTACGCTGGGAATATCAAAGGGCGTGGCTATCATGGTAATACCTATATAATCAGCATATGCCTTCAGTTCAAGATATTGTCCAAGGGAGAACTCGAAATAGTCCCGATGGGCGCCGTAGGTGTTTGCCCAGGCACTTTCTGAGTTATAGGGAGAATTATAGAAGGCCTTTGTGAACAGTGTAGCATTGTCCCTCTTCTGTAGCTTGCAGCAGTTAGCCCCAGCGTCTCTTGCCATTTCTATAAGGCGTTTAGCTTCTTCTATATCTCCAAGATGATTGCACCCAATTTCTGCGATAACATAAGGTGGCTTATCTCCACCAACGGCAATCCCGTCAAGTACTACTTCATTCATATCTTCTCCCGTCCACACACAGAGCAGCGCCAGCCTTTTGTACCTGTGCCCTTCACGCCACCGCCCGCCATTCTATTATGAATCCGCCGTCCTTTTCCGTGCGTCTTATCTGACCAAGGATGGTAACAATCACAGGGTTTCACTTTAGCGCCCCGTGTTTTCTCATCCGGCAATATAGTCTCGTTTGTCATAGTTCGTTATCTGAATTAGTATTTGTGGGCAGACAAATACTATTTATACTACTGTCTTATCTATTGTTTTACCTTCATTATTCATTACAAACAGGATCATATCTTTTCCTGCTATGTATTTATAACCCGGCGCACCGGCAACATTTACTATTAGCACTTGGACATCATAATCCGCTCTTTTTGTATTCGTGTCCCAGGAATCGTCCTCGAATGGAAAACTTGTCTGTGCAATAGAAGGAGAATATCTTTCTAGGGTTTCTCCTTGTTTTACTGTTACTTGTTCCTCATAAAACGAGTCGCACTCTATCATAAACGACCTATGTGGTACTGTATCCGCTCTGCTAACAAACTTTAAATACATATCTATCTTTCTTCCTCCTATCTGCCTGCCCACAAAATACACGACCAAGTGTAAATACATTCCATGGTTGTTTACACTTACGCAGTTTCATTTTCTCTTTTCCCGTATCTTATCTACCAGCAAGTCCTTCACAATGTCCAGGCCGAATTCAAGCGCCAGGAATACAAAGACGCCCGCTATTACAACCCAGCCGCTCTGATTCTCTAATAACCATATTACCCAATCATTCATTCAGTAACTTTTCCCTAAGCCACTTGTTACGTTGAAAAGCATCTATGATGCCACTTGCTAAACACGCAACAGTCGGTTCCGTTAGTTGTGTTTGATATTCTTTATCTACTGCATGAATAGTTTCATGTAAAAGCGCTAGTTTTTCTCTTTCCTCGGATAATCCTTTTTGAATCTCAATTTTCTGTTTGTCATAATTTATAGAACCCCAGCATGTATAAGGTTCGATATCTTCCTCTTTATACCATACTTCTTTAAGATATTTCACATCAAATGTTATTGCCCCGATTTTGAGTTTAGCCATAATTATGTTCCACCCAGTTTTCTAGTTTTTCGTCGGTTACGCCCAACAAATCTCCAAACCGCTCTACTGTGTAAACATACATTGCAATGCTTTTAGGCATCCACGATTCGGATACTCTCTCGTCGTAAGCATAAGTTTGGTCCCACAGCAAATAAGAACTTTCTGGGATAATCGTCTTTATGCCACGCGCATTAGCCTGCCCCAACCAATAGAAGAAACTTGGACGTTCCATATAAACTTCAACGGGATTCATAAGATGAATGCCCCGATACTCAATTTCCTTAAATCCTTCGTAAATTGCAAAAGCCGTCATAAAAGCATGAGAGCAACCAAACCATCGTTGTACAGAACTATTACCCCATTGGAGATTCTTCTTCATCAATTTCTTACCAATTTCATCGATTGGGAATTCTATCGCCGCTGGGTATTTCTTCATTTCTTCCTGCATGTAAACAGGAAAAAGGTGCTTTTCTTTAAGCCACTCAATTTGCTTAGTTTGCCATCGTCGTTGGCGACGTTCGTCTGTATGTAAGTCAAACCAGCGGGTTACTTTGTCCATACGCATAGCGCTGTCTTCATAAGCGTTATTCAATTGCCAGAATTCCGCCTTTTCGTCCCAAGGTACTTCTAGCAAGTCCCAATGGCCCGTGCCAAGAATAAATACTTTCTTGCTCATTAATAATCCCTCCATATTCTTATAAATTGAATTATATAGTTCAGCAGCATCAAAAAGACGGCGCCGATGCAGATTAACTTAAATGTAAGCATTTCCAATAATCATATATCTTACATCTGCAAATATCTCCTCTCTTTCGTCTAGAGTTATTTTTCCTTCTCGATAGGCAGCTCCTGCATACTTAATAAGCCAGACAGGTGCCATTGCTCCAGAAGCGGCGGCAATAGAATTGTTCATGCCTCTTACGTCTCTTTTCCATTGTTTATGCGTGTTCATTTCTCCTCCCAAATAGTATAAACAGAACCGCACACAGGACATACCCATCCTGTTGAATAGTTGTGCTCATTCTCTTTCTTCCATAACAAATCCTCCGCAGCGGCGAGGGTTTCGTGTATTTCCTCAACAACAGCCAGACGCACTTTAGCGTTTCCTCGCTCAGTATCTTTATCTGTTCCCCAATAAGCTAACTTACTAGCCGCCCTGGCGACGGCCAGGAGAGCTTCTACATCAATTAGTTGATACTGTTCCTCAGCATATCCCATTTTGTGGTCCAAGTATTTCCTAACAGTTTTCCAATTTCTATGGTCGCCAGGAATAACCACAGCTGGCCTATAAGCAGCGGGCATACAATTAGGGCAACCTCCGGTATATCTACAATCACAATTTGGCTTCATCTTTTCTCCTTTACTCTATATTTGTTTCTTTCCAAAACTTATTATAGTTCTCCAATAATGTCTAGTAATACTCCTACCTTTACCAAGGGAACAATAGCAATCGTTAAAAGCAAATCCCAAGCCGAGTAAGTAGCTATGTACCCACTTATGGTATTCTTCTTTCTTCTCTTTTGTCCAAAACGCATAATCACTCATTTTTATATTTTAGGTTGCGGGCGGGCTGTCTAATACTATTATACGGCAGAAAGGGTCGCTGTGCCAACTTTTATGCGTAGGATATAGCGAAGGAGGTCTAAGGATACCCAAAATGTGCCACTATTCCCAAAAATTGGCATATTTACTGCTATATTCCCAAAATATTGTAGGAATCACTCTGGGGGGTACACGGGAATGCAGGAGAGAAGTAAGTAACGTGGTAGGGGTACCGACCTAGCCAGGGAGCATCTATTTTCATGTGGTGTGGCTATATGGTGTACCCAGGCGCCCCCGGAATGTCAAGTATTGTGTGTTAAATGGGGGATTTACGCTGCCTTAGGGTGTTTCACACAGGGATGATGTGCGTATAAGTGTAATTATCGAAAGCATAGCCCAACACGCGGCCCGGTGGGGGATTATGCGGTGTAATGCGTGCGTAAGAGCAGGACTCAGGCATTTTGGGAACATAACAACAGTACCAACGTACCATATACAACACACCAGAGCTATGAGATAATATGGACATGACATATTACACTGTACTTAAGAAAGGCAAGTCTATAGGTAAGGTTATATTCAATAGCGCCTTTGAACCCTTCAAGTTACGATGGGGAACAGGTATTCATATACATAAAACAACAGCGCCCCAACCATACACCAAACCCATAACAGCCTATGAACCAACCAGCCTTGTACGATATGGAGCAGGCCTACGATGGCGTAATCACCCACTAACAGCTAGCGGATATGTATCAATCAGACAACTTTGGATATGGCAAGCAACCCACCACAACTTACACACACTCAAGGTATTACGTCGATTACAAGCAGCAAGCGACACAAAGTTACTCTATGATGCAATGTTCGTATACAATGAAGATTTCAACATAGCCTATCTAGACCTACAAGCAGACATCCACCGTTGTCGCGCATGTAAACATAAAGTACAACACATATCTAAGTCAAAAAGATGTAAACCATGCGACAACTTAGCCACCAAAGAACGATATCATGCAGACATAGAAGCAAGTCGTAAATACAGCGCCATCGCTAGTAAGAAGTACAATAACCAACACCCAGATCGTGCAAGAGCCAAGCGTCGCAACCAACAATACAAAAGACGAACACGAAAAAAGAAAGGCAACGTAACAGCTGACCAATGGACACTAATCAAGCAACTATTCAATCACCAATGCGCATATTGCGACAAATCACTCAAACGCTTTCATATGGACCATTTTATAGCTTTGTCAAAGGGCGGTCCGCACATACCCACAAATGTTGTGCCAGCTTGTCCAAGATGTAACATAAGTAAAAAGGACAGATCACCACGGGAATATATCAATGACGAGCAGCGTTATGAATTCATACTAACAATGCTTGGCGAGATCGACAGTAGATTAGATTGTGACCATAGTACTATTGAACAGCGCCGCTAATATGCTATACTTAGGCTACAGCAAAGGAGCAATGATGATGACAGCCGAACTCATAGCCAGTTGTGACAAATTCGACTATTACTTGGTCAACGACAAGGATATATTCCGAGTTAGTCATGGGTACATATACGATACCCGTGGCATTCCGCTTGGTATGCGCTTTGAATGCCCGTTGCACTTATGGGAAAGCAAACTGTCATACAGTGATTGGATAAAGGAGAAGCGATGATGAAGGACATAATAGAGCGTTATGCGGAGAGAATACAAGCATGGGAGAAGGCAGCAACACTAATACCGCCTGAATCTATTCATCCAAAGCGCAACGCCGTAGAATTGTACAAGGCGCTTGTTAGCACACAATCCCAAAACGCCGCCCTGCAACACGACCTCAATGGGGCAAAGGGGGCTATCCTCAATTACAAGGGGGTGGTTGAATACTATGAAACCCAAAACGCCACCCTGCTGGAGGCTTTGCATACATTAGACAGGGCACACAAGAAGGGATTCGTTGACCTGAAGAACTTCCGTAACATACCGACCAAAGCAATCCGCGAGGCCGCTGGTAAAGGAGCATAATAATGACTATGTTATACTTTGAACGTATAGGCCGGATCAGAAGCGCCGCTGCCTTAGAACTTGATGACGATGCCTTTACTACATTTGAGGCGCTTTGTCTGGACGTAACCAGCTTTGACGAACTGCGTAATGCTATCTATAGTGCCCGACGCAGTTTACAATACATTAGCGACCTAATCGAGCGGGATTGGGTTGACGAGGTGTTAGACGAAGGAAAACAGCAATGAGAGAATATAAGCACAACAAACGCGGCACATACATGACTAGAATAACATGCCCAAATTGTGGGCGTTCTAGCAAGTGGCGTAAAGTAGACAAGCGCCCTAGATATGTATTGTTTCGTCCTGATATTTGCGAATGCGGAACTGAGCTTAATACAACAACTGCTATCTACTAGAGAGGGACGCTAATCAACAGTCGATTACCAGGAGCGGCCCAAATAGTACTAATGGGGGATAGGATACGCGACCCAACTTATGATAGACTGTGTACGTAGTAAAGGAGAAATGATAATGAACAAGAGAAATTACGATCTACTTCTCACTATCGTCAAAACCATAGCTAACTTTACACTAGACGGCGAAGACCTAGACGGCAAACCGTTTGAGATGCAAATTAATCAAGCATATGAAGATTTAAAGGTTTCCGTCGAACGATGTCGAATTGTACTTGGGTTACTTGATGAAGAAGAGTAAAGAACAACTAGAAGAGGGTATATATACCCTCTTCTAAGGAGACTAAACCCATGAATGACGAAGCATTGAACGCATACCTAGACACCCGAGATCAAGAGCCTGAGCTTACGACAGAGATCGAACAAGGCTATCTTGACTGGCTAGAAAGAATTGTTGACAATATAGCAACCCTTAAATTTACAGACCTAAGGGCACACGTAGGACATAAAATTGAATGCGTAGTATATCGTCCTGGTTACGAATATGAGGGCGACCCATTTAATGTGTCCATTGAATGTGTAGATTGTGGAGAAGTACTGCTTAGTTTTGACAATCCCACAATAGCACCAGAAACAAATAAGTGGGACAATAGAGAAGAAGTAGAAAACAGGATTGACTATGATGCGGACATAGAGCAGGAGACATGACAATGTATGACGAATATAACGGAACGAAAGATAAATTGATCGCGGAGCTAGTGAAAGCTTTGAAACAAATGAGCAAGTGGTTTGACGATGATGGATTTGCGCGCGGCGTCCCGCCACGAATATTTGTGTTTGCTATGAGAGAAGCAATCCGCAAAGCAAAAGAGTCTGACCAATGAGTAAACTAATCGACCGCATAGACGCGACAAGAGTAGCCTGGAGCAGCGAGCTGGAAGTATGTCGAAACGATATACTTGACACTGTAAGAGTACAACATGCAGTGTCTCGCCTTGTGGTTGAGTTTGACTACCTATTAGTTGAGGCCAAGATAGCACTCGAAGCCAAGAACGCCATATTTCGAGACCTAGTTTTGCATACGGCAAACGACAAAGAAAAGATTAACAAGCTCAAAACACAGATTGAAATACTATTGCGGGAGGAGCGATGAGCAGATGGGACACAGATGTAGACGAATACATAAGGCAACTCAAAGCACAAAACGCCGCCCTACTGGAGGCTTTGGAGAAGGCGCTTATCGTACTTGAAGCACCTCTCGACGTATTTCCACGTTCATACATCCGTGTAATGAATGACTGCAAAGAAGTCATCCGCAAGGCAAAGGAGCAACGATGATGCACACTAAAGGACCGTGGAAGCGAACTAACGACACGCACGCTGGTAAACCACAAATAATTGGCGACACCCAGCACATTTGCACAGTTATGCGAAACGGCAATGTGTCAGCCAACGCCCGCCTGATTGCGGCTGCGCCCGAACTGCTGGAGGATTTGGAAAAGATTGGTCGCATTGCCGTAAACGCAGGCCACGCGCCATCGCACGAAGATGCCCTGAATATATTACTAGATATTGGAAACCTAGCCCTAGAGGCAATCCGCACCGCGACGGGAGAATAGTATGAAGAAGTTACTACTTATCATAACAACGGCGCTTTTGTTGGCAGGATGCGCCCCCGAATCTACCGTCGATTACCAATTTAAGCGGGAACAAATAGCACCTTACACATACCGCATTGTTGATAGCCACTGGAACGTAGTCTGCTATGAATACGACGGACCGAATTTCGACGGCGGCATTAGCTGTGTACCACTATCTGCAACAGGACTGGACTTCTAATGGATAATGAATGGGATCATATTGTAAGCATGTCAGCGACTTTTGAAGATTGGGAGGATGGCGTAATAATTGGGGAGCGTACCTATCACGGCGAACAAGCGTGGCTCATGCTAAAATCACATGGTTCGTTACTCGGCGGCGCCCCAAAACTAAAGCAGTTGCTAGAAGCTAAGAAAAGCTACAAGGGCAAGAATCCAATGGGCGGTCGCAAATGTAAATTTAGTCAAAGTCGTGAATACAGAGTACGCACAAAACTAGAAGGGAGCACTATCGAAAGATACAAGTCGTCAAGGCGCGTTTTATTACCCAGTGGTATAATCAGCGTAACTATACCCTGGTATGGATGGGAAGAATAACATGAGCACCCTTGATCTTCTGACTGAAAATGTTACCAGCCTTGTAAAAGAACACAATCACCACTTGCGCGACGAGAATGCGCCGGACGGGAACGATATTAACGAACTCGTAACCGCTATGATGCTGTCTATTCAATATCTTGTCCAAAGCGGCATTGATGATAACTACACACTGACGGGCTTTATTGTAACTTATATGAGGACCGCGTATGGGCTTGGGTTCAATAGGGGATATGGACAAAAGGAGAAGTGATGATGCCTAAATATATAACAGTTAGCAAACCGTTCTATGTAGGTGAGAGTAGTCATCAAACTATACACCTTGACATTGATTTAGCAAGTCTTATTGACTACTATGCTTACCATGATGCTCCTCACTCCGTTGACATTTATTTTTCAAAGGAAGAGTTGGAAGAACTAATCGAATGTCTAAGCAAAAGACTAGGAGAATTTGATAAATAAGGCTTACTTCACAGAAAAGCGAAAGGAGACTGACATGCACACTAAAGGACCGTATCGCGTCGGGATCGCTGAAGCTATGGCCGACCAGTGGGGATAATCAACAGTCGATTAGCATATAGTACCAGCGTACCTTGACAAGGGCGCCCCAGTATGAGACAATAATACCGAAGCAAAGGAGCAAGTTGATGACAAACAACAAACTATGGCCGATTGAAGGAGTAGATGACCTGTTAGCGGTAGTGATTGAACTACGGAAACAAACCGCCCAGCTTGGGGCAGAAAACAAGGCATTGAGGAAACTTGCACATGATTACATTACAGCGTATGAGAAGCTGGCGTTTGGAGATGCTCTCCCCGCAGCTAACAGAAGGGGTTGATAATGGAAACAAGAAAGGTCAATAGGTTCTTGTGGTTGCCCAAATTCATAGATTATAGGTGGCAATGGCTAAGATACGCAACCGTTATTCAGAAGCCCGTCTATAAACAATTCGGACTTGTTGGAGTTTACGAATGGACAGATTGGTACTGGATAACCAATAAAGGAGAAGAAAATGTCAGTTAGTTATGAAAAACTCCCCGACTATATGCAAGGCGGCGCCCGTAGATATATAGAACATGGCATTAGACCAGGTAGTTTTCTATGCGCCGTGTTGGAGAATAACTTGGTAGGTGCATTCCGCTGCGCCGATTCGACTAATCGCCCGTTGATTGCAACTGTTTATGTAGAATGGCTGCATTGGGAGATACCCGCGCCCGCGTGGGGATCAAAAGAGAAAGTAGATGCTTGGATTTTGGATAGAACAAGAGGGCTTGGAGGGCATAGATAATGACTGAGCAATGTAAACATATATATATGGGGGACATCGTAGACAACGAAGTGTGGTTTTATTGCAAATTGTGTAAATCCTCGGCAGATGCAATAGAACTAGAAAACGCCATCAACGAACACGCTGCACTCAAGAGGAAGAATAGGGCGCTGATGGAATTGAGGCCATCCGTGCTTGCTCGGATGTTCCATGACAATTATGAGGAGTTGGCCCCAATGTTTGGATATAAAACCAGGGAGGAAACAAGAGTATTCGATGTCAATACTCCTAATGGCGAGTTGATGGTTGCCGTTGCCAAACGCATATTAGATACCTTACTAGATGCGCAAAAAGATCGTTTAAGTTTATGGGCAAACGAAGTTGCCCAACTCGAAGTGAAAAACGAGACGACGCGGGAGGGCATTCTAAAATTGATATCAGACATAGACAAGCAAATGGGAGACAGTGACCTACTTCATACAGAAGACGAAAGTATAGAAATAAAGATCATGCAGAGATTGAGTGCCCTACTTACAGAGGAAAAAATGACAGAAGCACTAGATAAATACCTTCAGCAACGCGACGATGATTATGAGCGACTTGGAGAGGAAGAAAATATGCCAAGCAATTTAATGGATAATTGGGAAGAATTGAAGCGGCTAATCAGCGGACTTGCGCCAACCGACCAGTACAATCAAATCATAGGAGACGTATTAGTTGCCATTGAACGCGGGATTGTTAGACTAGAAGCAGAAACCAAAACCCTGCAATATCTGCGTAATCTCTCCAGAGAAAATGTCATAGATTTGCTGGCTTGTGAGAAAGAACAACTTGCTAAATACGTTAGAGAACTCGAAGAAGAGAACACGGCGTTGAGGAAAATGCTGCGGAAGCACACTTTGGAGGATAAGAAATGACTCCTTGTAGTGCAACTCCATAAATTCATGGTAATTTGTGCAGTAACAAAATGCTGCACGATAACAAATAAAATGTTACCTGCACTACAAATGGGAGACAAGAAATGACTGAGCTAATAATATTACTCATACTGATAAGTTTCGTCCTCGGCTATTTGGTTGGGCGGCTTGATAACCACGCAGAGGTGAACAAATGAATTGGACAATACGTTTTAGATTTGAGCCACGGGATATATGGGTGGGCATCTATTGGAAGTGGTGGAAATGTGTAGCAGGGAAGTATCTTGATGTTTATGTATGTATCTTGCCAATGCTACCGATATCATTCCATTTTTACGCCGACACATTGGAGAAGAAATGACCAAAACGCCACTGATTGAACGCATGACAAAAGGAGGAGCCGCTAAAACTTGGATAAGAGAAGTTGAATCAAAAGACCGTCAAATCAAGCGGCTCCTACAACTAAAAGAAGGATATCTAAATATCATAGACTTGCTGGCACGCGAAAAAGAACAGCTCACTAAGCAGGTTGAGGATGGCAGATATGCTTATTCGGTAATTAAGGAATGTAACAGAGAACTAGAAGAGGAGAATGTCGTACTCAAGAAGGATTATTACGAGTTGATTATGGCGGTAGGCAACAAATACGAGGGCGAAACGCGGCACGAAACTGCACTAAGATACATTTTTGATGCCGAGAAGGGAAGTGGCGAGGTGATGGGAGATGTTTCTCTCGCGGATACACAGGAGAGTGAAGGATGAATGAACTAAGTAACCAAATGCGCCAAGAGCGCTTCTATATTACAGATTCGGTATCCAGAGTAAACACGACCCTGGATATGTACGCCGATAAAGTAGAATTAATGGAGGCGGTTATATTTGAACATAACGAACTAATCGAAGCCGCCCGTTACCAAATCAAAAGAGCCATAGCACAACTTGACGGCCCATTTACTAGAAGAATACATAAGTTATCTATAGTAGATTCAGTCAAGGCGCAGTTAGAAGCATACTTGAAAGGAGGCCAATGATGCACACTAAAGGACCGTGGAAAGCAATCGAAAGTTGGGCGTACTCTCATGACGGCACACAGTTCGAAGTTATGAGAGTAGTAGACAGTGACAATAGCGACGTGCTGGCAAAGGTTCACGAGGGACCAGCCAAC
>SDBU01002051.1_pt1 | contig 27451 bp, 26 predicted proteins | sample 2277071 | NCBI WGS metagenome assembly SDBU01 (sample SAMN10397929, study PRJNA504765) | marine sediment metagenome | isolation source: marine sediment core GS08_GC12, 126 cmbsf | place: Arctic Ocean: Gakkel Ridge, Loki's castle | collected 2008 | reverse complement strand
GTCCTTTTATGCATAACATGACTATATCAAAAAGTGACATAAGGGGCAATTCATCCCCACCGCAAGCAGTGGGGTTTTCTTGCCAGGAGCTTCATAAATCAATCGCTATCCTGGCATTACCCTTTCAAAAACAGTCCAGATGGCAACCTCAGTAAAATTTAGAATGTAAAAAAAGGAGGAGTGGAGAAATACAATGAGCTTCCAAAAAGTGATACTGAACGAATTCGGCGGTCCGCAAGTTTTACGGGTCGTCGAAGAAGCTACCCTGCCCGAACCGGATTTGGGCGAGGTGCGCGTCAAAGTGCTGGCAGCCAGCGCCACCTTCACCGACACGATGGTTCGTAAAGGCATTTACTACGGCTTTAAGGAAACGCCGCCGCTCTCGCCCGGCTACGACATGGTTGGTGTGGTGGATAAACTTGGCCCGGGCGTGAACGGCCTCGAAGTAGGTCAGATGGTCGCCGACCTGACCGTTTTTGGGGCCTACACCGAGTACATGCTCCGCCCGGCGGATGTGCTCGTCCCCGTCCCTGCGGGCCTAGACCCCGCCGAAGCAGTCAGCATGGTGCTGTCTTACGTCACCGCTTATCAGATGCTACACCGCATCGCCAAAGCTCAACACGGCCAAAAGATCCTGGTACACGGCGCGGGCGGCGCGGTCGGGACAGCAATGCTTGAGTTGGGCCGGTTGCTCGACCTGGAGATGTACGGCACGGCTTCCAAGGCCAAACATGAGTTGGTTAATAGCCTGGGTGGGACTCCGATTGACTACAAATGCGAAGATTTTCTCCTCAAAATGCAGGCCATTGGTGGGGTGGACGCGGTTTTCGACGCCATCGGCGGTGACAATTTCAAGCGTTCGTTCAAGTCCTTGAAGAAAGGCAGCACGCTGGTACCGTACGGCTTCTACAAACAAGCCATGGGCAGAGGCGGAAATGTAGCGATGGACTATATGAACATCGCGCTGTGGAACATTTTACCCAATGGGCGTAAGGCTTCCTTTTACTCCATCGGCGCGCTGCGTAAAAAGCATCCCCAATGGTTCAAAGAAGACCTGGGCGCGCTCTTCGGCTTATTAAAAGAAGGCAAGATCAAACCGTCCATTGAGAAACGTATGAGATTGGAAGATGCCGCGCAGGCGCATGAGTTGATCGAGCAAGCTGCGGTCAAAGGTCGTATCGTGTTAATCGTGGACGAGAATTGAGGAAGAAAACGCACATGGTTTCTGGAGCGAATCGAGGCATTTGCAAAGCCATTGCCCTCAGGCTGGCGCAACGCGGTTCAAGGGTAGTGAAAATGTGCCGAGACTGCCAGCGTTGGGAAACTGCCCGGGCAGAGAGATGCAAAACCATACCGGAACGCGGCAGAGAGAATTCTAAGGTTCATTCAAAAGTGGAAGGTGACTCCCTGAAAATGCGCCTCCCAACGCTTGACAGATTACGGCTTTACCTTAAAATTGCGAGGGTTAAATCATGCCAAGATTCAAATGTTCGATCGACGAGACACCTGCCCGGGGGCAAACCCCGCTCGGCAGGCATTTTTATACCCCGAAACCCGGAGCCGAAAGGCTCCTTTTTTCTAGGTGGTGCGAGTGAACAGGATTATCAAATTTCCGGGTCTCATAGACCCCCATGTCCATCTGCGTGATCCAGGTGCGACTCACAAAGAGGACTTCGGCAGCGGCACACGCGCAGCTCTGGCGGGCGGCTTCACGACTGTATTGGTGATGCCGAACACACAACCGCCGTTAACAGATGGGCCCAGCCTCAAGTTGGCAAAGTCGGCTGCTCGTAAGAAGGCGTGCTGCGACTACGGCATCTATCTTGGCGCAGGTCCAGATAACCGAGAGACAGCGAGCCGCCTCGCGGCTCGGGTTTGCGGCTTGAAGCTCTATTTGAATCAGACATACGGCCCGCTGCGGCTCGAAAGCCTGTCGCTTCTGCATGCGCATGTGTCCAATTGGTCATCCGATCGCCCGCTTGTGGCGCACGCCGAGGGTAGAAGCCTGGCGGCGATTCTGTTCTTCGGCGCGCTGCTCGAGCGGTCAGTGCACATCTGCCATGTCAGCCGCAGAGAGGAGATATTGCTGATCCGGGCGGCGAAGGAAAAGGGGTTACGGGTGACTTGTGAGGTGGCGCCGCATCACCTTTTTCTTACAGAGGCGGATGTGCCACGGATCGGTCCCGGGCGGAGCGAAGTGTGTCCACACCTCGCAAGCGCAAGTGATCGGGACGCGCTCTGGAAGAATCTCGATGTGATCGATTGTTTTGCCACCGACCATGCGCCACACACATTAGAGGAGAAGGACGGCCCACAGCCGCCGCCGGGTTACCCTGGATTGGAGACGGCGCTAGCGTTGCTTTTGGGCGCGGTGAGCGATGGACGGCTGACGCAGGATGAGCTAATCGACCGCATGCACACGAACCCGAAGAGAATCTTCGCATTACCCGAACAGGATGAGACCAGCATCGAAGTAGATCTCAACGAGGAATGGGAAGTATGTGGGGCGGATTTTCAAAGCCAATGCGGCTGGAGCCCGTTTGAGGGTATGCGCTTGAAGGGAAAGGTGCGAAGTGTCGTTTTACGTGGTCAATGCGTATACGCCGACGGTCAAGTGCTTGCTGCGCTTGGATTCGGCCGAGATATCACGGAGCGATGAATACGCGGTTCAACATTATTGAAGGAGGTGCTGTGTGTCAACTTTTATCCCCCCTAATGAGCGGCGGGCTCAAAGCCCGCATCTCCCTTTTGGCAACCAAAGAGGTGCCCCGTTTTATGGGATGGATATCCTCTCCGTTTTGCAATTCAACCGCGAGGATCTGAACTACATTTTCGAGGTCGCCAAAGAGATGCGCGCTATGGTCGAGCGTGTGGGAACATTCGACCTGCTCAAAGGGAAGATCCTAGCGAATCTCTTCTACGAGCCCTCAACCCGCACATCATCTTCGTTTTTTTCGGCAATGGAGCGATTGGGCGGGAGCGTGATCCCGATTAATGAGGTCCATTTCTCGTCGGTAGCGAAAGGTGAATCATTGCCGGATACCATCCGTTCCTTGGAGTGTTACGCGGATGTGATCGTGCTCCGTCACCCGGAAGTGGGGTCGTCGAAGCTGGCGGCGGAGTACGCGCAGAAACCGGTGATCAACGCTGGTGACGGCCAAGGGGAACACCCCACTCAGGCTTTGCTCGACTTATTCACGATTACGGAGGAATTGGAGCGGGTTGATGGCCTGACCGTGACGATGATTGGCGATCTGAAACACGGACGTACAGTTCACTCGCTGGCGCGGTTGCTATCACTATTCGTCGTGCGTCTCAATTATGTTTCACCGGAGATCTTGCGTATGCCCAGCGAACTGATAGAGGAACTCTCCGGACAGGGAGTCTCGCAGAAAGAATTCAGGGAACTTGATGATGTTCTGCCCGAGACCGATGTGCTCTATGTAACTCGCATTCAGAAGGAGCGCTTCGATGACCCAAAGGAGTACGAGAAAGTAAAGGGTGCGTATGTGATCACACCGCAGACGCTGCAGAAAGCCAAGGATGAGATGATCGTCATGCATCCCCTGCCTCGAGTGGGCGAGATCAGCATGGAGCTCGATCAAGATCCACGTGCGGCCTATTTCCGCCAGATGGAATATGGTCTTTACCTGCGTATGGCGCTCTTGGCGATGGTCCTCGGGAAGGCGTAAAGGGATAGTATGGATTTCTTCGATCGTCTAACTCAACGAGTCCAGAATGTGGACTCGCTTCTGTGTGTCGGTCTCGATCCGCATATCGAACTCCTGTCGGAACCCACGGCCGAAGCCGCGAAGGAATTCTGTGTGCGCCTCATCGAAGCGACGGTTCCGCTGGCCAGCGCATACAAGCCCAACGCAGCTTTCTTCGAAGTCTTTGGCGCACAAGGCTGGCAGGCGCTGAAGGATGTTATCGCCGCGGTGCCGGAGGGGATTCTTGTTATCCTCGACGCGAAGCGTGGGGATATCGCCTCCACGGCGCGCGCCTACGCGCAAGCTGTTTTTGATAAGCTTGGGGCAGATGCAGTCACGCTTCATCCTTATCTCGGTCGGGATGCGATTGAGCCCTTTCTACAGGATCCAGAAAGAGGTGTGTTTCTCCTCTGCAAGACGTCGAACCCAGGGTCAGAAGATCTGCAGTCATTGACGCTCCGCAGCGGGGAGCCACTGTACGCTCACCTCGCAAGGTTGGCGGCGAAATGGAGCATACACGCCAATCTGGGGCTCGTCGTGGGAGCGACAGATCCAAATGCACTGGCAACTGTACGGCGTGCAGCGCCCGATTTATGGCTGCTGGCTCCTGGGGTTGGTGCACAGGGTGCGGATCTTGAACGAGCGCTGTCCGCTGGACTGCGAGGTGATGGGCTGGGCGTGTTGGTTCCCGTCTCGCGCGGCATTGCCATGGCGGATGACCCCGGTGGTGAAGCTCGTGTGCTTCGTGACCGGATCAATCACGCCCGCCAAAAATGGCGGCAAATCGGCGTTCCAGAAGATCTCCCAGCAAAGGAACGCTGGGATCTGGCGGACGATCTCCTTTCATCGGGGTGTGTTCAGTTCGGTGATTTCAAATTGAAATCAGGCCTTCGATCCCCTATATATTTGGACCTGCGACGTTTGATCTCACACCCAGACTTGTTGCACCGAGCTGCGCAAACCTACTGTCTTCTATTGAACGAATTAGTGTTTGATCGAATGGCGGCGCTACCGTATGCGGCGCTGCCGATCGTCACTGCGATTGGTTTGATCAACAAACGCCCGATGATATACCCCCGCAAAGAAGTTAAATCACACGGGACGCAGGCGGTTGTTGAGGGGGAATACTCCCCCGGGGAAACAGCCGTTGTGATTGACGATTTAGCGACGACGGGCGCGAGCAAGTTCGAGGCGATTGAACGCCTTGAAGCAGTCGGACTTCAAGTTCGCGATGTCGTTGTCTTAATTGATCGTCAGAGCGGCGCTCGCGGGGAACTGTCCGATAGAGGCATAAAAATGCACGCGATCTTCGAATTGGATGAATTGATTGAACACTGGTCAGGCAGCGGCGCCATCTCAATGGAACACGCCGAGCAGGTGCGGGTTTTCCTACAAAAAGAGGGGCCATGAAGCGTTTAGTATCGGTCGAGTACTCATTTCAACAATCCTGAAGCAAGAGCGGTGAAGGAGTACGTGTGCTCACTCACGGATGTTGCATATCGCTGGTCGAGCGCAGTCGTTCGGACGCATCCTGTATTATTAGGAACGCCTCTCCAAGGATCGTAGATGGCTTACGAGAGTTTCCTCCGCCCAGTCTTATTTAAAACAGACCCAGAGTGGGTTCACCAGGCGACATTACGCATGCTCGCCATGGCCGGTGCATGGACGCCGCTGCGTGCCATCTTGCGGCGTCACTACTGTGTCGATGATGCATCACTACAGGTAAATTTGTGGGGGCTGACTTTCCCCAACCCGATTGGTCTGGCAGCCGGGTATGATAAGGATGGTCAAGGGATGCATGGCCTCGCCTGTCTGGGTTTCGGGCATCTGGAGTTGGGCACGGTGACCCCATTACCCCAAGCTGGCAACCCCCGGCCGCGCATCTTCAGGCTGCCGGAGGACAGAGCAGTGGTCAACCGCATGGGTTTCCCGAACCGAGGCGGAGATGCTCTGCGTACTCGCCTTCAACTGGGCGTTCCCAAAGGGGTGATTCTCGGGGTTAATATCGGGAAGGGATTGAAAACGCCGCTAGAGGATGCCGCTGAAGATTATCTGCGATTGATGGGAGATTTATACCCACTTGCCGATTACCTGGCTGTGAACGTATCGTCCCCGAACACAATCGGCTTGAGGCGGCTTCAAGCGCGAGAGACTCTTGATGATTTACTCCGCCAGCTTATAGATCTTCGCTCGAAGCTGTGGGATCAATATCATAAGGATGTACCCTTATTAATAAAATTAGCTCCAGATCTGCAAAACGATGAGTTAAAGGATGCAGTAGAAGTAGTCTTGAAATGGGGTATTGATGGCGTCATCGCCACGAATACAACGATCTCCAGGGAAGGGTTGCGCTCCCGGAGCGAGGAGGAAGTGGGAGGGTTGAGCGGGGGTCCACTTAAAGCGCGTGCCACCGAAATTATTCGTTTAATTCACAAGTTTACAGACGGAAGTTTGCCGATCATTGGTGTGGGGGGCGTATTCAATATTGCCGATGTTCTGGAGAAAATCGAAGCTGGCGCTAGCCTGGTGCAGCTCTACACAGGCCTTGTGTACCGGGGGCCTGGCTTGGTGAGAGAGATCTTGGAAGGGTTACGCAGGAGGAATGCCTAATCCCTCTGAGAAGTTGAGGTGTGTAGAGTGCTCGGGGCGTATAGTATCGGAACTAAGTGTAACTGCTCAGGAATGTCATTTTGAGCGACCGAAGGGAGCGATGAATCTCGGCTGCGCCTAAAAGATCAGTGATGTTGGGCGAGATTATTCGTCGACCCGCTTTCCACAATGACAGGGCAAAGATGGATTTGAGTGGTTACTATTAAACCATATCGGGGGGGGAAAATCTCTACGTGAAGTCGCTTAAAGACGGGATCGTTGCGAAGACTATAGGAACAATCCGTCACTGGCTTAAGCCTCTCGCGGGATTGATTATCCTCCTTGCGATGTTTGCATGTTACTTGCTGCTTGGCGGGGAGGATCTCCCTTCAGCCATAGATGAAGAGACAACCGAAGGGGGGTGGTACGACGTTTACTTCAGCCAGCCGGATGACCCTGGATCGTCCAGCCTGCATGGCGGCCCGGATTCGGCTCTGGCACAGGCAATCGATAAGGCGCGCTATTCTGTCGATGTCGCCGTGATGCGGCTGGACCTATGGAGCCTGCGAGACGCTCTGCTGGACGCAGATCGCCGCGGCGTCAACATTCGAGTTGTTGTTGACAGTGATTACCTCCTTGACCCTGAAATTCAAGATTTGATTGGCGCCGGGATTCCTGTTGTCGCCGATCGCCGGGAGTCCTTAATGCATCAGAAGTTCACAGTCATCGACCAGTTGGATGTGTGGTCGGGATCGATGAATTACACGATCAATGGGGCGTACCGCAACGATAATAACTTGATCCACATCCGTTCCAGCAAGCTCGCGCAGAGTTATACCCGCGAGTTTGAAGAGATGTTCGTGGATGACCGCTTTGGCGCGTTGTCGGAAGCAGATACACCTTACCCGCGCGTGAGTATAAACGGGATGGATGTGGAGGTGTACTTCTCCCCGGACGATCATGTTTTGCAAAGGCTTTTGTCACTCATCGCCGCGGCGGAGGAGAGCATCGAGTTTCTCGCTTTCACTTTCACATCGGATCCACTGGCCGAAGTTTTGATCGCGCGGGGTGCCGATGGAGTGCGCGTGCGGGGGGTGATGGAGCGCGGCCAAGTCAATAACTCGGGTGGCGAGTTCGGGAATCTGGTTCTGGCTGGATTGGATCTCCGGCTCGATGCCAACCGAAACAAGATGCACCATAAGGTTATTTTGATTGATGGTGAAATCGTGGTCACGGGGTCGTATAATTTCTCTCGAAATGCAGAGGAAAAGAACGACGAGAATATATTAATTCTTCATAACGATGAAATTGCACAGAAGTACCTGTTAGAATTTGAGCGGATTTATCGAGCTGCAAGCAAGTGAGTCAGCGACAAACCGCGAAGGAGGGTGTTTTGGTGGATTATGACGGCAAGTTCTACCTGGGTCGCCTCTACGATCTGAAGAAAGGAAAGACCGGGACAAAACCATTGCTTTACGACCCAGATGATCTGACGACTCACGGCGTGGTCGTAGGTATGACGGGTTCGGGGAAGACGGGGTTATGTATCGACTTCCTGGAGGAAGCCGCGCTGAATGGCATCCCCGCGATCATAATCGATCCAAAAGGGGACATGGCCAATCTGCTGCTCCATTTTCCGGATCTTGCTCCCGAAGATTTTCAACCTTGGATCGATCCGGCCGAGGCCCGCCGGGAAGAACAGACCGTCGAAGAGAAATCCGAGAAGATCGCAAAGATCTGGGAAGGGGGTTTAAAGGAATGGGGGATCGAACCGGAACGAATTGAGGCTGTCAAAAATGCGGTTGAATACGCAGTTTACACGCCTGGATCGGATGCCGGGATTCCTGTAAGCATCCTGGCTTCACTAAAAGCGCCTCAGACCTTGTGGGAGGAAAATAAGGAAGCTTCTCGCGAGCGGATTTCAAGCACGGTCACCGCTCTCCTCGGGCTTGTGGGTATCGAGTCCGACCCTGTTCGTTCACGCGAGCACATTTTGCTTTCCAACCTATTTGAGACCGCGTGGAAAGCTGGTCAAGATATGGATCTCACAGAGCTGATCTGTCAGATTCAGTCCCCACCCTTTAATAAGCTGGGAGCTTTTGAGATCGATAAATTCTTCCCCGAGAACGATCGTTTTGATCTGGCGATGACGTTAAACAATCTATTGGCTTCCCCTTCCTTCGAGGCTTGGATCCATGGGACTAGTCTGGATGTCGGCCAATTGCTTTGGTCGGCGGACGGCAAACCCCGTCACAGCGTGTTCTACCTCGCCCACCTACCAGAGAGCGAGCGCATGTTCTTTACCACATTGCTGCTCACTGAGGTGGAATCTTGGATGCGAGCGCAGCCGTGATCATCATCTTTGCGGGCGATCCTGTACTTTGATGAAGTTTTCGGCTACTTGCCGCCTGTTGCCAATCCGCCTTCAAAACCGCCATTGCTCCGTTTATTGAAAACGGCACGGGCCTTCGGGTTGGGAGTTTTGCTGACAACACAGAATCCTGTCGATCTCGATTACAAAGCCTTGGGCAATGCGGGCACGTGGTTCGTCGGGAAACTGCAGACTGAGCAGGATAAGTCTCGGCTGTTGGACGGGTTGGAATCTGTTGACGCGGGGAAAAGCGGATTTAAACGCTCCGATGTGGATAAGTTGATTTCAAGCCTCGATAAGCGCGTGTTCTTGCTCCATAATGTCCACGAACGAGAGCAGCAAGTCTTTAAGACGCGCTGGGCTATGGCATATCTTAGGGGCCCTATCACGCGTGCGCAGCTTCAGGAAGTCAATGAGTTAGTCGGCGCGCACAAGCCTCATATAGCGACAACCGTCAGGGACGAGTTGAAGACAGAGGTAAAGGGTGATCGAGCAGCTGCGGTTAAAGAGGTTGGGAGGACTACGACCAGACACCCGAGAGTTCCCGCGGGTATTTCCGAATACTTCCTCCCGAATATCATCACTTCTAGCCAGGCGTTGAAAGGTGCAATGCAAGACCCCGCAAAATCGGAAGTTCTTGGTTTGATGTATAAGCCCGTATTACTCGTCCGGGCGAATGTGCGTTATCTTGATCGGAAAATAAAGCTAGATCATGTTGAAGCGAGCGCGGCGATAGCTGAGGATGTGGACCCTAAAGGATTCATTCGCTGGGATGATTGGATGGTCCCCTCGCTTAACCCGGACTCGTTTGATTCTGGACCAAGTCCTGATGCTCAGTTTGCGCCAATAGAAGCGCCCCTTAACGACACGAAGAGTCTGAAAGTGATAGAGAAGGATTTTCAAGATTACATCTACCATGGCGCGGGCTTGAAGATACCGTCGAATCCTGCTTTAAAAATGTTTGCGACCCCAGGGACACCAGAAGCTGAGTTCCAAAGCCAATGCAGTGAAGCCGCGGACGAAGCCGCGGATATCGAGGTAAGAAAATTAGAAAAAAAGTATAAGACCAAGATCGAGCGCATTAAAGATCGGCTGGCTAAGGAACAGCGTGAGTTGGCTGAGGATCAGGCCGAACTGGGTTCCCGTAAAATGGAGGAGGTTGCAACGCTTGCAGAAAACGTCTATGGGCTTTTCTCTGGGTCACGGAGCAGCCGCCGAATTTCCACATCGTTGACGAAACGTAGAATGACTTCAAAGGCGAAAGCCGATGTGGAGGAGTCTGAAGATGTCATCGATGATTTTTTGCAGGAGTTAGATGACTTACAGGAAGAACTAACCCAAGAGATCGATGAAATCCATGAGCGCTGGGATCAGGTGGCTCTGGATCTTGAAGAGACCGTGATTGCTCCCTTTAAGAAGAATATCCGTGTCGATTTATTCGGGGTCGCATGGGCTCCTTATTGGCGGGTTAAGGTAGGGGATGAGGATCTCGAATTACCTGGTTATGGCGAGGGGGCGTAGACGCACGTAAGTAGGAAGCGTATTGAGGCTTGCTTTATCCAATCATGGTCGACCCTTCGTTGAAGGGGATGGAAGAGGCGGAGGGGGTAAACTCGCGCTGGGAGGATGCCAGTCAGGGCCGCAACGCCAGGTTTATTAATTAACCGCTGAAGGCAACCATCCGCTTGATCAATGGGTGGGGGTCATTAGGCAAACACAGTCTGATATCGAGCGCCCACTGGACCTGTATTATTTGAGAGGCAAGAACGAAGAGGGATTATGAGTCTGGTTGGTGATTTGATTGCTCAAGTGCCGGAAGGTGAAATTGAGCAAGTCCAGGTAGGCCTCCATTGGACCGCGGTTGTGGCCGTCCAGGGAGGAGTCCGAAGCTGCGGTCTTGCGTCAACGCTCTCCGAGCCCCACAAACGAGGTGAGCCAGCCGTGCCGGAGGCGGGCGACCTGACGCGGTACACTGGTCGAGAACTTGTCGAATTAGCGTTTGAGGAGGATAAGCCCGTCTTATCCAGTGTAGGGGTCGCGGCACTCAATGCATTACTGCCAGACCCATTCCCCGAGAGGATTGAGGAAGAACAAGCGGAATCTCTTCTGGCGCGATATGGTGCCAACCGGACCGTCGCCTTGATTGGGCATTTCCCTTTTGTACCAAGCCTTCGAGGTAAGGTAGGCGACCTTCAGGTCCTGGAGTTAAGGCCGCGCCAGGGCGATCTGCCAGCAGATATGGCCTCTGAGGTTCTGCCACAAGCGGACGTCGTGGCGATAACGAGCATGGCTTTAATTAATCGCACGCTGGAGCCTCTACTCGAGCTGTGTGCGCCAGAGGCGTTGGTCGTCATACTCGGACCCAGCACCCCGATGTGTTCGGTGCTCTTCGAATATGGGATCGACATCCTCGCCGGATCGCAAATAATCGATATCGAAGGGGTTTTGAGAGCGGTATGCAAGGGTGGGAATTTCGGGCAGGTTCACCGCGCGGGAGTCAAGTTGATTACACAAAAACGGGAAGGATTAGAAGAAGTAAAAAAAAAGGAATAAATGTGAGACCTATCATTTTCCGATAAAAAACCCTTAAGAGCGAATACGGAGGTTAGAACGTGAGATTTGCAATTTCAACGGAAGATAGCAAAGGTTTAGAGAGTAATGTGAGCCAGCACTTCGGTAGATGCCCATATTTCGTCCTTGTGGACCTCGAAAACGAGGCAGTAGAGGAAGTTAAGGTTGTAGACAACCCCTATTTTACAGGACATGAACCCGGGCAGGTCCCTGAGTTTATCGCCTCGCTTGGAGCGCATGTGATGATCAGTGGCGGAATGGGTCGGCGAGCGAACGTGTTCTTCGACAATTATGGAATAAAAACCGCCACTGGAGCTAGCGGCACGGTGCAGGAAGCATTATCGAGCTTCCAGGATGGAAAACTGTCCGCAGGTGGAAACTGCGGCGGTCATGGCGATGGACATGGACATGGTCATGGCCAGGGTAACTGCAAGAACCATGCTGAATCCGACCAATCTGATACAAAACCACTGCACATCTAAAGAACTTCGAATCTTCGCCCTCGTTCATTCGATTCACAATCGATGCTGAGATGGAGGCGAAGATTTTGTATTTAGGATGAGGGGCGATCAACTGGTCAGAGGCCAGTTAGGGAGAACGTCGATGTCAAGCGCGTCACGCTGACCGTTCAGGAAGCGACGATGGCCCACGGCAGCGATCATCGCCGCATTATCGGTGCATAAAGCCAGAGGCGGAACCTTAACTGGAATTTTAGATTTTGTCTGAAGGGAGGCTCGTAAAGATTGGTTGGCGGATACTCCACCGGCGACGAGGATTTCATTGGCTTTGAACTCTTTTGCCGCCGCGAGCGTTTTCCCGACAAGCACGTCCACAACAGCCTCCTGAAATGAAGCCGCGAGATCAGCAATCGGCAGATTCTCTTCTGGGGCTTCCACACCCGCTTCGAGATTAGGCTGAAGCGAGCGCACTTCACGCAAAACAGCCGTTTTTACTCCGCTGAAGGAGAAATCCCAGGTGCCTTCCATCCAGGCGCGCGGGAACTTGAAAGTGTCCTTGTCTCCATCTTTGGCAATTTCTTCTATTGCTGGACCGCCGGGATAGCTGAGGCCGAGCAAGCGCGCGACTTTGTCGAAGGCTTCTCCGGCGGCGTCGTCGAGAGTGCCTCCCAGCCGTTCATACTGGAGGTGATCACGCATCAATAGTAATTCTGTATGCCCACCCGAGACGATCAACCCGAGTAGAGGAAAAGAAGGTTCCTCCTCTTCGACAAGCCAGATGGAATATAGATGGGCTTCCAGGTGATTAATTCCCAGAAGAGGCAGCCCCGCACCCATCGCAAGCCCTTTTGCCATATTCAGCCCGACGACGAGCGAGCCGGCTAAGCCGGGCCCACGCGTGACGGCGATAGCGTCGATTGACTCCAGGCCCACGTGCGCCTCGGCGAGAGCGCTGGAAACGACTTGATGGATGGTTTCGATATGAGCGCGTGAAGCCATCTCCGGGAAGACACCGCCGTATTCGGCGTGTATCTCTACTTGGGAAGCGACGATATTGGATGCGATGTGGCGGCCGTTTTCAAGGACTGCCGCTGCGGTTTCATCGCAGGAGGTCTCGATCCCCAGAATGCGTGTCTCTTCGCTCATGAGTTCCTCGCCTTCACTATTCACACCAAGCAGGTTTTTCTTTATGCTCCCGGTATCTTGAGGACGAGGTCTTTGGGGAACTCGACCAGAGTTTCAAGCACACCATCCGGGCGCATCCAGGCAGTATCCTCGATGCGAACTCCGAGTCCGCGGTCGGGGTAATAGAGCCCGGGTTCGACAGTGATCACCGACCCGGGCAGCAACACGTCCTCAAATTTTATATTGAAACTGGGTGCTTCGTGAACGTCCAGCCCGATACCGTGGGCGAGGCTGTGAACATAGCCGTCGGTTGTCATGGGGTTGGAGAGGACTGTCGGGTGCCCCTTAGCTTCAAAGAGTTCGCAGGTCTGGATCTGGTAATCGCGGCAGGGTTTATGGGGTCTGATCGCCGAATATACTGTCTCGTACACTTCCAGGACATCCTCGTGGATTTGCAGGACATCATCCGGGGCGTGGTCAAGGCACCATGTCCGCGTGAAGTCATAGAAATAGCCTCCACCAGCCTCACAGGGGTAAATGTCGAAGACGATAGTTTGTCCTACCGGGATAGGATCCGCATCGGTTCCGGTGCTGTGGGGAATCCCGGCATCGCGTCCAACAGCGAAGATCGAGCCTTTGGGGTTTTCAGCGCCGCGCATCGCCAGCCACAGGTTGATTTTGCGTTTGACGTTTCCTATGGTGAGCCGGTCCCCCTCGCGGTTCACCAGGTAGCCATCTTTGACCTTATGAGAGGTCAAAAAACCAGCTACATCTCCGACAACAGCGGTGGTGATGCGACCTATGGCGCGGATCCGTTCGATCTCGCCATCGTCCTTGGTCACACGCGCTTGCGCGATCACCGAGCGCAGCATGTCCTCACCCAATAGTTCGACATCGGGCAATCTGCGGCGCAGGAAATCGATGGTCCTAAGCCAATGCCCGAATTCGATCTTTCCGGAGATGCCAATTCGACCGTGGATTTTATACTCAGCGAGAACTTTCTCAAGTAGCAGGGCATCGGCCTGGTTGCTGTCTCTATTCGCTTGTTCGAGCAGTGCTGGATAATCGTAATCCGCGTAGAAGTCCTTGGTCTCCAGCCCTGTAGCTGCGGCTTCCTCGCGCTCCATCGGGTTGTGGAAGTGGATCGCCTTCCCATCACGTATTTTAAGTAGAAACCCAACGGATAGGTGTGCGAGGTCGGTGAAGTAAATCATCGGAGCATTGTGGGCTGCGGGGCCGAGGACGAGCAACGCGTCGAGATCAGCTTCTTTCATCAGGTGGTCGATGTCGGTTTTCATGATGGCGCTCCTGACATTGGGCTAGCGTGCGCTGGAAACGCAGGTGTACTGTGATTCCAACTGCACTATCTAACGTTGCAGCTTTCAGCGCTTGAGAACAAGATCGATCCCCGTTAATAGATCGTCTTCTTGGTCGGCAAGCACCGTTCTTGGGTCCAAGACGACTCGATCATCATCCACTCGAGCGATAATTGGGGGGTCCACCTCGCGCAACCGACCCGCGAAGGCATTCGGGTGCTTCACCTCCAAGGCGAGAAGCGTGGTGGGCAGGGTTTCCTCGGGAAGGCTGCCCCCTCCGACGGTTGAACGGCCCGGGATGATTTTCCCTTGTCCCAGCTGGTTTCTCCAGGCTGCAGCGCGTGCCTCAATCGTATCTTCGGTGGCAGCGATCATCTGCCATACAGGGACTTCCGATATTGCATTCCCTTTCAAGTAATGCAGCAAGGTCGCAGATAGCGCCGCCAGGCAGAGCTTATCGGGCCGCACGGCACGGGCGAGCGGTTGGCGGCGAAGTTTGTCGATGAGATCCTTCTCCCCCGTCAAGATCCCCGCCTGTGGGCCACCGAGCAGTTTATCCCCCGAGAATGCTACGAGTGAAGACCCTGTTTGGAGTGATTCTTGCACGGTTGGTTCATGTCCCAAGCCGAATTGTGCTGTGTCGAGCAACGCACCGGAGCCGATGTCATCCAATATGGGAATGCCGCGGCTTTTGCCAAGTTCGACCAGCTCGGTGAGTGTGGGTTCCGTTGTAAAACCCACAATCTTGAAGTTGGAATGATGAGCACGCATGATTAAAGCGGTTCGATCTTCGATTGCATCTTCGAAGTCTCGCAGATGGGTGCGATTTGTCGTCCCCACTTCGACCAGCTTGGCGCCGGATTGCTTGAGCACGTCCGGGATGCGGAACCCGCCCCCGATTTCGATGAGCTGAGAGCGGGCGATCAACACTTGTTTGCGGCGGGCGAGGCTTGTGAGCGCCAGGAGGATGGCGGCGGCGTTGTTGTTCACGACCAGCGCAGCCTCTGCTCCTGTAAGCCGAGTAATAAGCGCTTCAGCGTGCATATCGCGCTTGCCGCGACGGCCGCGCTGAAGTTCATACTCGAGCGTGCTGTAGCCTGTGCTGACGGAGAGCATCGCCTCACGGGCGGCGCGGCTCAGGGGGGAACGACCCAGGTTGGTGTGGATGATGACGCCAGTGGCGTTGATAACCGACCGTAGCGTGGGCGTGAGCCAGGCTGTAAGCATAGCGCCTGTTTGGCCGATGATGGTTTCTTCATCCGGCGACGGGGCTCCCTCACGTACAGCCTGGCGGGTGATCTCGAGCTGCTCCCTGAAGGCTTGAACGCTTAGTGCGTGACCGAAAGTAGAAACCAGGGAAGCAGCTTGTGGATGGTTCAGGAGATGATCGACAGAAGGAATATCTCTCAAGCTCACCGATTTGGCCTCCATTTGCTGCGGTCCAGGACACGCAGGAACAACTCGATTGCAATCAGACCAAGTCCAAGCAAGATCCCGAGCGAGAGATTCAGACTGCGGTTGATCTGCAGCCAGATGCACAACTCGCCGTAGATTGTAAAAAGCAGGGCTCTGCGCAGAAGGATCATTGCTGGTAAATCAGGCTGCTCGGCGAACCGGCGGTGGAGCAGCCAGATGAAGGGAAGCGTGGTCCCGGTGATCGCCAGAGCGAGCAGGAAGAAGAAGAGCCATCGCGGACCCACGGTGGGGAGTGTGCCAACAAGAAGTAGGAATAAACCCAACCAGCCGATGATGGCCAGAATTATGGCGGCGATCAACAGACTGCGATAACTGGAAGATGGTAGATCAAACATTCAACAGTACCCTCTTAGGGTTTGTGGGAATTATAGCCCAGCGTCCATCAACGTGGAAAATCGCCGCGCGTGAACTGTGGGAAGGCCTGGGTTATAATCCCCCGCGAGATCCCATGTCACTTCTACAGGCAATTGATCTAAGTAAATCCTATGGAGGCCAGGACGTCCTCCAAGAACTGACACTTTCTGTCTCCCATCAGGCTCGTATCGCTCTAGTGGGACCGAATGGTGTTGGCAAAAGCACCCTTCTCCGCACCTTGGCTGGAGTTGAATCTCCAGATCAGGGTTCAATTCAGCGCGCACGCAGCCTGCAGATTGGTTACCTGCCACAAGTAACAGTGGACCAATCGCCCGATATTGGACCTGATGATAAGACACCCTGGGAAATTGGGCTAGAAGCCTTCCGTGAATTACGCTCCCGCGAGGTGCAGCTTACCGAGCTTGAGAAATCCATGGCCGACCCGCAGCTTGTGGATCAGGCGATGACGCGCTATGGGGCACTGCAGGAGGCATTTGAGCGTGACGGTGGGTACTTGTATCAAGCACGCATACGGCAAGTTCTAGTCGGGCTTGGTTTTTCCATTAAGGATGATTTTCACCGGCCTCTGTCCCAACTCTCTGGCGGGGAGAGGACACGTATTCAGTTCGCCCGATTGCTGCTGGAGGATCCGGATCTGCTCATTTTGGATGAGCCGACTAACCATCTGGATATTGAGGCGATTGAGTGGCTTGAGAGATGGCTGCGTGATTGGCCGGGTGCGGTGATTGTCGTTTCACACGATCGATTCTTCCTCGATCGAGTGACAAATACAGTATGGGATCTCACTCCCGCGGGACTTGAAACCTATCGAGGCAACTACTCCGCGTACGTCCAGCAGAGAATTGAAAGGTTAGAACGACTCTCGACTCGCTTCAAAGCCCAGCAGGAGCATATCCGCAAAGAGCGTGATTACATTCACCGCAATATCGGTGGGCAAAACACACGCCAGGCGCAGGGGCGACAAAAGCGGTTGGATCGCATGCTGCGCGATGAGGAAATTGAACTCCAAAAAACACAGAGAAAAGCCCACATTGCCTTTAAACAACCCGACCGGTCTGGTGATCTTGTTTTGAGGACAAAGGATCTGGTCGTGGGTTTTCAAGAGGACGGTCAGGTGTTATTCGATGTTCCCGATCTCACCCTCAGGCGTGGGGAATGCGTGGCGCTGATTGGTCCCAATGGCTCGGGAAAGACGACCCTACTTAAGACGCTTCTAGAAGAAGTAAAGCCTTTTTCGGGAGAGGTCCAGCTTGGTGCAAGCCTCCAGTTAGGATATTTTGAACAAGCGCATGGCGGACTGCAGCCGGAAAGGACAGCCCTTGAAGAGGTGATGTCTGTTTCTTCAGATCTCACAATTTCAAAGGCGCGCAGCCTTTTGGGCGGTTTCTTATTCTCCGGTGATGATGTGAAGAAAACCATGGCGGTGCTTTCCGGGGGAGAGCGCGGGCGCGTAGCCCTGCTCAAGCTCATTGTGCAAGGAGCGAATTTCCTTCTGCTGGACGAGCCCACTAATCATCTAGATATTCCCTCGCAGGAAGCACTTCAGGATGCGATTCGCGATTTCCCGGGGACGATCCTGCTTGTCTCCCACGACCGCTACCTGGTCCAGGCGCTGGCGAGTCAGGTGTGGGTTATCTCAACGCGTTCATTGAGAGTATTCCCCTATGGATATCAGAGCTTTATTGATGCCCGTGAGCAGGAACGAGTCAAACGCCGTAATAAAAAACAGACTACCACGTCAACGAAATGGAGATCTAAAAATCGATCTTCGAAGCCCCCCGATTTAAAGGCCATAGAAACACGCATCGAGGCGCTCGAAACCGAGATGGCACAGGTTTCCGTATCCCTAGAACACACAGCGTCCGACGTAAAGGAACTTGTGAAGCTGGGTGAGACCTACGCCTCGCTAGAGGCTGCGTTAGAGGCGGAGATGCAGCTCTGGGAGCAAGCCGCTCGTGGGCAAGCGCCCGCGTGATATAATCCGCCGGTTCGAAGAATCGTTTATCCCATCTCAACCAGATAACCCAGAGAAAAATGTCAGTAAAGAGACGCACTAACCCAAGCCGAAAATCATTCCCAGCCTGGTTGATACGACTCCTAGCAGGGGCCTTTCTCGTTGGGGCGTTGTTTTCCGCCTATCTTGTCTATGTTCTTGTTCGCGATTTGTCCGCCTCGTGGTCGGGGACGGGCTTGCCTTCTTTCGGAGTCCCGAAGACGCAGCAGGTAGACGATGCGGCGACACCCACAATTACAGTTCTAGAGACGCTCCCTGACCCTTGGAGCGGAAATGAACGGGTTACTATTCTCCTGATGGGGCTTGACTACCGTGACTGGGAGAGTGGAGAAGGCGCGCCGCGCACGGACTCGATGATGTTGGTGACGGTCGATCCGGTTTCAAAGACGGCGGGCATGCTTTCCATCCCCCGCGACCTGTGGGTGGAGATCCCGGGTTATGGCCATGGCAGGATTAACACCGCATACGTCCTCGGTGAACAAGATCGCCTGCCAGGGGGCGGGCCCGAATTGGCGATTAAGACCGTCGAGAAGTTCATGGGCGTGCCCATTCATTACTACCTGCAGATCGATTTTGGGGCGTTTGAACGCATGGTGGATGAAATCGGCGGTGTGGAAATCGACGTCCCCGAGGCGATTAAGGTCGATCCGATTGGGCCTCACAACACCGTTGACCTCGAACCCGGTATGCAGACACTCTCCGGCGAGGTCGCTCTTGCTTATGCCAGAGCTCGGCATACTGAAGGCGGTGATTTTGACCGCTCAATGCGCCAGCAGCAGGTTGCTCTGGCCATCCGCTCGCAGATACTGCGTTTGAATATGATCCCAACACTTGTGACCAAAGCTCCGGCGCTCTACCAGGAACTGGCTTCCGGCATTCGCACGAATCTTTCACTCGAACAGATGATCGCGCTCGGTTTAATGGTCTTTCAGATTAATCCTGGAAATATCGGACGTGCGGTTATTAGCCCGCCCGAGATGGTTACCCTGGAGCGAGTTATCTATGGCGGTGAAGTGGCGGAAGTATTGAAACCCGTTCCGGATAAAATCCGCATGCTGCGCGATGAGATTTTCACGGCGACGGGGGCGATTGGTCCATCGGTTGATACAGGAGATCCGGAATCTGCCGCAAAGGACGAATTTGCACGCCTGGCTGTCTTGAACGGCGCGGGCGTGGAGGGGCTGGCCGGTCGGTTCGCCGATGCTTTGGGCGATCTGGGCTTCAATGTCACCGAGATTTCGAATGCTGATCGTATGGATTACCCGACGACACGCATCGTAGATTACACTGGAAATCCCTACACGACCCAATACCTTGTTACCCTATTGGATTTGACCCAAAGCCAGGTGCTCTTCCAGACTCTCCCAGATGGCGAGGTCGACGTCGCCCTCGTCATCGGCTACGATTGGCAGGCGCTTTTGGCGAAATTATCCTCCGATTAGGAATGGATCCACCGGCAGTGAACACGTAAGAGAGTTGGCAAATTGAAGGTTGGACCTATGCGGACTGGGAAACCAGTCCGGTTCTCGTTTAGAGAGTGATTAGATAGGCAGCTGCGCTGAATGTAAGGCCAAGCACCGCCCCCGCCAGAACATCAGATGGATAGTGCACACCCATGGCGATGCGAGCCAGGGAGACGAGAAGCGCCCAAAGCGTCAATGCAAGACCGATAGCGATTGGACACCAAAAAAGTGCCAGCATGGCGATCAATGCCGCCCGCGCCGCGTGACCGGAGGGGAAGGAGTGAGGGTCGGTTTTTCGGTAGACTGTTCCCCAATCTCCTTCAGGGCGCCTACGGCGTATGGTGAATTTGATTGACATTACCAAGACCGCGAGAATGACGATGGCGGCGATGAAACGAATCGTCAGATCTTGATAGGCAGGGTTTCCGAAAGCCCAAAGCAGACCTAGCCCGAGCAGCCAGAACCAAGAATCTCCGGAGTGGGCGAATACCATCGCCAAAGAGCGCGAGATTCCCGGTTTCTCCGCAACCCGAAGTCTAGCGGACCAGCGAGCATCAAATTCCTCCCAGGCGGTAAAGTTCATATCAGTCACTCGTCCGTTGCGAGAGATCGGAGATGACAAGCGCCAACTGATGTGGCCGGTCAATGTCCATGCCAATCTCCGCGTAAGGTGAGATAACCGCACGTCCTTTAAGACCCAGCCGCTTGCTCACGCGTTTGACCGCATCATTTATGGTTATTCGGCGGATGAGCACAAGGAATAGCAAATCAAACCCCAGTAGAGCAGCCTGACGGAGGGGGCGCTTGCGTGCGGCGACCATCCGCTCCCAGAATGTGGTGTCTTCGACCAGCCTGACATGGATTACATTCATGTCCCCACCGCACACTTCAACATCCTGCAGGCGGACGTATGAGCGAGATGCGGTCGGGAAACGAGAATCCATGGTTTCTTTTTTGATGACGGAGTATTCAAGATCTGAATCTGGATCGGCACCTTGAACTCGCCAGTCCACCATTTCCGGTGTGATCGTCGGGATATCACAGGTTAGAAGCAACACTTGTTGGATCGAAGGGTCGATGCTTTGTAGGTGTTTTACCCCAGCGGTCAAGTTGGCGAGAATTCCTCCACTCTCTGGCAAGAAGTCGATCGGTTTTGAGGATCGAAGATTAACATCATCGGGTAATCCGACGATGATGGTACGGCCCACACTTTTTGCCCCGTCAAGTGCATCAACAACCCATTGCGCCATCGGTTTTCCAGCGATATCGATCAGCGCTTTGCTCTGACCATTAGACTCGAGGTAAAGAGGGTCTTCGCTTGTAGGAACTCCACCAGCTAGAACAATTGCATCCATCGTTCCTCCGCTTCTCGTTGCAGATGTGCATCGGTTTAAGAGGATAACCAGGGATAGGTTATCGGTACTTTACTGGCTTCCATTTGTAACGCTCGAGGTTAATTCCACCCGACCTTCCGAAAGTAATTCCTTCACCTTCTAACAGTGTGCGTTGAAAACCGTGGCCAGGCCTTGCGCTGATTTGCCCGCGGGCATTGATCACGCGGTGCCAGGGCACATCTTCGGGACAGCCCTTTAGCGCATAACCGACCCAGCGTGCCTTGATGCGATCATAGGCAAACGGGTCCATGTCTTCTGGATGTTCGATACAGGCTGCGACCCCGCCGTACGTCATAACATTTCCGGCTGGGATCGAACGGCAGATCTCATAGACAAACTGATTGAAAGTTGATGGATCTTTGGGCCTCATATCGCTGGGTCATAGTCTTCTGTTGGTTGGGAGGGCACTTGTGCCCCTTCAATCTGTATTTGGCGGCTGACGTGCGATGGTTATACCCCTACGAATACCAACCCGATTAGGTTGGGTGGGGAATTAGTTCAACGTCTGAAACTGGGGTTTGAGCCCGATCTCGTCAATCATGCTCAGGATCTCAGCCTTTGTCAGTCGGCGCCCCTTTCCGGACACTGCAACGAGCGCAGCTTCCATCATATTTGTGCCGAAAGAGCGACCTTCGTACACAGCTGTAGATGTCACAAGGGTTTTTACACCCAGGCTCGTAAATAGTCGGACATCGGAGTCAGTAGTCGTGTTTGTAACGATGATCTTGCCGTCCATTTGATCAGGCATAGAGTGGGTGATGTAGTTGCAGTCCCCGGCAATCACGGTGGCCCATTCGTAATCTCGGATCCATTTCGGATTGCGGATTTCCTGCTTCTCGCCGGTGGGATAGAGCCATTCGAACGGGACGCGAGAAATGACCGGCATGAGCACCGCGGCCAGGATTTTCACTGCTCTCTTGGTGCGGATACGAATCGGGATGTCAAGTCCAAACATCAGGTCACCGAAAATACACTCATAGTTCGCATCCACGAAAGACATCGCCATCCCCCAGCGGCTGGTCGCGCCGGTGAGTAAAACCCTTCTGGGTTGATCCCCAAGACCCACTTCTTGATCTACGAACTCCGCCAGGCGCGCTTCCACAGTTTCCTTCAGGCCGGAGCCATCGACGAACGGTGTTTTCTTTATATAACGCACCATCGGTTTCACAGAATGCAGTATATACTCACGGTCATCTATGTGGAGGGCAAGGTCCGCTCCGCCAACACCGAAAGCGTCAACTTTCCCGTCAAGCTCACGATAGAGCTGGGCGGCCTTCTCCATATCGCCGTCTGTGCCGATGCGCTCGATTCGAACCTGCTCACCGAGAAGTTCAACCTCGACGGATTTATCACGCTTTGAAGACCCTAAGCTGATACTGACTGCTCGCTTCATCATGCTTCTCCTAGATTGATTTTCTGATGAGAAGTCAATTTACATCTATTCTGACACCAGCCCCAAAGTGGGCTACAGCAATAGTAACACCAGCATCTTAAAGTAGTTCTCCCTATCCCACAGAGAAATCCTGGTCTAGGTCCTGTCGCCAAGCTTGGCGATGGGAGGCGGCACGCGTTTGAACTGGTTTCGGCGCATGCGTTCTACGACCTTCTGTACGAATTTCTCATCAAATCCCGCATCGACACAGGCCTGTGCAGAACGGCCCTGATCGATAAGAAGTAGAAGTAAACGGTCAACTTCGGCATAGGTGAATCCGAGTTCTTCTTCGTCCGTTTGACCGCTCCAAAGATCGGCGGAGGGTTGTTTGCTGATGATCGCCTCGGGGACGCCGACTGCGCGCGCAAGCTGCAGGATTTGCGTTTTGTAGAGATCCCCCAAGGGGTTTATTGCGCAGGCGCTGTCACCGAAGAGCGTAGTGTAGCCGAGTAGGATTTCCGTCTTGTTCCCCGTGCCAATGACAAGACCGTGGAATGCAGCCGACTGATCGTAGAGGACGGTCATCCGCATCCTGGCCATTATGTTTCCTCGCCGGATTTTCTCCGCCTTTGGGAACCGATCGAAGAGAGGGGTCGCCATTGGGGTAATATCCACGGTTTGCTCTCGAGCGCCTGTAGCTTCGATCACCAGCGCGGCATGTTCGCGGGAATCCGCGCCGGTCGTTTCGTAAGGCATAAAGATTGCGAGAACGTTCTCGGGACCCAAGGCTTCTACCGAAAGAAAACAGGTGAGCGCTGAGTCGACTCCGCCGCTTACGCCGACGACCGCGCGCGAAAAACCGGCGCGGCTGAGCTCGCTGCGGATGAAATCCACAAGAGTTTTTTGCGTCTGATCAGTTTTAATTTCAAGCGATAATTCTTCGTTTTGCATCGACCCATCTGATCCTTTCAACGGTGCTGAGAGATCCGGAGATGGATAACCCCCCATCTTTTTAGATGAAGCAGGACGAACTCCAACTCCCGGCGCATCAGGATTTTGTGTTCACATCGAAGCAAAGTCAAGCGAGCACGAGTTCGAAAGAGCTGTACCGGATGTTGTTCACCAAGATTTTTGGTAACTACTCAGACTCCTCACGGCATTGTCTTCCTGAGCAAGTACGATTTCCGAATATATATTAATATCCCACCGATCCCGAGAAGCGCAAGACCCAGGGCGGCTAGCGTATCGAGCCGGAATCCAGCGATCAGCAGGCTGGGGTCGCTTCTGAAAAAACTAATCCCAAAGATCGCGAGAGCTATAGAGCTTATGCTTATCATCCCGAGTATCCCCTGCGGGAGCCGGTCTTTAAGGGTAACCAGAGCACCAACACTTAACAAGCTGAATATGGACCCGGAAGCCTGAGTGGGCCAGCGCAGAATCTCACTGTTAAACATGTCGATGCCTGTGAGCAGTGAGAATTGACGGTCAAGGGGGATTCCGTATGCGCACCCATCCATCCAGCACCCAAGCCAGCAGCTCGCGGCGATGATTGCGCCGGGGATGGCGAGAGCGTCAACGTGGGTGGCGAATGATTCGCCCTTTACTTTAGAGTAGATACCTAGTCCAACCAGCGCACCAGCGAATCCTCCGATCCCACTCAAACCACCCTGCCAGAGGTATAGGATCTCGAGCAAGTGTGAAAAGTAGTAATTGCTATGCAGGAGAATGAAGGTCATCCTAGCTGTGAACAGACCCATAGCGAGCATGACCACCCCGGCGATGACCGGATCGTTTGTCAAGCGTTGCCGAGGTGAGAGAGCCGGCTCTGTTCCGGCCGCAATCAGCCAGAGCAAACCTGCAGCAACACCAGCGGTAAAAACGAGAGGGTATGAAATCTTGGCAACTCCCTACGATGATGGCAATGATACCATCGGCGCAACTACGATTTCAATCGCCTGCTGGGATGTCCTTGAAGAACCCCATGTTATCGTGCACAATAAGATGGGGTGAAAGTCGGCTGAATGTCCGCTTAAGTGGAGAAGTGTAATCGAATTCTCCTGTACTATAGTAGTAATTCAGCCGAGAGGAGATGAAGGTAGATGACAATCATCGATTCACCACTGTTTCTAAGTCTGCTCTACTTAATTCTGGTTGCCGGAATATGGTTGGCGGCGCTGGCGGTTGTTAACCCGGGAACGGGCGTTCTTGAAATCCTCGCTCTCGCAGCGCTGGGAGGGGCAGGGTTGGGAACGATCTTCGTGCCGCTCAACGTATGGGCGCTGATCGTTCTTGCACTTGGAGGTGTGTTGTTTGTCGCCTCGCTTCGCTTGCTGCGGCCTGAGATCTGGCTGGCATTTTCTGCGCTTGCCCTAAGCGTGGGATCTATCTTTCTCTTTCAACCAGCGGAAGGTGGAGCGGCAGTTCACCCGCTGCTCGCGCTGAGCGTGTCCTTGCTCACTTTGGGATACTTCTGGTGGGCGATCCGCAGCGCGATCACCGCGCAGCGGGCCAGGCCGACGATTGACCCTAATAATGTCATCGGCGAAGTCGCAGAGGTACGAACGGAACTAAATCCAGTCGGTTCGGTATACGCGTTGGGCGAGTTGTGGACGGCGAGGTCGGAAGGCCGTATAAAAGTTGGGAAGAAAGTTAAGGTCGTCGATCGCGAGGGCTTGATGCTCATGGTGGAACCTAAAGAAGAAGCGCAATAGCCCTCATCTATTCAAGGAGGTTTTGGAAATGACGAACACTGCATTTATTTCTTGTTTGGTCGGTGCAGTCGGATTGATTGGGTTGGCCATTGTTGCGAGCGCAATCCGCATTGCCCAGGAGTATGAACGATTGGTGGTATTCCGCCTGGGGCGCTGTGTGGGTGAGCGTGGTCCAGGACTCGTGTTCTTGATCCCCTTCATCGAGCGAGCCATCAAGGTCGATCTGCGTGAGCAGGTGCGTGAGATCCCACACCAGACCTCGATTACAAAGGACAACGCCTCGATCGCCGTCGACTTCATCTGGTACTACAAAGTCGTCAACGCCATGCAGAGTGTGATCCAGGTGGGCAATTTCGAGCTAGCAGCGCAGGGCATGGCGACAACAACGCTGCGTTCGGTGATCGGCGCGATTACGCTGGACGAAGTGCTCTCCAATCGCGACCACATCAACCAGGTGATGCGGGTGAAGCTGGATGAGGTGACCGAGCGCTGGGGCGTGAAGGTGACCAACGTCGAGATCCGCGAGATCATCCCTCCGGATGAAATTCAGGCTGCAATGACCCGTCAGATGACGGCGGAGCGTATACGCCGTGCGGTTGTGACCGAGTCCACCGGTCAGCGAGAGGCGGCGATCAACATAGCCGAAGGCGAGAAGCAGGCTGCAATCTTGACAGCAGACGGCGACAAGCAGGCGAACATCCTGCGCGCCGAGGGTGATCGCGAATCTCAATTGCTGCGAGCAGAGGGCTATTCAGCGGCTCTAGAAAAAATATTCGGCGTCGCCAAGAAGATTGATCAGAAAACGATGACGCTGCAGTATTTCGAGACGCTTAAGGATATGGGCGCGAGCCCTGCCACCAAGTTCATCTTCCCCATGGAGTTCACGAGCTTGCTGGAGAATTTCACGAAGGGTGGAAAGTAGCTACTGGCCGCAAGAGAAAACTCGAGGGTCGAGCTTAACCCTGACATCCGAGCGGCGACGTGGCGCGATTTTCTCCCCATCTATCGTCTGGAGAAGCGCTGTTTTCGAAGTGATGCCTGGCCGTGGATCGACGTGTTGGCTGCGCTGATCTTCCCGGAAACGGTGCGCTACGTCGCTGAAGTGGATGAAGAAATCGTCGGTTTCATCGTCGGTGATCGGCGCCGACAGAAAGACATGGGTTGGGTGGCGACACTCGCCGTTGCTCCGGCGTTTCGAAGAAGGGGCATTGCAAGACGTTTGCTCCAGACATGTGAAGCTGGATTGGGCACCTCACGGATACGGCTCTCTTTACGAGAATCGAACCGGGGGGCCTATGATTTATATCTCAATGACGGCTACGCTGAGGTCGACCGCTGGCAACGGTATTATCGTGATAGGGAGGATGCGATTGTGATGGAGAAAAATCGCAGGACTCCCTGAGCCTCAGATTATGGAATTACTGCGCCAGGGCTGCTTGTCTAGTTTGCCAAAGATTCCTGAACGTATGGCCTGTGAGTAGTGGTCCGTTTGCTGGGTAAATTTACCCTTTGACCGATCGGATTGGCTCTGGTACAATGCCGTTCACTGGGCGTTGTACCCTTCGCCCCGAGCGCCGCATGCGGCGCTCGAATTTTGAAGAAAGGGCTTGATGCGAGATGAAAGTATTACTACTGAAGGACATTTACAAACTGGGACGTGCCGGTGATGTGAAGAAAGTCGCGGACGGCTATGGGAGGAATTATCTCCTACCGCAAGGCCTGGCGGCGCTCGCTACACCGGGTATGCTCAAGCAGACCGAGCGCATCCGTGGGCAGGCTGAGAAAGAGCGCAACCGGCTCAATATTGAGATGGGTGCGATTGCCGAGCAGATAAGCGAATTGACCCTGAATTTTGGTGTCAAAGCCGGCGAGACTGGAAAGCTCTATGGCTCGGTAACCCCGGCGATGATTGTCGAGGGCATCGAGCAGGAGATAGGAGCGGTTGTTGATCGCGGCCAGATCGAAGCACCGCCGATCAAAATACTCGGTGTGCATATGATCAAAGTACGCCTGACGTTAGATCTGATCCCCGAAATCACCGTCGTTGTTCACAGAGAGGGTGAGCCACCTGAATCGGCCTATGAAATCGAGGAGCCCCTTGATGTAGAACTGGAGGGGGCCGGCCAATTTGCGGATTTGCAGGCGGAGCTCGAGGCGGAAGATGCCGAGGCTGAAGCAGAGGCACAAGCAGCCGAGGAAATAGTTCAGGAAGATTCGGAACCAGCTGAAGAGCAAGCCGAATCCGCCGCGGAGGATGCCGAGGCTGGAGCAGAGGCACAAGCAGCGGAGGAAATAGTTCCGGACGATACAGAACCGGCTGAAATGCCAGCCGAAACCACCGCCGAGCCTGATGAAGGGGAGTCAGACGAAGAAAGCCAAAAGGAAGACTGAATTCTAGAGAGCATATCCGCCGGCGCACTCCTCTTGGAAATGCGCCGGCGGTTTTCTGTCTCTAGCACATGACATGGAAGAGATCGGTCGTACCCTACGAGAAACGCGCGAGCGG
>SDBU01002050.1_pt1 | contig 27455 bp, 61 predicted proteins | sample 2277071 | NCBI WGS metagenome assembly SDBU01 (sample SAMN10397929, study PRJNA504765) | marine sediment metagenome | isolation source: marine sediment core GS08_GC12, 126 cmbsf | place: Arctic Ocean: Gakkel Ridge, Loki's castle | collected 2008 | reverse complement strand
TGAAAGAAGCAGCAAAACTCAGGGCAGAAGCACTCTATGACCTCAATCAGTTGCTTTATACTGATGAAGAAAGACTTCAACAAGCTAAGGAACGTTATGAACAAAAAAGAAAAGAAAGGGATCAGTGGTATGACTTGATACGTACGACTAGGGAAGCTACGGAAGCAACTAGAGAATTCGGAAGAGTAGGAAGAGAGGCGGCAGACCAGGCAAGGATAGGCATAGAGTTATGGGGATTGGAGATAAGTAAAATTCCCGACCGCATAGATTTCGACATTGTGGGCGAGCTTACCATGCCAAAGATTCCTTCTATACGTAGTCGATACTTTGATGTTATTGGAGAGTATCGAGCTCCTGAAATTCCCAACTATCAAGGAGGGATTCCTTATGTACCTAGAACTCAGGTAGCAGTTGTTCACAAAGGAGAAAAGATTACCCCTGCCAGCCAGAACAGAGCAGGCGCAGTAGGCGGAAACGGTGGAACACAGGTCACTTATGAACGAGGTGCAATCAGAATGACCGTAATGGGAAATCTAAATAATCAGGTTGATTTGGAAGAGGCAATGGATTATTTGGCCAAGAAACAGACTGAGAAGATGAGGAGGCCGTAATGTCCGTAATTTTGAAAAATACCAGTGACGTAACGCAATACACATTTCCAAGTGGTTGTGATGTTGTTGAAGAACCATTTGCTAAGCGATTAGATACAGAAAATCGAGCTTATGCCCACGGTGGAATTTTGGTATCAGACCGGAAGGTAGAGACAAGATTCATCTCCCTACACGGCATATTTGGGAAAGCCAGCCAAGCCCTTATGGAAACTGAGCTGAATAGTATGAAGAAAGCCTGTTATACTGAGGATTTGCGGTTATATGCCACGCAAAATGAGGACGACTTCTATAAGGTGGAGGTCCTTAGTTTCGAGTCAACTTTTCTAGGGAAGATTGGAGTAGTAGAAATAAATGTTGAGTTTCAGTGTGCCGACCCATTTCGCTATGCCAAGAATCCAGTGACCACTGATACTAAGAATCCCGTAGTTTCAGGGACTCCCTATGCCCTCACTAACGACAACGACGGTGATATTGAGGTAAGTCCGATAATTTCCTACACCGCAGGCGGAACGCAAACTAATGTCAAAATAGAGAACGCAGGGGATGCAGCAAAGTATTTTGAATATGCAGGTGGATTAGTCAATACTGACATTCTGGAGGTAGATTGCCTGGAAGGGACTGTGGAAAAAAACGGGAGTGACGATATAGCGAATTGGTTAGGTAGTTTTATTGAGTTGGTCAGTGGAATAAATACGATAAATATTACTATTACGGGGACTGCGGGAACTTCTGTGTGCGTGATAACTTTTAGAAAAAGGTATCTATAAAAACTAAATAAAAGAGGAAAAATAGGGGGTAATTACTATGGCTTGGAATAAATTATTACCGACAGGTGCGACCAAGATTAAGGACTCAGATGACCAAATCCGTGCCAACAATGCGGCAATAGAAACAGTATTAGGCACGAATATCACGGCTGGCCCGACTACTATTCAAGGTGCTATTCAGGGAGATGCCACAAAAGGAAGAATATTCAGAGGGGTGTATATTTTTATCGATAACGGAACAACTGGTGTTTCATTAAAATGTACACTAGTTAGCGAATGGAATGGAGATACTATAGCTGAAACTGATGACATCGCTAAGAATGCTACAACTGGAAGTTTCTCTCTAAATGCTGCTGGAACCGTGCTAACGGTAGAAGCTGCTGGTCTTAGTGGTAATGTTGTATATGCAATTGGAACAATGTATTATAATGCGTCAACAGTGGAAATAGTTGAACACGTTAGGGTTTCTGGAAATGATATTCTTATAGGTGTTAGTGCTTCCACTTCCGGAGCAGCCCAAGACTTAACTACTTTAGTAGATACAGGACAAATACAGATACAGATACTTTACATCACCGATGCATAAAGGAGAAAAATGGCACTTGACATAATCGCTAACGAAACTTGGGATGACGTAGATAAGGCGTGGGACACTTTCACCCTGGAAACTTGGGACGGCTGGATTGAGTTCAGCTATGCTCTGAAAATCTATGATACCAGTGCGGTTAAGGTAGCCGAGATTACAGGTGATTTGAAGAATCCTACCCTGACTAACCTGGAGTTCGAGACCCTCCAACAGGGAGGTTGCGGTGCCTTCTCATTTACGCTAGCTAAACCTTATACACAGGCGACGATAACCTACGATTATAAGGTTGAAGTTTATATATTCAATCCTGTGCAAGTTCTTTTCTTTACAGGAAAGATAATCATCAAGCCAATCGAGGGCACGGATAAGCCGCAGACCTACTCAGGCTGGGGCTACTTCAACGAGCTTGAGAAGAAAATAATTGATACAGAAATAGCTCCTGGCAGTGATATAGCGGTAGCAGTGACTAGCGTTTTAGACACCTATATTACCCCCTATACAAGTATACTCAAGGACGCAACCTTGATTGACACGGTTAGCTATGACCTAGTGGCCACGATTGACTTTGAGGATGAGTATGCTAATGAGATTTTCAAGAGGCTTACCGAGCTTGCGGTGGACTATAAATTTGGGGTCAATGAGGACAGGAAGTTCTTCTTTCAGACTATTGATACTTCAGTTAACTATTACTGGCACGTGGGCAAGCACTTGACAGAGTTCCATCCAAAGGAAGATTCGTCAAAATTAACCAAGAAGGTAATAGCTGTTTATCCAGAGATATTTACCGACGGATACAGGCTGAAAATAACTAGCGAGACAGGTGACTATGCAGGACTTTACGATAAAAGGTTCAGTCTGCCTGAGATAGTCAACCCTTTTTCCACCTCTGACCTTACTGCTATTGAAAATCCAACCGCTGAAAAAACTTGGGATGAGATTGAAGAGACCTGGGATGAGATTGAGGACACTTGGGATGATTTTATTACTCCTTCTACAAATCCATCTGGCTCCGGTGCTGATAATCTATGTGATAATGATTACTCAACTCTCTGGGAGTCGGGGGAAAACCAGGCTGATGGGCACTACATAGAGGTTGATTTAGGGGCGGATTTTGACAATATAGCAAAGATAGTAATAGACTCAATCTATACTGATGCTCAGCAATACTGTGCCAAGTCTATCAAAATAGAGATCAAGCCGGATGGCGGGAGCTATACCACTATACTCTCCTCTAGTGACAGTATTGGCTGGAAGCCTGCCCTAACCTTTAGACCGACCACAGGCAGGTATATCAAAATTTCCCTGATAAGTTCTTCTGATGAGGAGTGGAAGGTCGGGGAGGTGGAGGTATACCAACTTGATTTGGCGGATGCCCAGAGATGGGCCGACTGGAAACTGTCTACTTTGGAGAATGTGAAGAAGAGAGCAACCGCCAAAATTAGCAATATTCAGAGTATGATAATGGACTCGGCAGGATTAGTTCCTATAAAGCCAGCGGGCAAGGCTAGGATATTTGACCAAAATGGGACTAAGATAGACGACTATCAAATTATTGCCTGCAAATATAGGCTGTCCTCTGGGGGATTTTCGCTTGATTTGGAGCTTGGGGCTGAGGAGATAACGATTGCCGATGAGATGAAGGATATGGAACGGAGGATAAGAGAGAATGAGAATTCAGGAGTGAGAAGGGCGAAGAATCTTTCACTTGCCGAAGGCTTTCAACTTGGAGCCATAACATCGACTTATATCGGTCCTAATAGCGTTCAGACTCCTCACCTTGCGGCACGTGCTGTTACTGTCCATGAATTGCATGTGATTGGCATTGATGGCACAACAGGAAGAATTGTTGTGGCAGATGTCACGGATGCTGACCAAATAACCTCTGGTATAAATGACTACGCTAGCACACTCATTCAGCCTGGCAAACTTTCGCTCTCTTGGGAGTCGGGGAAAATAGTAATTGGCCAGGATGCTCTGGGAACAGACAAGCCTGGAATGGTAATTAATGACGGAACTTACGATAGACTAGAGCTGGGGAAAATAGGCGAAGATTATAGCGGGATATTCAGGGATGCGGCTGGTAATATAACGGTTGACTTGGGCAGTATTATGGGAGCTTCGGATTACCAGTATGTTGCTGCCGAGAACGAAATCTCAACAAATGCAACTACTCTCACAGATATGACCAATATGTCAATTACTCACACTTATCCTAAGTGCATAGCCCTGCTTATGTCAGTCTGCCGGTTGGATACTATCCAAGACGATGCTGCAAATGCAGTAATGTTTTTTGATGTAAATGGAGGATCAATTGGGTTTTTTACGGGAATTGCGGAAAATATTAAGGCAGTTGCTACTAATATGCACATTGAAAGCCTAGCTGCTGGTGAGCATACCATCAAGCTCCGATGGTACACTAGCGATGTAACAGGAGATTTCATTTATTGCACGCAGCGACGGCTGATGATACTTTATTGGGAGGTACAATAAAATGCAGAGAGTTTGTCCAACTTGTGGGGTTAATCTTGACGAATATGTATTTGTTTTCCGGCCTGGAAGAGCACAGGAAATAGCAGAAGGAATCAGGGGAGAGTTTCCCAATATTGACTTTACCATAAGCACGGTAGAGGGTGAGAAGGTCAAGATTATATTGAGGCAGTTTTTGACCGAGACTCAAAAGACGAAAATGGACAATTATTTTGTAGATAAGGGATATATTGAGGATATCGAAGCGGAAAGTATGGAAAAAAGTTGAAGGAGGAATTATAATGAAATATAGATTTAAACCAGGTGAGTTTGAGTTAGGTCAGTCAATAATGCTAGAAAAGGTTGAAGAGGGACCACCAGCAGGAGAGGTTGAACTTATCAGAGCGGTTGACCACCCCCACGTCTTTCAAGTGGATAAAGACGTGAAAAGATGGATAGTGAACCTTGAGACTTTTAATAAGAGAGGATATGATGGTGGACAAGTTCAGGAGAAGTCTTTCCCAGAGGTTAAAGCATATCAGGTAGGTGAGAGCATAAACGACTTCGGGCCAGCCGAGGATCCTCCAGAATTTTACTATCCTGACGAGCCAGAACCAGAACCGAATCCCTGGATGTGGGTGAAGGGATTGTGGGTATTGGGGAGCGGATGTCCAAGTAGTGATACCTTTAAGGATTTGGGATTCAACTGTGTGCTCAGGATAGGTAGGGGCAGCTCGGTAGACCACATAGGAGTAAGTGGGGTGGGAGGTATTTTCTTCCAGGCTCCTCCAGTAAATAGCAGTGAAGAGCATAGGAAGGTTAAGGCGTATTTTAATAGGGATGAGCCAGAAATAGTCGGCAAGACTCCTGATAGTGTCATTGAAGGAATCGCAGGAATACATCAGGACAGCAACCTGCCTGCTGGAGTGGTGCTGACAACCGACTTTCATTCTATAACTAAGAATCACTGGAACGAGAGATGGAAAGAGGTTATAGCCGTGTGTGATTGGGTGGGAATCGGTGGCTGCTATTATTACAGGGGCGGCAAATTAAACAGGGAATGGCAGGACAGGCTAGAGAACGCAATCAGATTGATTCAGGCAGAAGGTAAGCCAGTAATCGCAATCGGGCAGGCTCACGAATCAAAGAGTTTTGGAGCAACTAGACCAGATATGCAGGAGATGGACGACTTCCTGCGAGGCTTGAACTGTGGAGTAATCTGGTATGCTTGGAATTGCGGAGAGGATTCGATTGGTCAATCTAGTTGGTATGATGATGAGATGAGGAAGGTTAATAAAGGCAGCTAGAAAGGAACAATTTGGTTGATATGCTATAGAAAGGATGCGAAAGCTAATATAATCTTGCTATCGACCAACATGAGAGGAAAGTATCACGTAAGGAATTACAAGGGCTAGAACAGGCTAATTTGAAGCCTGAGAATAAAATAGAGAGGAGATGATAGAAATGTGGTGGCTATTAGCAGGAGTATTTATTTTCCTATTCTTCAAGGGTAACGTTATGAAGAAAATAGAGGAAGTTAAAAAATGGTATCAGCTTAATAAGGATAAATTGAAGGAATGGGAAGGGGATATAGAGGTAAAGAACGCTTTTGAAAAGTTAAAAAAAGCAGTGGAGAACGCTCAGTTAGATAAGAAATGGGACGCAGGGGAGATCCTTTATGTTATAGGATTAGCCTACAATCTATTCAGATTGATAAAATTACACGAGGAGAAATAGATGATAGAAATAATCAAGGAATTAGTACGACCATTTGTTACTGTTTTATTTGCAGTGGCATTTGTGTATTTTACTGCTATTAAGATAGTGCCGATTGAAGCGTGGATAGCGTTAGCTTCGGTTGCTATAGTGTGGTGGTACAAGGACAGAGAAGCAGAGAAAGTTCGTAAAGCTCTTGAAGCAGAGAAAAAAGTGAAATGAAATGGGAAAGGATCACTGTCCACCATAGCGCCTCTGGAGATGTAAGCGTGGAGACGATACGCCAGTGGCATTTGAGGAGACATTTTGCCGATATAGGCTATCACTGGATAGTGAGACAAAACGGGAAGTTGGAGCAGGGGCGCCCAATGAACAAGCAGGGCGCTCACGTGAAACATAAAAACTACAGGAATATGGGAATCTGCGTCACAGGGAATTTCCAAAAGTATCCTCCGAGCAAGGCACAATATGAGAGCTTAGGAAGACTGCTCAATTTCCTCTGCTTCGCCTTCGAGATACCAAAAGATAAGATTCACCTGCACAGAGACTTGGCGAACACTTTATGCCCTGGCAGGTTTTTTGACGCAAGACAAATTTGACTCAACCAATTCAGCAGGGTGACCGATAGCGGGGCTTCCTCCTTTCCCCTGCTGTTAGTTGCCCTGCTTGCCTACCTAAAAATCAACAAAAAATACAGATTTATCCATTTTACCCCTTGACAAAGTAAATATATATGATATACTACTATCAGTAAGGAGGAAAAGATGAGCCTAAAAAATAAAACAAATTTTGAATTATGGGATATGCTGGTTATACTTAATAATCTTAGGAAGAACCGAGGGGAAGCTGGGAATCTATTAAAATATCAAATTCATCAAGAAATTATAAGGAGAGGAAATGAGAGTAAAAGTATCACCTAAGTTAAAATGTCTGAAGTGTGGACACTCCTGGAGACCAAGAATAAAGGAAGTCAGAGTATGTCCACGGTGTAAAAACGCATACTGGGATGTGCCGAAAAAAATAAAGACAGGAGGACAAGATGAACAAGAAATATCCATACTGGAAGAACATTGAAAGGGATGAATTTGATAAGGAAAGGGGATTCAACCTTTGCCCAATATGCGAAAAGGACTCAGTAGAAAGTCTGGTTGACCTAGATGATGAGGGTGAGGAAACTATTACCCGGGAACGGTGCAAGAATGGCTGTTATATATTTGATTTTACCATAATGAAAAAAGTAGCATAGACAGGAGGCTAGAATGATAGAAAGAGAAAAATTAAAAGAGGAACTGGTTGACCTGCGAATGAACCTAGCCAACGCAGAAATCCAGGCGAACAAGGTAATCGGACTATTGCCTACCAAATATGGCCTACCTTGCAAGGTTCGTTGGCATATTCAGGAAGCCGACGACGAACTATGCGAAATAGCCCAGAAAATGGAGCTAGATAAGATTGATTTAGTCAAGCCGAGAAGATTAGATTATTCAGAGGGGGAAAATAATGTTCCAGTGTAGACAAGTTAAAATTATTACAGCAAAAACACCGCAGGCTTTACAAAAAGCTACTAATGCGTGGCTTAACAAACACTGGGGGCTCGAGGTTATTAGTACCAAAATGGTAACCGATCCTCAATGGATAATAATGGTTATCGTTTATTGGTTAGAGAAAAAGGATAAATAATGGATAACGAATACTTATGGCGCAAGCTAGAGGAAGACAGGGTAGAAAAAAGGTGGACATTGAAGGAGATAGGAATAGGTTTAATAGCCGGGGCGGTATACGTGATAGCAAGTGGCTGGCTGTACTTTGTCACAGTGATGGCTAGGTGAGAAAAATAGAAAGGAAATAGTTTGAACCTAAAAAATAAAGCTAAAGGGGAATAAAATGAAACTCATAATACAGGAGTGTCCATCTTGTGGATGTCGAGATAGAAGAGAAGATTATGGTGTTTGGTATTGTTTCCATTGTGGATATAGATTTTATCGAGAGAAAGACAAAATAGAAAGGAGGGTAGTATGAGAGCTGAACAAGAAATAAAGGACGAGTTAAAGGTGTTTGAAACAAATTTAGCGGACATGGAACTTTGCAAGCATTCACAAGAAAGGTCAATAAAAGACCTCAAATTGCGTATTGAGGTTATTAAATGGACATTGAAAGGAGAAAATGATGAATAAACTAGCACCAATAACCTACAAGTGGAACGAGGAAGAGATAAGTTTGACTCCAGAGGATGTGAGGAAGTATATCTCAACGGATGAGAGGGTAACTGACAAAGAAGTATATATGTTTATGAAGCTCTGCCAGGCACAAAAGCTCAACCCTTTTGTCAGAGAGGCCTACCTGATAAAATACGGAAGTAGTCCTGCCAATATGGTAACAGGAAAAGAGACTTTTCTGAAACGAGCTGAGGCAAACAAGAATTTCGATGGATATGAGCTAACTGATGAGGGAAAAGTACCAGAGTATTCAGTCACTTGCAAGGTTTATAGGAAAAATTTAGCTCATCCAATTACGGTAACGGTGGATTATCAAGAGTATGTAGGAACTAATTCTAAAGGGGAGATCAATCGGATGTGGAAAAGCAAGCCTAAGACTATGCTTAGGAAGGTAGCTCTTATGCAGGCTCTCCGTGAGGCGTTTCCTATAGCCCTGGGTGGATTGTATGAGGAGACTGAATTAGACCAAAGGACAGAAGCCAAGATTATCGAAGCTGATTCTACTGAGAAAGTAAAGACTACCTATTTGGGGAATAAGGTTAAGTCTGCTGCTAATAATGAGAAAGAAGAACTAGCAGAGATAGACAAGATAGGCGAAAAAGAGGTCAAAGACGAATCGGAGGACAAGGTTCTATCAGAAAAGGAAGCGCAAAAGGAACAGAATAGAGAGCTAGAGCCAGAACACGACAAGGAGTGGCAGGACAAGACTCGCCGAGCCTGGTATAGAATGCTAAAGATAATGTATACAACAAACTACTTTAGCGACGAACCCTCTTATAGAGCCTGGATGGCAGAGAATTTCGATAACGTAATCTCATATAAGCTATTGACTGACAACCAGAGGACCGCAGGAATCAACCTGATGGTAGTCCAGGCGAACAACCAACAAGAGAAGAAGAAGGAGAAATAAATTGAGAACAATAAAATTTAGAGCGAGAAATGCAAATATACCAGCTTGTTGGATATATGGATATTTTGTTATAGAACACGATAGTTGCTACGTTATTAACGATAGTGGAAAATTTCAAGTTCGTGCTGGTACAGAAAGCGAATACACCGGCCTCAAGGACAAAAACGGCAAAGAGGTATACGAGGGGGATGTAGTAAGGGTATCAGAAACCATTGGGGAGAATACAATACATCAGGTCAAATTCTATGCTGACGAAGGTTATCCTGCATTTGACCTATTCCCTTCCCTGATGAGCGAGATGAACGGTCTTGCATGGGCAACCACAGATTCAGAGGGAGAAGTAGAAGTAATCGGCAACATCTACGAAAATCCTGAACTACTGGAGCAACCCAAATGAGAAGCTACTCATACAGCCAAATTAACCTTTGGATGAACTGTCCGCAAAGTTGGAAGTTTGCCAAGATTGACAAGCTCCCTCAAATGGAGTCACTTCTTCTGACACAGGGGCGGGTACTGCACGACAAGGTACACGAATATATCAAGTATCTGGTGAAGAGTAAGATGACCTCCGACATCACCTGGCCAGGACTAATCGAGGGGCTGGACGGATTGCCAGAGGGGCCTGATTTGATGAACAGGTTTGCCAGGTCGTGGGTACTGAACCCTGAGACTCACCTGGAAAGCGAGCTTGAGATAGCGATAACTGAAAAGGGGCAACCGGTAAATTGGTGGGATAAAAACGTCTGGTTCAGATTCAAAATTGACAAAGTGGATATAGAGGACGACAGGATTATCATAACCGACTGGAAGTCAGGGTGGAATACAGATATAGACAAATTTCAACTAGAGATTTATGCCTGGGGACTACGATATAAGATTATAGAGTGGACAGGTTATGACTCTATCCTAGTCAAAAATCACTTCATCCGCTACAAAATGGAGAAGTCAGTCGAGATTCCTGTGTCCGCTATACCAGCCATTGAGAAAAAGGTCAGGAAGATAGTGGCCGGAATGGAGTCAGCCAAGAAATTCCCTGCCAAGCCAGGTAGTTTCTGTTCACTCTGCGGATATAGTATGGTCTGTTCAGCTAGAATGAGCCTGGTAGAGAGAGGCAACCTGCCGATAATCTCCACAATGGATCAGGCAATCGACTATGCGGGCAAGGTTCTGGTAGTCCAGCAGAGGTTGAATGCGGTTAAGGGATTGCTTAAAGGTTTCGTAGACGAGAATGGCAATATACCTTTGGCTACAGGGACATACGGCTATAACCCGCAGAACACGCTAGACGTGCCCGACAAGGAAGCTGTGTATAATGCCCTCTGTGAGAAGGGTGAGGATCCCCTAACCTTTTTCAACATTGATAAGAGGAGTATACGCAAGGCTGGATTGTCAGAAGAGCTAGTCAAGCCTGCCACGCAGGTCAAATTTGGGTTTAAGAAAGGAGTAAAATAATGCAGATACTTACTGGCGATAAGGTAAAAGTCAAGATATTCGATGGTTGCGATTATGAAGAGGTTGAAAAAAGCATCAATGAATGGATAGACAAGAATCCATGCAAACGAATTTGGCAAATCTGTCAGTCGCAAGATATGGGCGAAGATGCGCTTTGTGGGGGCTTAACAATCAGCATTTGGTATCTGGAGAATAAATAATGACTAGCCCGATCTGTGGCGTTCTGGCGTCAGGGTAAGATATGGTAGTTATCTCCAGAAGAGATTATTAAAACCCCGTAGAGGGTAACAGTATCGGTGAAAAGACTACCAGTAATGAGGAGCAGGGTGGGGTAATCCTGCCAGAGCGGGCTTACAAAGGAGGCAAACGATGAGCCAAGTAAGAATGGATAGCGAGGATATTGCGGAGATTAAGAATGCCCTGATGATAATACAGCTTAATTGCCAGCAGGTGCCGGGTAACTGGATGTCAAAGGACAGAGTAAATATGACTAAAACTGTTATTGAACAGGTCGAACGGATTGACAAGCTGCTGCCGGTAATCAAGTTTGAGAGGGGTAAGCAATGCCAGCAATAAAAGAAGAGTTCGAGGAATGTCCTTATTGTGGGTGGCTAGATATTGAACAGAATAAAAACGGTAAATGTACTTGTCTCCACTGTTTTGAACAATGGGATGAGGAGGGGATACTATGAGACTACTAATAATCATAATGGTAGGAGCCTTCCTAGCTGGCATAGTAGTAGGGGAGACAATGTCTGCTGAGGCCGGATACGACAGGCAGTTAGAGGTTCATTGAGGTAGAGGTCACGGCCTATTCTCCCAGCAGGGCACAGACGGACAATAATCCATTCGAGACAGCCTCCGGGAGAATAGTCACGCCCAGAGAGCTTGAGCAGTTAGGAATAGTAGCAGTCAGCGGGGATTTGATAAAGGAATACGACATCAAGTGGGGTGACATTATCTGGGTAGGCTTTACGGTTGAGGACACTATGAATAAGAGGATCGAGGCAAGCGTAGATATATTCTTTAGAAACCAGGACTTGGCAAGGAAGTTTGGCAGGCAGGTAAGAACGATAATAATAAAAAGGAGACAGCATGATAGAATACAATCCAGAAACAGGAGATATGAGGGAGCGCAAGTCGGAGGTAAAGGTTAAGCCAAAAGAGGAGGTCAAGAAGGAGGAGAAAAATGAGCTAGTAGCAGTCGATAAACTAGAAGTATTGGTAAGAGATAGCGGATTAGAGCAGACTAAGTCTCAGGTGCTGCTGGACAAGTTCACCGGGTATTTCCAGATAGCCAGCGATTGGGAAAAGAAAGCTAAGGCGATAGTGGTTACCGACGCTGGCCAGAAGGCAGAAATGGAAATGGCCAGGGTTGGCAGGCTATTCCTACGTGAAAAAAGGATAAATATTGAAAAGACCCGTAAGGAGCTAAAGGAGCAATCACTACGGGAGGGGAAAGCTATTGACGGGATTGCCAATGTACTCAAGGCGGTGATAGTACCCATAGAAGAATATCTGGGTCAGCAGGAGAAGTTTGTCGAGATTAAGGCAGCCGAGATAGCCGAGCAAGCAAGGATAGATATGGAAGAAAAAGCTGAGAAGGATAGGCTGGCCAAAGAGGAAGCGGACAGAAAGGAGCAGGAGAGGATTCGGGTTGAGAATGAGGAGTTGAAGAAAGAAGCGGAAGCAAAGGAGTGGAAGCTACAGAAGGAACGTGTGAAGGCTGAGGCCAAAGAATTAGCTTTGATAGAGAAATCTCGCAAGGAAAAATTGGAAGCTATTCTTGAATCGGAACGAAAAGCCCAGGTTGAAAAGGAGAGACAGGAAAAGATACTTACAGAGCAGAAAGCAGAAGCAGAAGCCAAACAGAAAAGGGCTCAAGAAGAAGCAATGAAAGAACGCAAAAAAGCTGAAATTGAACAGGAAAGAATTAAAGCAGAGGCAAAACAAGCTAGAAAAATACAGCAAGCAAAGCTAGAGGCAGAGAAAAAGGAACGGGAGAAGATACAGGCCAGGCTAGATGAGCAGATTCAGTGTCCATTCTGCCATAAAAAATTTAATCTAAAAAATACGTTTGAACGGTGTATTTATTGTTCTAGTACCGATATCTACTACAACAAAGACAATAATGGCTTATGGGGTTGTAACTATTGTGATGAAAGTTGGGGAAACTAAATTGACCGAGTTTGCCTTTGAGACGTGGAAAGCTATTGAGAAGAAAAGAAAGCGCCGATTTGGGGGCTTAAATGAAGCCTGGGGGGTAAATAATGATTAAACTATCAATACCACAAGTGCCGTTAAGTATAAACGAAACTAGGGGTATGAATTATCACAAATTGAAGAGGATAAAGGAGATGTGGGTTGATGAGGTATGGGTAGCTCTGGTTCAGGAAAGGATACGCTTCTCGGAAATCACGAACTTGTACCACAAAGCCAAAATATCTATCAAGATTTTCTTCAAAACTAATGCCAAGAGGGACGCCGACAACTATCCTTGCAAAGAGGTAATAGACGCTATTAAGAACAACGGGCTGATTGAGGACGATAATTACGATGTTATCGGCAGGCCAGAGATTGACATTACAGGCAGGGACAGCAAGTATCCGAGAACCGAGATAACCATTGAGGAGGTAAAGGTATGAGTAATAATAACGGTAAGGGGCCGCTACAGACAAGAATAAACTTCCCGTCGGGAACGCCGCCTATCGACAAGCTGTGGTGGGTAATGGGGCAGTGGGGGCTGGTGAGGACATTTGAGGACAGGTCGCAGGCTATCACCGTCATACTCAGGAAGGACGAGCTTGACAGGGTAGTCCGGCAGTGCTATGGCGTAGCGACAGTTAAGAAGGGAGGGTAAGGTGCCTAAGACAAAACTAGCAAAAAGAGCTGAGCTGATTAAGCAGATCAAGAGCTATAGAAACAATGACCCTAGATGTCATTTTCCCTGGACACTGGATAGTTTGGGTTACTGTTGGGGCTACGCTTGCTTATATGATAATAAGAAAAATTATGTAGAGTTTTGCAAAGATTGTAAATATTGGGAAGAAAGGAGGGTAAGGTGCAGACTCTAGTAGGAGACCGCGAATATCAGAGTTTTGGGAAATTTATTATAAGTAAGATTAGGGGATGTCAAGTTACGGGATGGGAGTTATGCGACAAAAGTAGAGATGATCCCTGGAAAGACCCGGATGCGGGGATGCTTCTAATTAAGGGTAGTCTTATATTGAATAGTGGAGGAACGGCAGAAGTTAATCTTAAAATGAAGGACGGGGCTGTTCTTCGTAGGCAACTTATGAAACTAATCGAAGCAACAACAAAAGAAGAAGGGAGGTCAAGGTGATAGAAAGGATCAAAACGATAACGTATGAGGTCAGGAGTCATAATCAAACAACTATTCTTTCAGATAAGGGTATAATGATTGAATCGGACTGGAATGATTATTGTGAAGTGGGGGCATGGAGTAAAGGTAATGTTAAAAGAATGATCTGGCACTTGGAGGACGTGCTGAAATGTATGAGGCAAATTGAGAAGGAGAAGCAAGCTAGAAAGGAAAAGTCTTGACAAATTTTCTATATCGACTATACTATAAATGCTGGGGGGAGCAGAAAGGAAAGCGAATGAAAAATATAATCAGAAAAAAATTGGCTATTCGAGGGCAATCGTTTTCGGCCCGCTTCCCCCGAAGTGTAAAGAGTAGCCTTTTTTCTATTGGGCTTGTTGTTGGAGTTTCTCTCCTGTCTCTCCGCAGCAAGCCCATTTTTATTGGGGGGGGGATAATAAAGACTAAATGATACCAAACGGCTCAACCCCAATTAAGAATGAAATCCTAATAGAGATATTTGCCAAGGGAAAACTGACCCGGATGGAAATGAGAATAACAAGCTATATTATACGCTGGAGCTGGGGATTTGACGGCAAGAAAAGACGACAGGACTGGACAAAATCCATAATGGAGAAGCAGATAGCCGAGGATTTAGGGGTTCATAAGGTGGTGATATGCCGAACTATCAAACAGATGATACAGAGGAATATTTTGTTAACCGAAAAGTTAACTAAAGGACTGTGTTACCAATTTAATGAGCATTACAAAGGCTGGAAAAAGTTAACCAAAATGTTAACTAGAAAAAAGTTAACCGAAAAGTTAATTGGAGTTAACCAAAATGTTAACAAAATCGGCAAAAAGTTAACCGAAAAGTTAATTTGCGATGCTGGAAACAAAGAACTGGCTAGTGATAGCGAGACCCTTAAAGAAACTCTTAAAGAAACTCTTAAAGAAATAGTCGCCTTCCTCAATTTAACACTGAATAAAAACTTCAGATGGCAGACATCTCAAACACAAAAATTTATTAAGGCTCGGTTATCTGAGGGATATTCTATTGAGGATTTTAAGATAGTGATTAAGGATAGAAAGGAAAAATGGAGCAATGATAAAAAAATGAGAGAGTATTTAAGACCTAGCACCTTATTTGCACCGTCAAATTTCGAGAACTATTTGAACCAGGCTAGAGATAACTCAGAAGATATAGACAACTTACCTGATTTAATGGAGGAATAAATGGAAATAGAGAGGGCTTTTTTGGCTAACCTGATAACAGGCGGGCTTAAAGAGGCAAAGAAAGTCAAGGGAATTATCAAGCCGGATGACTTTGTAGTAGAAATGCACCAAGAGATATACCAGGCAATAGCCAGGTTTGTAGAGGATAACAAGCCGTTTGACGCTCCTCTCCTGATAGACCATCTGCGTAGTCACTCTAGGCTGGCGAATATGGACACGCCAGTCAGGTATTCTAAGGTAATCCTGGACATATTAGAATGGAAGGTCAGCCCAGCCCTTCAGGGCGAGTATATCGAGAAGTTCTACGAGCAGAGGTTGCGCAGACAAATATCAGTAGTTATAGAGGGACTTCCTGATAATTTCGATAAGGTTGATCCTGCTGATTTTTTCAAGAAAATAGACGATATTAAAAAGGAGGTGAAGGGGGTAAGTGAATTCGTAAAGCTATCGGACATAATGAGTAAGGTTCTGGACAGTATTGAAAAACAGCAAGGGGTGGAATTCCAGTTCTCTCTTGTGGACTTGAACCGTTCACTGGCCGGGTTGGCTAGGGGTGAGTTATTGCTTATCGGAGGGTTCACCTCGCAGGGGAAATCGAGCCTGTGCATCCAAATGGCTATGGACTTTGCTGAGCAGGGCAAAAAGGTTCTATTTTGCTCCTCAGAGATGAGCGAGTTTGAGACAGCCAGGAGAGTTTTGGGTAATTATTGCAGCTTGGTGATTAGTGATTTGAGGCAAGGTAAATTGGATGTAGATATATCTGAATTACGGGAGGTGGTAGATACACTAAAATCCTGGAAGGTTGCTCTTCATATTATCTCTACCGCCGAGCAAGTCAGGAAGGCAGTGCTTAAATACCAACCTGATATTGTCATCGTTGACCATCTGCACAATTTGAGAGGATCGGGCAGGAGTCCCTATGAGAAGACGACCAATAATATAAAGACGCTCAAGGAAATCAGTATGATGGATAGGGTGGGGATGATAGTCGCCAGCCAGCTCCACAGGCCACAGGATGAGAAGATGAGACCTCCCAGAATATCCGATTTGAGGGAGAGCGGGGCGGTGGAGGAGACTGCCAATAGTATTATTATGCTATATTGGAAGAATCAGAGGGAGAACGGGGAAATATCCGAGCAGGAAGTGATGGAGGTAAGACTGGTTAAGAACAGGGATGGTAAAATAGGCAAACTGTCCATTCTTTTTGAGCCTCGCTATTGCAGGTTTAGGGACATTTTCAAAGGGGACATACCAAATGGCAAATAAATTACTTGAGATTTGCAAAAGGCATAATCCTGAGATGAAGGAAATAGCCGATGATATTGAAAGGGGGAATAGATTGGCAAATGAGAAGATTAAAATGCAGATTATCCTGGATGATGTTGTCAATCATCTAAGGGAGAAGGGCATAATAAATGAGGAGAGGAAGCAGTTTTATAAGGACAGGTTAGTTAAAGGCCTGGATATGGTGGCCGACAAGGAGTTTTGGGAGCTTATAGACGATATGTGGACAGTGATGCAAAGGAGATGAAGAAATGAACAAGCAGACAGAGGAAATATATATCAAACAAGATGGTAAAGTGTTTAAGGTAATCAATATTGGCTGCTACGTTGATGCTTACGTGCTTGAAGAGGTTAAGGAGTCATAATGGACTCATTTATAGCAACTAAAAAGGAGTTAGAATTATGAAAATACCACAATATTGTCAAAATATTATTGATAAACTCATTAGCCTTGATTACGGCAGGTGTTATTTCGACTGGGTATACAGGAATAAATGGTACATATATATCAGCTGGGGGCATCACGATTGGTGCGTAGAGATTTATAATAAGGAGCTAAAATGAACTACGAACAAGCAAATAGCGTTAAGGAACTAGCAGCACCAGTCAACAAGGTGCTGGAGGGGTTGGAGTGGGAGTGTAATAAGTGTAATGGGAAAGGTAAGGTTTCTCAAACGCTTGCTTATACAAAATTGCCTACTCATAATGTAAAGCCAATTTATAAGCCCTGTAATAAATGCAATGGCAAAGGCAAAATCCCCTACATCTGGACTCCACAGGTGGGGGAGTGGTGTATATGGAATGGTAATGTTAGGCTAATTGAAAAGGTTGCTAACCATAATAATAAGGTATGGTGTGTATTCAACCATTCGATAGAACTTCCAGAGGGGGTACCTTGGGAAGAGGCTCGACTAATAACTCTCATTCCAGAATGGGAAGTAATCGAAGAGGTGTTGGAGAAGGCAGGGTATTGGTTGGAAGTAAAAAAGCCATTGGAAAAATACATCAAAAAGGATTGGATGAAAGTTTCTGCTTCTATTTATGAAGATATTGGGAAAAATGCTGCTGGGAATGGAAAGTACGTTGCTTATGCTATTGCCAAATCTCGCCTAATCGCAGTTTATAAAGCTATGAAGGGGCTAGAAAAGGAAATATAATGGACTCATTTATAGCAACCAAAAAGGACAAGCGTATAGTGGTCAGCCTGGACGACAGGGCAATAATTGAGCGCCACAAGAACAGAATAATCGCAATAACCAGATTTGACGCTAGAAAGGATGAGCTGAAAAAATCAGGCTACCATATCCAGCACGTCGGGGTTGAGACTGTCCAGGGTAGGCGGATTGAGAGGAGCGAGCCAATCCAGCGGGCAAGGAAGGTTAGGTGTTTGTCAGATATATGAGGAATGAAGGGAGAGATAGATGAAAATAAAGTGTAAATATTGCGACTTAGAAGGGGACTCAAGGTGGACTACTAAGTTTTATATAGTTGACCTTATATCAGGTGAGGGATGTTGTATAGAGTGTCACAATCAAGGGAAAGACTATGAGTAGGCAAAGGTGCTGGGCAGGTGGGTAAATGAGTGAAAGGAGAAAAGTAATGGGTAAAGACGAAGTATTACTTAAAGATATTTATATAAGTGTGGACATTTGGAGTAGGTTGGAAAAGCATTGGATAGAGGACTGGAATTTTCATGATAGAATTGATGAAGTTCTTCAGCGAGCCATCGAGGAATATTTGGAAAAGAGAGGCAGGTAATGGAAAGAAAGAAAGCGATACTGAAGAAAATTTTTTGGGAAGTCTGTAAAGTGCTGGAGGAAACATCAGGAATATTAGCTAAAATTAACAAAATTGAAAAAACTGAAGGGGGTTATAATTTCGGGATGGAAGTAGAAATACCAAATTATGGCAAGGTATCTTCTGAGTATTGTTTTGTATCTACAGAAATAATAGAAGATGATATGAATGATGCAGTGACAGTATTAAGTGATATGTTGAGGAGGGAAATAAATGAACAAAATCCTGTATAACAAGATAACCAGCAACGACAACCTGATGCTGGTATGCCAGGCACTCATAGACAAGCAGGCTGAGATAGTGGAGTGAATTGATGGCTTGCAGAAAGTGGCCGAGAAGCAGGAGACAGTTAAGTAAGGAGGGAAGAATGATAAGAGAAGTATTGATAGTAAAGCGAGAGCTGGCATACGAGGTTTATGATTACTTCTTAGACGAGGAAGTTACTGAGGATGACAGGAAGTATTATCCTGATAATCTAGTAAAATTGAACGAAAAGGAAATTAAAGAGATAAAGGAAGGGTTGGAAGAATATGAAGAGCTTCAGGATAGAATGCAGATACTGAGGAGAACAAGGAAAGTGGTGCATAAATGAAACCCTGGCAGAAAAAGCGGGCAGCCGATAGGAAGGCTCAAGAAAAATACTGGAAGGAACACAGGTATTGCGAGGTGTGTCTGGCCGAGGGGAGGGGGAAGGTTGAGGCAGTTTGTGTGCACGAAATACTTTATAAGTCACAAATGGGCAAGTGTGAAGAAGATAATATGTTGAGTGTCTGTAATGATTGCCATTTAAGGACACATTTCAGGAAGATTCCTTATTTGCACAGGGAGGAATTGTATAAGATGAAACTTGACAATCTCACCAAAAAAGATAGACTGGGGGTGAAGGATGGGTGATAGCTGGGAGAAGTTTGAATGTGTCATGCCTCATAGTGCTCGAGTGCTCCTGGAAGATGAGTTGGAAAGAATTCGTAACTTGGCCGACATTGACCCGGAGGATAGGTTTAGTCAGGAAGTCAGGGACGGTCTTTGTGTAGAATATCTTGTGGCAAATTCCCGTGACATTGGTGATGAAGAGGTAGAATGAAAGGAGAGGATGATGGAAAGATACCCACACGATGTTTATGAAACAACAGACGGAAAAGTTGGGCTCTCAAATCAAAATGATGATTTCTATTGGTGTCATTTTGAGAGTCGGGAAGAAGTTAATGAATTCATACAGAAACTAGAGAAAGTTAGAGACAAGATTTTTGGGAAGAAGAAATAGGTGAAAATAAAGATTTTCGTAAGCAAAATTAGGGGATTGGCTTTAATTTGGATTGGAAAGAAATATCACGCACTTTGGCTTGAGTGGGCGAATGGTGCTCAGACGTTATCAAATGGAAAAATGAAGACCCTATGGATGTATCCACGAATAAGATATGTCCATGCTTAGATTAAGATTGGGAAGGAGAAGTAGATGACAAAACGTGAGGCACACATCGAGGCTTTATATGTTAGCACAGCACTTGTGCGAAGAAGCGTCGACCAAGATGGTTTGCAGTGTGAATATGATGAAGCTGACCAAGTTTATTTAGAAAAAGCAATCCGAGAAATTGCAGACTCATTGCATAGTAGAGCAACCAGACTTGACAGGAAGGAAAAGTAAATATGATGAATAAAGTATATATAGAAGTTAAGGAAGTTTTGGAGGATGTATCAGAAAGGCTACAATCGATAGTCATGTGTGAGGTAGATGATATTAGTTCTTGGAAACCTTCAGTATTAGACGACTTAATTTTGATGCTTATAAAGGCAAGGTCTTTGATGGCGGTAGCTGAAAGTAGAAAGGAAAAATAAATAGTGGAAATAAAGACGGTTGATATAGGCAGGGGGGAATAATGGAAATTAAGCGAATGAAACTATCAGATATAAAGCCCGCCTTATACAATCCCAGGAAGGATTTGAAGCCTGGCGACCCTGAGTATGACAAAATGAGACGGAGTATTGATGAGTTTGACTGCGTTGAGCCGTTAGTCTGGAATAAAAGGACTAAAAGGTTAGTGGGAGGACATCAGCGGCTAAAAATACTAGAAGAGAAAGGGGTCAAGGAGTTCGAGGTATCCATAGTTGACTTAGACGAGAGGAGAGAGAAAGCCTTGAACGTGGCGCTCAATAAAATACAGGGTGATTGGGACTTTACCAAATTAGCCGACCTAATAACCGAGTTGGATGATGGGGAGTTCGACCTGGAGCTAACGGGATTCGACATGTCCGAAATTGAACAGTTGATGGAATGGACTCCTAAAGAAGAAGAACCTTTTGACGCAGCAGCCGAAGCCGACAAAATAAAGGAGCCGAAGAGTAAGCGAGGGGAAATTTATAGGCTAGGCAGGCATAGGTTGATGTGCGGGGATGCGACTAGCAAGGAAGACGTGGAGAGGCTGATGGGTGGGGAGAAGGCGGATATGGTGTTTACTGACCCACCGTATGGGGTTGGATTTGATATGAAAAATGATAACAAAGAATATCTGAATATATTTTCTATCTTTTATTCAATAATACCATGCAATGATAATATATATATTTGTTGTGATTATCATTGTATAGGTGATTTCTATAAAGAGATACAGAAGAAACATGAAATCTATAACTTGATAATTTGGGTCAAGAATCTTTTTGGGCAAGGGAAGTTGTACCATACAAAACATGAAGAAATTATATTTTGTGGTTCTGGAAATTTTGAAAAACAAAATATCAACAAAGACGAGAATGTATGGAATGCTGATAGTGTCAGGAATTTTGGCGGAAGTACCAATGCCAAGGAAGCGGTTGGACATCCGACACAAAAACCAGTTGAAGTGGTTGCAAGAGCAATAAAAAATTCAAGCAAAAAGAATCAAATAGTTTATGATGGCTTTGGTGGTTCAGGTTTAACTTTAATAGCTTGTGAACAATTAAATAGACAATGCAGGATGATGGAAATAGACGAGACATACTGTGATGTTATAATAGCAAGGTGGGAGAAGTTTACAGGAGAGAAAGCGGAGTTGATAAAGGGATGAGTAATTCAAGTAATTCAAGCCTTAAAAAAAAGAGAATAGATAGCATACTGGAGTCGTTGGGGAAGGGAAGCTCTTTCCTCAAGGCCTGCAAGGCGGCTGATATAGACCAGTCCACCTTTTGGTTATGGCGTCAGGCTGATAAGGAGCTCAATAAGCGAGTCCTCCAAGTATTAGATAGTAGAACCCAAACGGTAGAGGATTCCCTGTATGTAGGCGCAACCAAGGGTAACGTAATAGCTCAAATATTCTGGCTCAAGAATCGAGCAAGTGATAGGTGGAAGGATAAGCAGGAGTATAAGCACAGCGGAATAGTAGGGTATAAATTAATAGATACTGATATGAGTAAGTATCCAAAGGTTAAAAATGCAGTATCAGTTCCGACCAAAGACGATAGCTCAAAAAAAGGCGATTGAGGACACTGCTCCCAATTTGCTCTTTGCCGGGCCTTGGGGAATAGGCAAGACTCATCTAGGAGCTGTAAAGGCTTACGTAATGGGCGCTATGTATCCTGGCAACTGTGTGGCGCTGATTAGGAAGAAAAGGGTCGATTTGAAGCCTACCCTATGGAAATGGTTTGTTGATAAGATATTACCTCCCGCTGTAATCGTAGAGGCAAATGACACCGAGCTATATAGGAAGATAGTCAACGGCTCGGAGTTCTACGGCATCGGACTGGACTCTACTGAGGACGTGAACAAGCTGGCCTCTAGGGAGTACGGGTTCATCGTAATAGAAGAAGCAAAGGAGACTGACGAGCAGGACTTTGACGAGAAAGTAGTTAGATGTTTGAGGCTTCCCACTGTACCATTTCATCAGGTATTACTACTGACTAACCCAGGAGCGCCCAGCCACTATCTTTATCAACGATGGTTTATGGAGAAGAGAAAAGGCCACTCTCTAATAGAGGGTAAGATCCTACCTGATCTACCAGCTAGTTACTATAAGAGACTAGAGCAATTAAAGGGAATATACAGGGAGCGCTACGTAGAGGGCAAATGGACGTCCTTTGAGGGTCTAGTGTACCCTTTTGACCCTGGCAAGCATATTGTTAAGAGATTCGAGATACCGAAGGACGGCAAGCGGGTATTGAGTATAGACTTCGGATTCGATCATCCCTTCGTCTGCCAGTGGTGGTATGTCGATCCTAGCGATAAGTGGTATAGATACAGAGAAATCTATATGACCCATCGGACGGTAAAGACCCACAGTGTAGAAATCCTAAAGTATTGCAAGATTGACGGGATAGAGCCGGAGGCTATATGCGACCACGATGCGGAGGACTCGGCTACTCTGAGGGAGAACGGCATAATGACCGTACCGGCAGAAAGGGATAGACTGGCGGGCCAACAGGTGGTATACGATAAGTTTGAGAATGAGCAGATATTCTTCATGGAGGATTCGCTAGTAGAGATAGATCAGAGGTTGCAGATGGAGAATAGGCCGGTTAAGACTGAGGATGAGTTCGGCAGCTACGTCTGGGGAAACCTGAAGACTAAAGAGGATATGGTAAAGGTAAAGGATGATGGGATGGACGCTATGAGATATGCAATATATACTTCTGGCAAGGATATTTCGCCAGGCTTTTTTGTAGTAGACACGAAGGCAAAATGAAAGGAGCCTACAATGAAAGGATTATACAAGGAAGTAATTGTAATTGCTCGTAGAGGCGGTCAAAAGTATATGGCCTTCCCTTTGTATGTATCTGCGAAAGAGACTAAAGAAGAGGCATTAGAGAAGGTAGAGAGTATCATTGTTGATTATATGGATAGAACGAGGGGCTAAATGGCAATATTCAGGATTACGCTCTATGTCATTATAGGGATTATAGCATTTGTAGCTTACGGAATATATCAAGAGAGAGATAGAAAGGGGAGGAAAGGTGGATAAAAAAAGATGGGCTCGGCTAATAGAGGGGGGAGTGTTGGGAAAGATACCCGAGGTTGTACGTACTGAGGTCAAAAGGATAATAAAACGTCCAGAGGGATATCTCTTTGATTTGCATATTAAGTTATTGGACGGGTGGCGAGGGACTTGCGAGGGGTGTTTTGTTGATTATGATTTTATAGCAGACCAGTCTCCGGAAGATATAGCGTTCTTTTTTATAGGCTACGTCAAGAGAGAAATTGCTAGAAAAAGGAGAAAATGATGGGTAAGATTGATAGGTTTGATTTATGTATGTCAAAAATTGATGAAAGAATGTGTGATAAGCTAGATGAGCTTGTGGAAGGGCATAATGAGATGAAAGCTAATCTTAAGGCAGTGTCTTATTATAATGAACTAGACAGAAGGTTGAAGAGATTAGAAATAATAGAGGTTAAGAGGATGTTAGATAATAAGTAAATCTCCCAAAACTCAAACCCTGATGAATAAAGGGCAAAATGCTATACCGTAACGGGGTGGATAAGAATTATATTTTAATATAAAGGAGTCCACAATGTTCAATAAGCTAAAGGAGTACCTCAAGGCTATGTTCGAGGGCAACAGGTGCAGGTTCAGAGATGAATGTAAGCACTATCAGTTAGGTTCAGTTATCTGCAACAAATTGCTTAAGCGGTTTCCTAATGAAAGTAGTTCGTATTGTGGGACATACAGAGAGCTAGAGAATAGATAAAGGGGAAGAAAATGAGCACACGAAGTAGTCTGGCTTATAAAAAGTATGATGAGGGAATAGTACATATTTACCTAGAGCAGATAGAACAAAAATATTATATTACTGACGAACACGATTTGATAGAATTACCTGAAAAACTGGCCAAAAAATTTGCTATGATTGTAGATGCGAAAACAGCAAATAAATGGAAAGATTATAAAAAAGGAGTCTAAAATGAGTTGGGTAATAGGAATTATAGTTGGCATTATTAGTCTTGTAATATTCGGATTAATATATTGTGAGGTTATAAAAAGGAGAATGAGATGAGGAGTGAACTTATTAAGTCGGTAGCAGTCTCAGGAATTAGAGAAAAGGAAGTTATTTTAGCGGTAGTATTTGATAAAGAAAAACTTCTGAAAGAAGCAAGGGAGGAGTTTGAGTTTGTTATCATTGCCGAGAATAAAAGCAGAACAAAAAAACGTGGGAAGATAAACTAGATGAACGACTGGCAAGTAGTCCCCAAAAGGAGAACGATTAGCGGACTGAAGTTTGCTCTGCACGGTGGGAGCAAGCTAACCGTTTACATAGGAGCAGGTACTAGAAGGAAAATAAAAGGATACAAACCCAACGGTCACTGTAACGTCTATACGAAAGGTGATTACCTTATGGTGCAGTTTACTTGTGAACCTGATAAGAATAGCAGAATCATAGGCAACTCGGTGTTCAGCCTACCGTATGGCCTTGTCAGCAAGCATTGGCAGAACGGGGCCAGGGAGATATTGATACCTGCAATAGTAGAAAAGGCCAGCCTGATCCTGTTGGATTTGAGGGATTTAGGTAGATAATTTGACCCTGTGAGGATAGGGAATATAATATAGTAGAAAGGAGAAGAGATGAATCTAAAAAGGAAAACGGACAAGGAACTACAAGAATTGCAGGAAGAGATTGGTGATATATTATTTAATACTGAGGAGGATATGCGTAAGGTACAAGAAGAAATAGGAAGGAGAAAAAAGTGAAAAGAGCAATCTTGGAAGTAACATCGGATCTTTTAGATCTTTTTTTCAAGAACGGTGAAGCTCACATTAAGATAGAATTAGGGCTTCCAAGTGATGCAAAATTTATAGGTGCTTGGTATATCCACGAAAAAGGTTGTTTTGATTTGTGTTATGAAAGTAGTCAATTTGAGTATACAAAGAAAGGCGAGAAGTATCCTATTTTGCCTGAGCCTCAAATTCAAATAATAAAAAACTAAATTGAGCTGGTGATGTGAATGAGTTGGATAGGTAAGTTCGCTAATTCGATTATAGGAAAAGCAGCTAATCGCTATCTGGCGACGGCCTTTAATCCCTGGGAATTGTCGAGGGGCAGGTTGGGTGCTAGTAATTTTGATATGGCGGTCAAGGCATATACAAGTTGGGTGTATCGTTGTAGCACGCTCAACGCTAACTCGGTAGCCCAGCTAGATCTCAATCTGTACTCACAGAAGCCGACAAGCGATAAGGCAACAGCCAGGGTCAACCAGATCCCGGTGACGAGCAAAACCTACGAAGCATACCTGAAGAATCCCGCCCTGAAGAACTACATCAAGAAGAAAGCCATAGAGATAGAGGAAGTAGAAAGCCATCCTTTTCTTGATTTAATGAAAAACGTCAATCCCCAGCGGAATGAGTTCGATTTGAAGAATGAGACCGAGCTGTTCCTGGAGTTGACCGGCAATTCTTACTGGTATTTAGTACCCTCTAATTTGAGGGGAGCCGACGGAAGATACCTGCCCGCCGAGATATGGGTGCTGCCCAGCCAGCGGGTCAAGATAATTCCGAGCGCGACTACATTCATTGACCATTTCGAGCTGAGCCGGAGCGGGTTCGGTGCACCTGTCCGATATGAGCCGGAGGAGATAATTCATTTTAGATTCCCAAACCCTAATGACGTACTCTACGGAATGGGGCCTCTGCAGGGGGCAAGGAACGCCGTGGACGTCAACCAGTATATCCGAGACTACGAGACTAACCTATTCAGGAACCAGGCCCGACCAGACTTCATTATCAAGTCAGAGGGCAAAATGGACGTGACACAGAGGGATAGGTTCATGGAGATGTGGAAGGACACCTACAGGGGGACAAATTCGTCAGGCAAGTTCGGAGTCCTGGAAGGCGGAATGGATCTGAAAGAACTCGGCTGGAGCCCGAAGGATCTCAGTTTTTTGATAGGTCGAGATATGACCAAGGAGGAAATCTGCAATATTTTCGGGATCCCGATGTCAAAGGTTCAGACGAAAGACGTCAACCGGGCCAATGCTTTGGCAGGAGATGTGACCTATCAGAGTGACACCATATCCCCCAGGCTGAGGCTACAGGAGCAGAAGATTACCGAGAAGCTCCTACCGATATATGATGACAAATTATTCTGTGTATTCGAGGACAATATCCCGCTCGACAAGGAGTTTCGGGTCAAGGAAAGGGAGAGCAATCTCAAGAATGCTTACTCAAGTATTAACGAGGAGCGTAAACTGGACGGCCGGGACCCTGTGGCCTGGGGAGACGTACCGCTAATTCCTCTAAACGTAGTACCATTAGAGGTAGCAGGAGAAAAGCAGATAAAAGAGCTGGCTGGGGTCATATCGGATAAAATAAAGGAACGGTTAGAGGAGAGCTAATTATGGAATATATTATTGGAGGATTGATAGGAGCAGCAATAATAACAAGTTGTATTTCTCTTGTTTTTAATAGAAAACTGATGCGGGATTTGAAGACGATGGAGAAGAATTTAAGGGAACGTTTTGAAAATGATTAACTGTGACTTCCTGGGTAAGCACGACATTTGTATTCACCCGGCCTTGAAGAGACGCAGGAGTAGAAAATGTCCTTTTGCGACTAAGCCGATTTCCGAGGAGTGGCGGTGCTTTTTCAGACTGCCGAGGAAGAAAGGGGAGAAGGATGAGCACAAGGAGTAGTTTAGCTTATAAATTATACAACGAGGGGATAGTACATATTTATTACGAGTGTTTGGATGAGAAATTTTTTATTACTGATGAAAGACACGGGATAGTGGAGCTACCCAAGAAATTAGCTGAAGGATTCTCGAAGATTATAACTGCAGAAACAAAGGGGAAGAATGCTGCTAAAACAGATTGACCAAAATATAGACACCCTGGCTGATGAGATATGGGCCGAGCTATTTGAGAAGGATAGCCGGAAGAGGCGAAGTATAATCAGGCGAGCTAGACCCTACGAGGTCAAGTTTACAAAGGTATTGCAGAAACTATTCAAAGCTCAGGAGAGGGAAGTTTTGGCTAATATGATTAAACACCCGCACCCTAATAGAGAAGCCCAAATAGACCCCTATATGGAAGTGTTGAAGCAAAACTGGCTGAGTGACTGGCTGTTCGCCGAGATGATGTGGCGGAAGCGGTTCGAGACGGGGGGCAAGCCGTTCATAGGTGGAGTCATGGAGGACGT
>SDBU01002049.1_pt1 | contig 27456 bp, 40 predicted proteins | sample 2277071 | NCBI WGS metagenome assembly SDBU01 (sample SAMN10397929, study PRJNA504765) | marine sediment metagenome | isolation source: marine sediment core GS08_GC12, 126 cmbsf | place: Arctic Ocean: Gakkel Ridge, Loki's castle | collected 2008 | reverse complement strand
GAACACGTGGCTGAAGGTGGACGATCGCATGAACGCCTGCGAGCCGAATGGGCTTTATGCGTGTGCAGATCCCGACTGTGAGGGCACGGTGGTTGTGGCGGAAGTGAACTGCGGGCCCGGTGAGTGGCCGACCACGACGACCACAACGGAAGCGCCCATCACGACTACCACAACGGAAGCGCCCATCACGACTACCACGACGGAAGCACCGGCAGTGTGCCCGGAGGATTGCGAGGTCTGCGATGATGACAACACGATTCTTGTGACCGTCACCGGCCTGTTGGGCACGTGCGGCAGCATCACAATGGGCCAGTGTACCGCCGCCAATCAGGCGAATCAGCCCTTGACGCGGGTAGGGAGCACAGACTGTCTGTGGGACAGCGTCATAGTTGGCGCCATCTGGCAACTGTATTGCAGCGACGGCCTGTGGTACTTCGACATCGGCCCGATTGGCAGCCCGTGCGTGAGGTTCACAGCCTCGCCGCTGCCGAACGGCTGCCCACCGACTGCGGCGGAGGCCTGGACAGCAGACCAGGGGGCCAGCGCCTGCAACGTGCTCGGTGCCGATGTCAGTTTCTCTTGGGACTAAACAGATGGCAACAGAGACGGAAAAGCCGCTGTGGACCGACAGCCCGGCGTGTAGGGTCCGCCCGATCCACTGCGACTGGTGTCGCTACGTGCCCGGTCGCCCTGCCGAGTATGCCACGCCGGGCTGGGTATTCCCCGACATTGACAATCGGTTCACGCCGCCGCCGGGCGGGATCTGCCCGTTCGGCCAGACCTTTGAGGGCGCACGGCAGGCACGGGCGCAGAGGGTAGTTCAACGGGTTGTGGACAGGCAGATCGCCGCGCAGGAGGCGATAGACTCCCTTGCGGCCCTGGGCATCGACGTGGACATGGAGGTCACAGAGGCATGACGACGTTGCGCGAACAAATCCTGAAAGCGGCAGCAGGCCAACGGCCCCCCGTGAACCCCGGCCCCCCTCCCGTGCCGGTGGGGCTGAAGAACCTCCGTGGCTGCACAGGCTGCCGGAAGAAGATGCTGGACAAGATGAAGGCCAAACGGGCCAATGCAGAGAGCGCAGACGATGACGAAGGGGAAGGGGTCGGCATGAAACTGGCAACGGTTATCACGGCGTTCAACGAAGGCATAGAAGTAGCTGAGACGGTCAGTAGCATGGCGCAGTCCATGTCTGAGGCCGATACCAAGCTGTTCGTCATCGTAGTGGACGATGGCTCGACGGACGGCTCGTGTGTCCCCCTGGTTGTTCTGCCCGGCACTTTGGGCATCACACGCCACACCGTTCGGCACGACACGCCCCAGGGCGTGGGCTGCGCCCGCAACGCCGGCCTGGCCGTCGCACTGGAGTGGGGCGCGGACGTGGTATCCTTCCACGACGGGCACATGCGATTCCCCAAGGGCCACATCGAGGCCCTGGCGCGCAAGGCCCTGGAAGTAGACGCTATCATCACCAGCAAGGCCAAGGGCTGGTGGTTTGGCGAGGATCACCCCGATGTGCTGGCCGGCAAGCGGAAGGCCGGCGACTCGCACGCCTTCGTCGCTTGGGGCGCTGACATGCACTGGAACGCCAGCCACGGCCTCCAGCCGAAATATCGCGTCTACCCCAAGAAGGAACAGGGCAAGCAGCCTGAGTGGGCGCGCGTCCCCTGCCCGATGGGCGCCTGCTACATGTTCAGCCGCCGGACCATCGAGCGGCTGACGGCGCCAACCGGCCATCTCTGGGATGATATCGCGGGCCGCTGGGGGTTCAGCGAACAGGCGCTCGCCGTGAAAGCGTTCCTGCTCGACATCCCGGTGCTGGTCAGCCGCGATATTCAGACACACCACCACTACAAGAGCGCCAACCCCGTGCCGGACGCTCCGCGGGAAGTCTGGAAGAACGTCTGCTACTCGATGGCGCTGCTCCTTTCCCCCGAGACCTACGCTCTGCGCTTCCACCGCTACGCCGAAGGGCGGCTGGGATTCAAGGAGGCCGCCCGATTGCAGACAATGGCCGCTACTGACCGAGCAGCGTTAGGGCCTCTGCCCTGGACGGCTGACGATGAACTGCGGATCTTCACCGATCTGTGCGGCCGCGGGGCCCCGATCACCAGTAATCACCCGGACCATGCGTGGCTTGAGGAGTTGCGCGCCACCTGCGAGGCAATGCCAGAGCCGCCCCGGACCATCCTGCAGTGGCGGCCGGGGGAGAGCACGTTGCTGCTGAAGCGCCTCTACCCGGGGGCGAGTATCAAGACCATCGAATGGAGCCAGCATCGCGCCTCCAACTGGAGCGCATCGGCATCACTGCTGAGCAACATCCATTTCATGCGATGCGAATTAGCCGACTGGGGGCGGCTGCTCACAACGGGCCACCTGAAGGCCGACCAGCACTACGATCTCATCACCTTAGGCGGTGAGTTCCCGGACACATGCCGGGCGACCGCTGAGAAAGTGCTTGCACCCGGCGGCAAGATCGTAGTAAACTTGACAGCAGATCGCCTCCAGATCGCAGACGAATATCGCCGCAAGGACGGCGAGCAGCTTGAACTACTGAAGTCGGGGGGCACGCGGCCACAGTCAGCAAAGCCCCGCCACCGACTCGTAGACGTGCAGCGGAGGATCGCCAAAGTGAAGGCCCCGGCCAAGCCTGGAATGTCCATCACGGTCCTGCTCCTGAACTACCAGCGTGCGGAGAACATCGGGCCTATCCTCGACTGCCTGCGGGCGCAGACGGCAAAGCCCCGGATCGTGCTGTGGAACAACGGGCTGCCGGTCAACGCGAAGCTTGAAGGCGATGTGCCGGTGCTGCTGGAGGATGATAAGCGCATCGACCTATACGTGCGGCCATCAGAGAACATGCAGTGTTTCCCCCGTTGGTGGCTGGGCTCGATGGCTGAAACCGACTTCGTGTGCTCGCTGGACGATGATCTGATTCTGACCGACCCGCGCGTCTTAGAGGATGCCATGACGGCGCAGCGAGAGCTCTGCCCCGGCGGGATCGTCGGCCCCTCGGGAGTAGTCCGCAAGGAGGGGAAGCCCTACAAGGACTGGAAGCATTACAACGGGCATTGCGAGCAGGACGTACGCGCGGACGTTATCAAAGGCCGGTTCATGTGCTTCCGCACCGAGCTACTCGGAATGGTTCCCCTGCGGATTCCGGACGTCGGCCACCGCGAGGACGATATCATTCTGAGCGTCTGCATCGGCGACGGGCGGGTGACGCCGCACATGATTCCTGCGAGCCTGTGCAACCGCGTCCAGGCGCTCGGGCCACAGGATCGGCGGTCGATGGCAGTGCAGCCCGGCCACTATCAGTTGAGAGATGCGGCGTTCCGGCAGGTATCGGCATTCGTCGCCGCACGATAAATAACAAGGGAGAAGATGGCATGGCAGAAACCTGGAGTGTTCAGATTGGGCCGAGCACCGCTGGCCCGAAGCATATCAGTGTGGAGGCGACCGTGACGGATGATTCTACGGACCCGCCGACGTTGCACATTCATCGGCTGAAGGCCGCGCTTGTCGATGAAGAGTTGAAGCCAAAGGCGGATATCCAGGCCAGTCTCGTGGACAAGCTCCAGGACATGCACAGGGAAACGCTGGAGGCGGAGGCAAGGATTGCGACTGAGGCGGCGGCTATGGACACGCCATGGAAGACGCCGCTGGAAGTGGAGCTCAATGCACAGGAGATTCCATAATGCCGGACACAGGATACAAACGTGGCACGGCCACCCATCTGCATCATAGCGGCGGCACGGACATTGACGAAACAGCGATTGCTGATAACGGAACGCTCACGACCGATCCTGAGAGCAATGACGTGCAGGCCGGATGCTATATCGGCGTGAAGACTGTAGAGGGCAATGCGGGGGCATGTGATGGCAATGTCACATTCTATGTTCTTGGGACCGATGCGGATGAAGACGGTGTGACATGGGAAAATCCTATGGATGACACGCCGATTGTCATGGCTGTGATCGATCAAGGGCAGAACAAGACACACGTTGACAAGTTCTTCGTGCCCGGACATCAGTTCCCCCTGTTCAAGATTCACTGTTTGAACGAAGCGGGGCAACAGATAGCGGTGAGCATCAACAAGTACCAGATCACAGTTCCCCCAGCGAGCTAACGAATGCCGCGAAAGAAACCAGCACGGTGGGCCGACGGTCGGAACCTTGACGTTCTCAATCTGTGGCGGGGGAATGTCGCTTACTATCCCCTGTGGATGGGGGCAGGGCCAACGGCTTATGACCTGAGCCCCTACCGCAATGACGGCACGCTCACTGGTATGGACCCGCCGACGGATTGGGTGAACGATACTGAAGTGGGGATGGCCCTAGACTTCTTTGGCAATGACTATATTAGTATCCCTGACAAGTCCATCCTTGACTTGGATGGTGGATTGAGTATTGCAGCATTGGTCAACCTGGCTAGTAACCCTGGTGCGCTGACCGATTTGATTGTTGGCAAGACCAACACTGGTAGTTCAGCGGGCGGCGGGTGGGGCTTGGTCCAAGCGGGCACGAATGAGGGACAGAACCAAATTGCCTTATTCCTTTTTGATGGTGCGGCGCCCTCTCCCAGTTTCATCACAACCGCCGCCATTACACCCAGCGAATGGGTTCACATTGTGGCGACGTGGGATGGGACCATGGCAGCCGGCTCCATTCATATCTACTTCAATGGTATTGATCAGGCAGGCACTGAGCGCAACTATGGTACTATGCTGCTGAACAACGCCCTCGTCGTCAATATAATGGGATCAACCGGCGGCACCATACAGAATACGGGCAGGGTTGCAGAACTCGGTATCTGGACCCGCCCCATCAGCGCAGGTGAGGTAGCCTTCCCCGCCGCCAACCCGTTCATAATGATCCGCCAGCCAGACTTCTCGCCGTTCTGGGACGTGGCGGCTCCTGTCGGGGGCATCGTTAGACAAGTAACCCAGTCATACATGAGGATCAACGGATGAGACAACTCCAAGTCGGATCGACAAGCAGGTCCGTTGAACTCTACATCATAGACTCGACCACGGGCCTGCCGGAGCTTGGCGTCCTCTGGAACACGGCGGGCATCGACCTGAACTATCACCGCGAAGGCGCTGCGGTCGTGGCTATCGCTGAGGCCGATCTGACGACGCCGGCCCTCACCGATGCGTGGGAGACCGGCGGGTTCCTGGAGATTGGCTTTGGCAAATACCGATTGGACGTGCCCGACGCGGCGTTCGTTGCCGGGGCCGACTTGATAACGATCGGTGGCACGGTGACGGACATGGTCGTCCTGCCGGTCGATATTCAGCTTGTGGCATTCGACCCGGAGGATGCGACCGACCTGGGTCTGGCCTCGATTGCCGACACCCTGACAGCAGTGGGCCGCTTGACATCCGGCACAGCGGCGGTCAATACCACCGCCGAATCGTTCACGAAGTCGGGTGCCGAGCCTGAGACGAACACATACACCGCTACCGTAGCCGAAGATGGGGTACACCACATCGTTCAGGATGTTGGCGACGCGACCGATGCGTACTACCAATTCGACGTGGGCGGGGACGGTGTGCCCGTCTCTGTGACGTGGTGGGGGTATGCGCAGGGGCAGGGTGACTCGTACGGTATCTATGCCTACAACTACATCACATCAGACTATGAGCAGATCGGCACCATCCTCGGCACTGCGGGCACCACGGCAAAGACGGCTACCTTCTCGCTGACGAATGCGCATGTGGGGACTGTTGGGGCCGCCCTTGGCCTTGTCCGGTTCCGCTTCCTATCGGCTGACGGCGCGGCATTCGCGACTGACCGCCTGCTGTGCTCGTATGCCATAGTATCAAGGACAACCGGCTACAACGATGGCTCGCTCTGGCTAGACACCATCCTCGGACACGCTGGTACCGAGAATTATGTCAACGCCACTGCTGACCACGCCGCGTTGACATGGGCGCAGATCCTGACGATATCAGCCTCAATGAGGATCAAGAAGGTCACCGTGTTCAATGGCTCTACTGTGACGCTCTCCGGCGATAGCAGCAATTTCACCATCCTCGGTGCGGAGTTCGCCCTTCTGCTCAACGGACAGACTTGTGACAACTTGCATGTGGAGCATGGCACGGTGTCGGGCGTTGGGGTGATCACGGCCGGCGAGATGCACCTGGTGGGGTGTCACGTTGGCACAGTCACGCTGGGCAAGGCGCACCTGGATGTCTGTGGGCTCGACGATACCCTGACATTGTCTGATGCTGCCGAGTACGTCCTGACGGATTGTAAGGTCGGCGACGCTGGCGCCACACCACCTATAATCGATTTCGGCGCCTTGGTCGGGGATACCACTGTCCGCCTCCCTGGCTGGCAGGGCGGCCTTGAGATCGCGAACCTTGGGGCCACGGGTACGGATGTGATCACCATCCAGGGTTCGGGCACTGTGATAATCGGCGCGACGTGTGTGGCTGGCACCATCAGCCTGCAGGGCCCGATCACGATCACCGGCGCAGCCGCGTTCCTAGCCGCTGGCGGGGTCATCAATGAGGACGCGCGCTACGATGTGGACCAGATTACCGAGGCGGTCCTCGAAGGCGTCATTGCAGATCACAGCGGCGTCGCCGACAGCCTGGCCGAACATCTGGAACGTGTGCGGCAGCTCTCCGAGGCGGACGTCTACTTGGACCAGACCACCACGCCGTGGACCGTGGTCTGGGCGCTGAACGGCACGGGCGACGAGGTGGCGCCCACCGTGCTGTTGCGGAAGAGGCTGTATGACGCCGCCGGCGCTGACATCGCTCACATGGCCACGCGCATCGCCGCACAGTCGAGGGATTAGCCATGAGACCATGGTTTGGCGCGGGAATGTTGATGGGTCCGGGAGATGCCGCTGCCCCGGACTACCCCGAGGTTGGGGAAGTTCAGGCCGGCGTCGTGTACGCTGACGGCGCGCTAGAAGGAACCTACGTAGGCGAGCAGATCCAGATCACCGTGACCGTCGAGCTTCCCACAATCGAAGTGGAGGTCAGCTGATGCGAGCCAACGGAATCGACTACACGGAGAAGGGCGAGATCGTGCGCGGCTCACGCTGGCCGCCGTTTGCCGGCGCGGTCACTGTCACGGTTATACTTGAGGGTGGCTGGCCCATCGGCGCTGAGCTCTGGGACTGGGAGATGCGCTTCTCGCGCAGGAGGTTGGGTGCCGCCCCCGACCTGGCGATTGACCCAGACACCGTAACGCGGAATGACCTGATCGATGCGCTCCTCTTCAGGATCATTGCGACGCCGGCGCAAACTGCAACCCTGCCGGGTGGGGACGCGATGTTCAACGTGGACATCTGGAGTGACGATGCTGGTGGTGACGGGGTGAGCATCGCTGATGCCACCCAAGGCTTTGCGCGAGTGCGGTCGATAGCCGGACAGGGGTAGACGTGAACGATCAGCGCAACTAGCGGGAGACAATGGTGGACTGGATACCACAAAGGACGGTAGGCGAGCACGTGCGCATCATGGCAACAACTGACATGGAAGCAGCCGGGCTGGCCAATAAGGCGGCCACGGTAGCTGAGGTGCGAAAAGGTGGCAACGCGCAGGAGTGTCGCGTACTCGTGGAAGGTGTAGGCTTCCGGTGGCTGCGAAGTACAACATTGGATAGCGCGCCTAAGGGGGCCCGACTCAGGGGTAAGGTGTGAACGATCAACTGGGCCTGATCCAGACGGTGCCCTGGGACGTGCTCATCGTCCTGGATGCGTGCAGGGCCGACTTCTTTGAGCCCTACGCCAAGTTCGGCGACTACCAGACGGTCAACGCGTTGGCGCCCTGTACCGAACTCTGGACGCGGCGCATCGGCCCGTGGCTGGCGGAGCAGGGCGTGGTCTACTTCACCGCGCAGCCGGTCGTCGATTGCACGGTGCGACACGATGATATCCCGCTGCACACGGTCCCCGTCTGGAAAGAGCAGTGGGGATTCTTCACCCCCGCGAACGTGCCGGGCGTCCACCCCATGAGCGTCATCAGCGCAGCGATTCTGAGCAAGCACCCCGGTCGGTTCGCGGCCCACTTGACCGAGCCGCACAGCCCCTACATGGGCGTGCCGGCGTTGGCGGTAACACGCGATGGCAGCAGCGGCCGGCCGATACGGCACGGGTTCACGCCATCTCTCAGCGCCTTTGATGCCGCCTGCCGCGGGACGCTGTCGGTCGCCCAGGAGGTGGCCGCCGGGCGGTTGACTGTGCAGCAGGTGCATGCCGCCTACGCCGGCAGCCTGGCCCTGGGCTGGGAGGCGGTGCGCGTGCTGGGCGCCGCATTCCCCGACAAGCGGTTCGTCGTGACCAGCGACCACGGGGAACTGCTGGGCGAGCACGGCAAGTGGGGGCACCTCCGGCACTGGACGTACCGTGAACTGCTCGAAGTCCCGTGGCTCGCAGCCACTGGCAGGATGCTGGCCGGCCGCGAGGCTGTGTCTACCATCGACAAACTGGAGGCGTTAGGCTATGCGTGAACTCACCGCAGAGGACTTTCACGCATCGCAGCTGCCAGGAATCTACGGGCAGTCGCTACTGTCCAATGTTGAGCGGAAGGCGCTCCTTGCCGCGATCCCCGCCGGCAAGGGGCGAATCCTGGAGATCGGGACCAAGGACGGCGCCACTGCCGCCTACCTGGCCAGGGCACGACCACAGACGGAGATCGTCAGCATCGATGTCTTCAATCCGCCGGGCTCTGACGTACTCTGGCAGAAGAACAAGCAGCCGAACCAGTGGTTGTTCGTAGGTGATATCGTCGCTTTCACTGCGCAGTACAGTCAACTGTTCGACGTAGTGTTCATCGACGCCTCGCACTACTACGTCCCGTGCTGCGTAGACTTGGCGCACGCCTGCCCGCTGACCGCGATCGGCGGCCTGATCGTTGCCCACGATTACGGTAGGGAGCGGCTGTCAAAACCCTTCCGGCGCGACCACCTCGCCGGTGTTACCAGGGCGGTGGACGAATTCTGCACGGAGCATGGATGGCGCATCGACCGGCAGGTGGTGTCACTTGCCTTCCTACGGCGCGACGGGTTCAGCCCAAGGGTAGCGTAATGGCCCAGATCACGGTCCTCTACTGCATTACCCCCGATACGCGGTTCCGCACGATGGCAGCGGCCAGCATCTACACGCTGCTGCGGCACAACCCCGGCACACCCATTCGGGTGACTGAAACGGATGGTGGCGATTACCCGATTGGCATCAAATATCATGCGCTCCAGGAGGCGGCCGGCAAGGTCGATACACCGTGGACGCTGTTCATCGATGCGGACACCCACATTCACGGCCGGCTCGATGGGCTACTCCCGCCCCGCAAGGAGGCCGAGTTCTGCGCGCGGCGCGAAACGCTGTGGACGACCAATCAGATAACCCATGAGGGGTGGGGCAGGGCGTGTGATCTTGCTGGCGTTCCGCCGGCACCAGTTTTCAACAGCGGCCTTTTCCTGCTCCGCACATGTCGGCTCGCCGAGGTTGCTGAGAGTTGGCCGCACTGGATCGGTTGGCTGCCGAAGCATACAGACGATCCGCTCTGCCGGAGGAAGGCCCGGACGCGCTACCCCTGGTGGATGCTGGAGCAGTGCGCCCTGTCGCTGGCGATCGCACAGGTAGGCCGCAGCAAGTGGGCCAAGACGCAGCACAGCTATCAGTGGAACAAAGAGGCGCCTGGTATCGTGCATCACTTCGGTTCGAAACGGTGGACCTCGCCCCTATGAGACTACTCCTGACGCAGCGCAGATGGCATCTGGCTGAGTCGGCGGACAATCCGATCGCCTTGCTGGACTTGGCGCCTGTTGCACGGGCGCAGGGCCATGAGGTTGACTGCTACTTCATCAGCGACATCCCGCCGAAGCAGTATGACGTCGTCGGGATCTCGGCCCTTGTAGATCACCCACCCCCGATGGCCGACGTGCGTATGCTCTGCGAGCGTTTCCCCCGGAGCAAGATCGTGCTCGGGGGCAAGTGGACGCAATCGCTGGCGGGCGCGCGACTCGCAGACCTGCAGCACCTGGGCGTCATCGTCTGGACCGGGGCCGGCGAACAATACTTCGGCAGCATAGCGGACGGAACCCAGCCTTCATGGGATGCGCGCGACCTGGCGACCCTCGGGGTGCACGAGGGCGGGCTGATGAGCAGCCGGGGCTGCCCCTACCACTGCGCGTTCTGTCACAACACAGAGCCGAGAGTCGTGAGGTTCCCGGCCACGCGGACGGCGGACAACGTGGCGCTATTGTTCGCCCGGAAGGTGAAGCGCGTGTTCTTCGTAGACGACATCCTGACGCTGTCTACTCCGCACATGGCGGCAATCCGCGAGGAGTGCTCAAGCCGTGATATCCCGCTGGTCGGCCGCAACCAGTTCTTCTCGCATGTGAACTGCATCACCGAATCGACGTGCGCTGAAATGAAGCGATGGAAGCCGAACCACGTGCAGATCGGGTTCGAGTCGGGCGACGACGGCATGCTCGCGGTCATGGAAAAGGGATTCACGGCCGAGAAAGCCCTTGACAAGCTGCGGCTGTTATCGGTATATGTAAGGGTGCATGGATTATTTCTGATAGGCTTCCCCGGTGAAACGCCGGACACCCTCGCGCAGACCACGGCTTTTGTCACAGCTGCAGCCCCGCTACTGTCGCACGTCTGGGTCAGCCACTACCAGCCCGTCCCTGGGACACGGGGATACACGCTGGCCCTGGACCAGGGAGAGATACTCCCGGACGCCTGCTCGAACCTGAGTGTCGGCTACGTCAACAAGGGCCTGAGCAGACAGCTCCTCGCCAGGGCCAGGCAGCAGATCTACAACGCATGGAACAAGGGGAAGCGATGAACCGCTGGAACGTCCTCATCGACTTGCTGAAGGATCGCCCGCATGCGCGGGGCGCGGAGATCGGGGTGCAGGCGGGCAAGACCACCGGCCACCTGCTGGCGGGGCTGCCGGGACTGCAGGCCCTGTATGGCGTTGACCTGTGGACACTCTACCCGGACTACGAGCAGGACCGGGTAAATCCGGGAGACCTTTGGCCCTCTCAGAGGCTGCTGGAGCTCTGCCGGCATGAGTTCTTCGCCGTCGAGCGCAGGCATCGTGCCCGCACGATCAGGCTGGAGATGGACAGCGTCTGGGCGGCCGAATTCGTGCCCGACGCGTTCCTGGACTTCGTGTTTATCGACGCCAATCACCTCTACGGCTACGTGCGGGCCGACATTCTGGCCTGGCGCCCGAAGGTCCGGCCGGGCGGCCTCATCATCGGCCACGATTACGAGTTCCCTGTCCCAGCCTGGGGTGTGAAGCGAGCGGTCGATGAGATCTTCGGCGATGCCGTGCAGATAGCGCCAGAGTATATCTGGTGGGTTCAGAACTGAAAGGGGTCCGTCATGCCAGATTCGTCACTGCCCGCCATCACCTGCCTGTGCCCGACCTACGGGCGGTTCCAGCTTTTGCGCCGGGCGCTGGCCTGCTTCCTGGCCCAGACCTATCCGAACAAGCATCTGGTGATCCTGAACGATGCGCCGGCACCCCTGTCCCTGGCCCGTGGCGCCGCGCATGGTTCCGCCTATAGCTCCGAGTGGGTGGTCCTGGGGCTCCGCATTGTCAACGTGGAGCCGGGCAGTACTGCGAACCTGGGCGAGAAGCGCCAGTGGCTCCTGGAACTCGCGCACACGCCGCTGGTGGCCCTGTGGGATGATGACGACGTCTACCTGCCCTGGCACCTGGACGACTGCGTAGATGCCCTGGCGCTCGGCATCGGCTGCACCAAGGTGCGGTCGGCCTGGGTGCTCAACGAAGGACACATCACCGGCCGATATTCTATGGGCAACGATGCCTCGATGGCCTTCTGGCGCGACCGCGCCCTGGAGTTGGGCGGCTATCCCCCAAGGCAGCGGGGGCAGAACATCGGGCTGCTCCGCAAGTTCGAAGCCGCGGGCGACTACCGGCCTCTGAGCCAGGGCAAGCTGCTGAGCTTCGTGCGGGACGGCAAGCCGGGGGCTGAAGGCCACAATCTGGCCGGCAACTTCCACGAGATGAACCAGGACTTCGGGGACGGCCAGCCCCTAACGCCCGTGGATCTACAGCCGCTCTGGCGGACCATCGTGCGGGACACCAAAGAGCTCGGGCTGCTGAACGCCGAGGATCACGCCACCCTTGCAAGGAGGCTGCACTGTGATTGATTACCCTGCCATCACCTGCCTGTGCCCCACCTATGGCCGGTTCGCCCGCCTGCGGGAGTCGCTGGCCTGCTTCCTGGCCCAGGATTACCTCGGCGAGAAGCGGCTGCTGATCCTGAACGATGCGCGCGCTGGCATATGGATAGAGCCCGACCTCTCGCACGAGGGCGTCACGGTCATCAACGAGAGCCCGCCGAGTGCAAATCTGGGCGAGAAGCGCCAGTACCTCCTTGAACGCGCCACAACCCCGCTGGTGGCCCACTGGGACGATGACGACCTATACCTACCCTGGCATCTGTCGCGCAGCGTAGCGGCGCTCCTGACCCACCCTGTGGCGCGCTGCGTCAAGAGTCGGGGCGCCTGGTATCTGATCGGTCAGCGCGAGGCCCTGCAGAATCGCGGCGTCCACCATAACGTGTTCGAGGGCACGATGGCCTTCTACCGCGAAGACGCCTTGGCGCTGGGCGGCTATCCCCCAAAGCATAGCGGGCAGGCCAAACACCTGATGGATATGTTTGAGCGGGCCGGGGTGCTCTACAAAATCCCCGACGTTGACGAGGAGGGGTCTCCCCAGTTCTGCCAGACCGTCAGCACGCAAAGCGGGCAGGCCAGCTCTGAGCACTGCGATGTCTCCTACGCGTATCGGTGGTATGACGGGGTCGGCCACATTTCCAGCATCGGCAACAAACCCGCCTCACTCCAGAGCTTCCACGCGCTGAATCAGGACTTCGGCGACGGCCAGCCGCTGACGCCGGGGGACGTGACGCCATATTGGCGGGCGCTCCGCTACCTGCCCGTGCTGGCGAAGGGGAGCGCGCCGTGAAGATCCCGCCATACGTCGAATGTGAGCCCGCCGAACTCGCTCGAATCATGCGCTGGGCACAGCGGAAGCTGTCGCTACGCGACTGGACGCTGACGTTCACGACGGATATAGCCAGGGCGAAGGCCGCCAGCATGACCGGAATCTATGAGGACTTCGGCGGCGTGATCCATGACGCCACAACCATGGTGGCGATGATCGCCGTGAACCTCGTTGGGTGCGCCAAGCCCGATATCACGGGGACGCGCGACCCGCGCTGGATCGTTCTGCACGAGGTCGCCCATCTCCTCGCTGCCGCCACGGCGAAAGACCTTGACCCGGACGAGCACCATTACATGGATTGGGAGCGCCTGGCGAACCGGATCGCGCGCGTGCTGTTCGACCTGTGGCTGGCGGAAGAGGGGGGCCTGTGAAGCTCACCGCCCTGATCCCGGCCTACAACGACGATTACACCCTGCGGTTCTGCTTAGCGTCCATCGTCGATCACTTCGCTGAGATCGTCGTCCTGGACGATGCGTCCACCGATGATACGCCCGACGTGGCCGCCGACTTCGCACGCCGGCACAGGCATGTGCGATACGTCCGCCACCAGGGGCGCCAGCTCGGGTGGGTGAAGGCCCGCACCCGGCTCCTTGAACTGACCGATGCCGAGCATCTGTTCTGGCTGGACGCCGACGACGTGCTGGCGGAGTATAATGCGCCGCTGCTCCAGAAGATCGCCGAGCGTGGCGATCTTCGCCGGTTCAAGCTCGTGGAGCTATGGGGCGACTGGGACCACGGGACGGGACGCAAGACACACGCCGACTGCTGCCACCTCTACGTCAATCGCCGCAAGATTCCCGGCTTCATGTGGCGCGGGGATGCAGGGGCGAAGTGTAGTCCCCAGAGCAGCAGCACGCATCCCGGGGTGCTATTCTTCCACGTCAAGGGGGTCAAGCCCGACTGGCGGCTGGTCGAGCGCCAGTTCATTCGCGGCTTCCTCAGCAAGCGGGATGCCAACCCGGACGGTCTGGCAGAGCGCGTGCGGCGTGAGGAGATGGACGATGCAGAAATCCACCGCCGGGCCATGAAGATGCTTTTGACTAGCAAGATCGATCGCATCACACGCCGATACGGGCCAGGGGTGGCCCCAGAGAACGCGGGCTTGCCCCGCCCGGCAGTCATCACCGTGGACAGCCAGCCACGTTTCGAGATGGTGCTGGACGCCGCCGGCAAGCCCGTGGACCGCATTGATAATGGGCCGCAGACGGAAGTCGGAAGTCGGCAGTCGGCTGACCTCTGACTTCTGACTTCTGTCCTCCGACTTAAGCTGGCCGCCGCGCTAAGTCTTTCCCCCACCGCCGGATAGAAGAATCCCAGAAAGTTCCCGCATTTCCCTTGACACCCGTTGCAACGGGTGTTATAATGGCGGACATGCTATTGGCAATGGCAACAGTCAAGCGGACCCTGGAGGATGGGACAATGAACTGGTCGGTCAACCCGGCCCATAGGGCTCCGAAATGGTGGAGCCCCTTGGGGCGGATTGGCAATCTGAAGGTGGTCGCCTGCGGCGTGACGACGCCGAGATAGAGGTTCCTAATGGACGGGCAACTAGAGTACACAGCATCCGATCCGACACATGGATGATGCCGGCAGGGAATCCGGCCAGGCGGCCACCTACACAATCGGAGGAGAGCATGGCCGACTACGCGAAAGCACTGAAGCGAGCGCGGCGCATCCTGGGCCACACTCAGCACGCCGCCGCCGAGTCGATCGGCGTTGCGGCGCCGACGTACAACCGCTGGGAGCGCGGCGCGCGCATGCCGACAGCGGGACTGCAACGGCGGGCGGTGGCCCGCTACCTGAAGGCCGCTGAGCGGCTTTCCTCTAAGTCGGAGGGCGCACAGTGAGCGACGACATCGTGATGGCGCGGATATTGGCGCGGGCCGCAGACGAGAACTACAAGGCGGCGGTCCGCATGCAGGCGGCGGCCGAGCTGATCGCCCGGAGCGTGGAGTGCATGGCCGACGTGGAGGGCTACGGGGCTGCCAACCAGCAACGGGCGCACCACGGGTCGGCCGTGGCCTACGATGACGAGGCATTCTTTGCGCTCGCAGCCGAGCACCGCATCGACGAGGAGAGCGTCCGGGACCTGCTGGGTCCGGCGCGCGGGTCGCAACGGGAGGACTTGCCTGATGGGCAGTGAGCTTGACAATGCCCGGCAGGCGCTGGCCCATATCCGGCGCGCCATTGTGGAGTGCCACGCGGGCGCGCGGCTGATCGATGTTGACGATGGCACGTGCCTGGATGACGAGGCGGAAGTACACGCGATCGAGACAGTGGAGGCCGGGAAAGAAACTGCGATATGCGGGTTGGCCGCACTGGAGCGATTGGCACGAGACTGGATTACAGCCTGCGAGGTGCAGGCCATCAAGCAGGTTCCCTTGACGGAGGGCGCAGACGATGAATAGATTCGCTAACCTGCCAAGTGAGTATCTCGAAGTCCCCCAAAGCACCATCAGGGGAATTGCTCGTTACGTCGAGCACGGTATCCCGCCAGGCGGCTTCCTGACAGCAGTCCTGGAGAATAACCTCAAGGAGTCTTTCGCTCGGGCAGACGAGTATAACCGCCGGGCCATGTTTGACATTGTGATGCTCCTTTACAACTACGCCCCTAGCAACTGCTGGGGATCGCCCGAGAGGGTTGCAGCGTGGATGTTGACTTTTGAGACGGAGGGCGCAGACGATGGGAAGCAATGAGCACGAACTCCGGCCGATCCCCACGGGTGATCCGCTGGCGAATGAGGCCCGGCGCGAGGTGCGCGCGAAAGAGCGTTGCCGCCAGCTGGATACGGCCCATGCAGATATGGGGCTGTGGTTGCTGGCCCAGCAGATGGCGCGGGCGTCGGCGGCGATGGCGGCCAAGGACGATTCCGGGGTGATGGGAGGGGCGATATGAAAGACCCCACCCCTTGCCTTGTGGGCCGTCCGCTGACTAGCGACTGGCACTGTGCGTGTGGTGTCCATTATCGGCTTGGAGGCATCCCGATATGGGGAACAGGGACGCTTTGGAACTGTCCGTGTGGCCTAGCAGCCCCCACGGGTTATACCATCACATGCATCGAGCCTGTTGAGCCCGATCCCATCCCCGACGTTCGCCTAGTGGTCCCCGACACCGGCTATGTCCGGCAGGCAGCGCGAACTGATTATCACATGGAACACGCTATCCCCGTCATGCTCCACTGGAAGTGGTCCAAGGGCTACGCGGGCGATCCCGATACCCCCGACGATCCGCCGCACCTGGAGGACGTTACCGTCATCCTGGGCGAAACCGATATCACCGATCTGCTGCCCGCCGACATGCTGGCGGATGTCCGCGAGGCGATGCTACGCGATATGGAGGCAGGGACATGAGCGAAGAACCGATGGTGAGCGTCCCGTGTGCGCAGTGCCACCAGCGCTTCGGGCTGCCCCGAGCCACAGAGAGGCAGTTGCGGGAGAGCGGCGAGACGTTCTACTGCCCAGCAGGGCACCTGCTCTCCTATAAGCCGAGCAAGGCGGAGAGGCTGTCAAGGCTGTTGACAAAGACAAACGCCCAGCTTACGCGCCGCGCCCAACAACGTAACGCACTACGGCGAAGCAACGCGGCGTTGCGCGGCGTCATTACCAGGATGCGAAACGCAGCCACACGAGAGGAGGCAGGAACATGAGCACCGACCTGACACCACGCGACTACGCCAAGCTACTGACCGCGCACGATCCCAGCAATGCCGACCCGCAGCCCGAGGCCAACTTCTGGCGCAAGTGCAAAACGGAGGGCTCCGGTCCGAATCGGCGCCCGGTCCTCGACCGCGATAAGCAGCCCATCTGGCTGACGCCGCCGATCATCCGGCACACCGGCGTCCAAATGCTGGCTGTCCTGTTCGGCGTGCAAATGCCGGAGCCGCCCGTGTGGCCCGAGCGCAATGCGGGCAAGTGCGCTGTCACCTGCGAGGTGCGCGTTACGGGCTATGAGGCGGTGTCTGACGGCGTGCTGCTCGCCCTAACGGGTGTGGAGGCCACGCTGAGCCAGGAGTGGCCCGTGCGCAAGTGGACCATGCAGATCGGCGAAGTCAACTCGCAGAACGGCGGCGTCACGGGCAGGCAGTATCCGCAGATCTTCGCCTACAAGCGGGCCTACGATCGGGCGGTGCTCGACCATCTGCTCATCTTCGGCTGCTACGGCGACGTAGAGGCCCCCGAGTTCGCGCAGCACGCCGACTACGAGGCCACGCACAACCGGCCGGCCGCGCCGCCCGTGCCGACGCACATGGTGGCCAACGCGGAGTGGGGGGCACAGGGAGAGGACATCCGCAAGATGGCGCGGGATCTCATGCAAGATTTCAAGGTGCCACGGCAGGTGATGGACCAGCTCTACCGGGATGTCGCCGGAGAGGCCGAGCCGCTGGGTGCCGCATTGCTGGCGATGCTGGATGGCAAGCTCGGCATGGGAGATGCGCAGACACCCGATAAGAGTGGAGGGCAAGACGATGGCGACTAACTGGAAATGGGAGAAAGATGACCGAGAGCGGCTCATATATCTCTCCGACGAACACGGCTGTGAGATTCTCTGTGCGCGCCCGGGCGGTGGGGGGCAACCGTCGCTTATGTGCGCGCCCGAGCATGCGCGCCTGATAGCCGCAGCGCCGCAGACCGCCGAGCAGCGGGACGAACTGCTGGCGGCGTGCAAGGCGTTGACCAATGTGTTGTACGCTGGAGCCCGTCGGCATAGTGGGTACACGTCGGATAAGGATAAGGCTTACCGCCGTGGAATCGCCGCCATCGCCAAGATAGAGAAAGGGCAAGGCGATGCGCAAGAATGACGGCGGACCGGCTTGTGCCCGTTGTGGTAAGAGGCCAGCAACGAATCCCGTAATGGAAATGCCTGCATATGTCCGTGAACAGGGGCCAGAGTTCTTCGAGGCGTACATAGCGTTGGGAGTACGGTCCGAGCTTCACTGGCTATGTGAGAACTGTGTGGCCGTTCGTTCCAGCATTGCCGCGATCGCCAACGCAGAGGGAGGGCAGGACGATGGCGCAACTTGACTACCTCTCATACTCACGCCTGGACATGTATGCTTGCGAATACCGCTTCCAGCAGCACTACCTGCGGGGCGTGCCCGACGTGTCCGGCCGGGCGGCACTGCTCGGCGGGGAGTTGCATCGGCTGATCGCCGAGGCGTTGGCCGCCGAGAATCCGGGCGTCAAGGTGGGGGCCCGTGACCCGCGCGATATCGTCCCGCCGCCGCCTGACGTGATGGCCGAGGCTGAAGACTTGGTCGCCAACTGGTATATGCAAGACCCGCTGGCGGGCATGACGGTGCTGGCCATCGAGTGGCCTATCGAGATCGAGTTCGCCGATCTGTCCACCTTCCGCGGCCGCCTGGACGTGGTCTGCGAGTGGCAGGACATGCTCGTGATCTACGACTGGAAGAGCAGCCGCTACATGCCGCAGCTGCTGGTCTACGATGCACAGATGCCGACCTATGCGCTGCTGGCGGATCACGAGTTCGGCATGGGCTACTCCGATACGGTGCTGGTGAGGCAGCATTACACCCGGTTCGGCCGTCATCTGGAGGCGCAGGTGTCGGGCGTAGGCCGCTCGAATGTGTATGCGACGCTCGCCCACTTCGCACGGGAACTGGCGGCGGCTGACGATAGCGTGGACTGGCCGGCGCGGCCGTGCGAGGCGTGCACCTACTGCGCGCTGGTCTGCCCTCTGCCCCTGGCGATCGTCAAGCCGCCACAGAACGCCGCTGAGGCGACGTTCCTGGCCGAGAGGGCAGTTGCCCTCGAATCGCAGTCGGGGGCGGCCTTGGCAGCCCTACGCGCCTGGTGCAAGGAGCACGGGGCGGTAACCGGCGCTGGGCGCACGTGGGAGCTTCACCAGTCGATGCAGGAGAAGTGCGGGCTCTCGCCACGGGAGCTGGTGGAGAACTTCGGGGATGTCGCCTGGGATTGGCTGACGCCAGACCACAAGCGGGTGGGGAAGAGTGCGCCGAGGGGCGCGGGGGTGCAGGTGATGAGTGAGGAGCCGGGACGGCAGACGTTCACGAGCAGGAAGGCGGAGGCCAATGGCGATGAAGATTGAATGGCGAGAGCTGGGTGGCAGGCACTTCTATTGTTGCCTGTGCGGCTGGGTGTTCGTCGCGCGGTTCGCGTGGCGGGATATCGGCATCTCCGGCAGATGGGCGCCCTGGCCCACCCGCCTGCACCCGGCGAACATGTGGCATACGGGCTACCTGCTGGCGAGCTATGACTGGGCAGATTGGCGGGATTTCCCTGGCAATAGGAGATGATGGGCACCGACATCAACCATTTCCGGCGGCGTGCGATTCGCCGTGGGATGCCCTCCCCGCGCCCTGCCCGAGCGGGGACGCCGCCACCTTTCCTACACCGGGCCACTGGCCCACAGATCGGAGGATCGTGATGGCGAGGAAGAATGATCGGGAGTATCGCGTCTTGTCTTGCGGCGAGAACCTGCCACTTAGCGCGGAAATGACCGGCGCGTTGGCAGGTCGTCCCGCCTGCGAGAAGTGGATACGCGAGCGCGGCACGCCGGGCACGGCCTACTACATTGTCATCTTCGTCGGCAAGCCGACCTACGTCCACGTCGAGCCGACCGAGAAGCGGACGCTGGCGACCGAGCCGGCCAGCGAGGAATCCGCAGATGAGGAGGATCCGCAGGAGCGCGCGGAACGGGAAGAGCTGGAGCGGGAGCGGGAAGCGGCGGCAGAATCTGCTTGACATGGCTGGGCGCAGGCCGTAGCATGGGTGGTGCTCAGACCGCTTGCAGAAAGGCGATACGCACCATGCAGCACTCCCGGACACCGGCGGCCCCTCCTTGCGTGCTCGCTTCTGCAAAGGGCTCTGAGCACCGCCGGTGTCCACACCCTCCTGAGGCGTGCTGTGGCTGATGAAACATGGCTGAAACTGTGGCGGAAATCCCTCAAGAGCGCAGTCTTTGCGGACGCATATCTATGGAAGGTGTGGAGTTGGTGTTTGATGCACGCAGCCTATGAACAGCGCCATGTCCCTATGCGCACTGGGCGTGGCGAAGCCGTCGTATCGCTGGCCCCGGGCCAGTTGATCTGGGGCCGGAAAGCGGCAGCCAGCCAGCTACGCATGAAACCGAAGTCAGCCGAGAATCGCATGTTACGTTTGGTAAACATGGGAAATCTGGCCAGGCAAGTGGCCACCCATTGGACGGTCCTAACTGTTGTTAACTGGGAACGTTACAACGGGCATATCCTCGTAGATGGCCAGGCAACTGGCCAACCAATGGCCAACCAATGGCCAACCAATGGCCAACCAATGGCCACAGTTAAAGAAGTAAAGAAGGAAAGAAGTGAAGAAGCATCATCCGCGCGCGCAAGCCTTGAGCCAGTGGAGATCCCCCTGCCCGGGGCCAGAACGGCGATGATGATGCTTTCTCAAGATTCAACGGAACAACAGAAAACGGCGATAACGGAACTGCTCGGCGATGTCTACCGGGATTCTGAGGGATTCGCTGTGATGAGCGCAGTGGTGCTGGCCTACAATCAGCGGGCGCGCGACGGGGACATTCTCCATCCGGTGGCCTACCTGCGGACGCTGGTGGACGACATCGGTCCCAAGGTCCGGCGGGAGTCCCAGGATCTCCGCGAGCAAGCCGCAGGGGAGGTGGAACGGGACCAGGAAGCGCAGGCGCGCGAGGCCGAACAGGAACGCCTGCGCACTGATCCGCAGGCGTTCCGGCAGGCGGTAGAAGTCCATGCTCGGCGGATCACATTCTACCGGGGCGCCCCCCGAGGATCAGCACCCTCAGACGAAATCCGGGCGGAGACGGTGCCCGTGCTATGTCGCATACTCGGGATTACAGAGCCCCCGGCGGGCTGGGAGGGAGAACACAATGGGAACGATCTACCTGAGTGATTTGCATTTCCTGGACGGGTCCCGTGCCGATGACTTCGGGCGGGTGGACGGGGAGTGGCCTCACTTGAGGCTGAGTGACGCCGACGTGGACCTGCTGGCCAAGCTCGACCAGTGGAAGGCCGAGGGCGAGTCCGTGGTGCTCGTGGGGGACATCTTCGACCTGTGGCAGGCGGACTACGAGTCCATCATGCGGGCGCATGAGCCGGTGATTCGGCGACTGCTGGCGGTGACGACGGTCTGGGTGCTGGGGAACCACGATGCCAAGGCGCGCCGACATCCCCCCGGGGCCCCCATCACCTGGCAGCACTGCGGTGTCGTCGATGGCATCTACATCGAGCACGGCCACCGGCACGACCCGGTTATCAGCCGCCTCCCTCGCCTCAGCAGGCTCATCACGCGCGGTGTGGGTTGGCTTGAGCGCAAGGTCCACAAGGACATCGACCATTGGGGCGAGCGCTTAGCCCGGTGGATCGGCAGGACCGGGCGGCACGGGTCAGGGCAGAGGTATGCCGAGGAGATCGCCAAGTGCGCGCACGATCACGGCTGCAACATCGCGGTGTTCGGGCACACCCACGAGAAGGGCGAGTGGACGATCAAGGTGAAGGGTACGGAGATCCACGTCTACAATTGCGGTACGTGGACGAACGGGCGAAGGGACTTCGTGAAACTCTGAAGGAGGCCGGACAGTGAAGCAGCCCCCCATAGTCTGTCTCTGCGGCTCGACGCGGTTCAAGGACGAGTTCGTTCGTGCGAATCTCCGCGAGACACTCGCCGGCAAGATTGTTCTCAGCATCGGCTGTGACATGTGCACTGACAATGACATTTTCGGTTCGCTGTCGCCTGAGGAGTGGGCAGCCACAAAGCAGGGGCTCGACGAGCTGCACAAGCGGAAGATCGACCTCGCCGATTCGGTGCTGATCCTCAATGTGGGTGGCTACATCGGGGACAGTACACGGGCCGAAATCCTGTACGCAGACGCACACGGTAAGCCGATCAAGTACCTTGAGGAGGACGGACGATGTTAGTCAGAAAGCTGGAGTACGTGCTGGCAGGATTCGCACTCGCGCTGATGCTGATAGCGTGCCTCGCAAGCTGCCGCTGGGGCGGTGCGAAGGTCGAGGCTGAGGTTCCGATCTACGGCAACGCGGCCATCGTCGTGGAGCCGGTGGTCATCGACACACCGGAGGGAGCAGAATGACACGATACGGCCACCACGGCCATAGCGATCCGTATGCCAATATGTGGGAACACGCGGATGAGCAAAACCGCGAGTCCGCTAATGCTGCATATAGGGACGCGCAAAGTGCCGGTGGATCAGAGTTGCGTGACATGGGCGACGATGATGACAGCGGTGGGCCTATTCCAAAAGCCAGAAGCACAAAGACAAGGTGGGTGTGGCGACTTAGTGGCGGCGTCTGTGTGCTCTGCTGTAACGACAAACGCCCGGTGAATGATGTCCGGGTGGGGCTCGAATGGATGCACCACCAGCCCGGACTGTGTCTACACCACGCCCGCGCCTTTGCGGCAGAGCTTAATGCGTTGCTGGCGTCGCTTGAGGATGAGACCGATCACCTGTATTCAGAGAACTTCGACTACTCAGCGGCGCCCCGCCTCGCAGCCCGTACTCGTGAGCATGAACGGATGCACAACGAGATGCATGAGGAATCGGTGGAGATCGAGGACAACTGACACGGTGGCCGCCTGCGGCGTGAAAACGTCGTGCGAAGAAGACGTAGCCGTGGCCTAACAAGCAGGCGCTCCCCTGCGCCCAGACACGGTCAGGCGACCACCAACACACCCACACGGAGGAAGGACGATGAAGCGACTGCACATACTACTGATTCTCGCGGTTAGCCTATTCTTTGTCGGCGCCGTAGCCCAGGTCACACGAAAGGAGTTTGACGCCCTTGCGGCTGAGGTGCGCATGCTGCGCGCGGAGGTCGTCTTACTCAAGGTGCAGGTCAGGCAACTGCGGACGCATGTCCGTGATCTGGAGCAGGGGGAGCCAGAGGTGGCGGCCCCGGCTGAGCAGCCGGAGCAGGGGGCGGCGCTCAGCGGCGAAGGCAAGCCCCTATGGGTTGAATCTTCTGCATGTAGGGGCGGGTCCGTCCACTGCGACTGGTGTCCGTTCGTGATCGACAGGCGCGACACGCCCGCCAGTGCAACCGGGCTGCCGGGCGCTCACATGTGGCCCCTGGTTGACATTCTGGGCAGATTCACCCCTCCGCCAGACAGTCGCTGCCCCTTCGGTGTGACCTTCGATGATGCGTCGAACAGGCGGTTTCTCCGGCTTCAAGAGCGTGTGAGAAACGGCACGGCCACACCCGAGGCGGCCTACGAGAGCGCCGTCTACTTTGGGATGATCGAAGATGGCGATCCCGCCCCCTGGGATGACGAATCGCGGCTCGAGGTAGGCGACGACCGCCGACAGCAGGTGAAGGTCACATGCGGGGGTGCGTGTGGCGGGCTGTGTTTCGGCTGTCCTGTCCTTGGTTGAAGTCTGAGGCGTAGCGATGCCTGAAGCCGACACCCACAAGGCCCAGATCGAGGAGGCCCGCAAGCTCCTCGACCCCCTCCACTGGCCTTACTGGATTCTCGCCCAGGCGCAGAGGCTCCAGGGCAGCAAGGGCCTGCCAGATGTGTTCTTTGTGGCCTCAGTGCCGCTTGACAGCTACGTCACGCAGATCTTGGACCATATAGCCAGGCTGCACGAGTTGGGTGCTGTCCGCGCGCCTGTGGCCTGCTGGTGGGAGGCTAAGGCGAACATCGACAAGGAGCAGCCGGCGCAGAAGCAGTTCAAGCGCATCGTGCAGGCGGCAGGGAACCCCGTGCTGACCGGGCGCGTGGGCGTGATTGCCGATTTCTTTGGACTGGATCGGAGGGGATGTGACAAGAAAGCCTAAAGAGACAGTCCCGGGGCTGAGCGCCCAGCAGATCGTGGAGTGTCTGCGCGGCAAGCACGGGGATGACGTGTTCGTTACCGAATGCAAGACGGGACCATCCCAGACAGCAAACGCGGGCTGTCAGCGCATGGATGTGTGGACGATGAACCGCTCGTGGGCGAATGCGCTGACCACCTGCTACGAGGTCAAGATGAGCCGCGGGGACTTCCTGGGAGACGACAAGTGGCCGGGTTATCTGCCGTATTGCAACGCCTTCTACTTCGCGTGTCCCTTCAAGATGATCGCCCCCGAGGAGGTGCCGGCTGAGGCGGGGCTCATCTGGATAGCGAGCACCGGCACCCGCGCGTTCACGAAGAAGAAAGCGCCATTCAGGGACGTGGAAGTCCCCGAAAGCCTCTGGCGCTACCTGCTGATGTGCCGCACGCGCGTGCAGCGTGAGTATGTGCACGAAGAGGGGAATGCAGAGCGGTGGCAGAAGTGGCTCGCCGAGAAGGCGGAGAAGCAGGAGATCGGCTGGAATGCTTCAAAGCGCATTCGCGAGATTGCGGAGGATGCCGGAAGGCGGGCCAAGCGGGCGGAGAAGCGCGTGGCCGACTACGCGGAGTTGGAGGAGCGCTTTGCGGAATTGGGCATCGATATCAAGGGGCCTTTGGGGCGCTACGGGATCGCCGCCGTTCTCAAGAAGGTGATGGGCGCGATGCCCGACGACCTGAAGTATGCGGTAGGCGCAGCGAAGGACAGCCTTGCCCGGTTCGAGCAGGTGCTGGCGAAGCTGGATGGGGAGGCGCAGCCATGATTGACATCATCAACGCCGACTGCCGGGCTGCCATGCGGGAGATGGCGGCTGAGAGCGTGCAGTGCTGTGTCACCTCGCCGCCCTACTGGGGCTTGCGGGACTACGGGATCGAGGGCGTAGTGTGGGACGGGGACGCGGACTGCGCGCATGAGTGGGGGGCCACGACGTCGGGCCTCGGGGGAAATGGTGATGGCACAAGCTTCAGGCGCGACAAGAAGGCAGGGCAGGAGAGAGGGGCGCCAACCGGCGCCTTCTGCCGGCTGTGCGGGGCGTGGCACGGCTGCCTGGGCCTTGAACCTACCGTGGACCTGTTCGTGAAGCACATGGTGGCGGTGTTCCGGGAGGTGCGGCGCGTGCTGAGGCCGGACGGGACGGTCTGGCTGAATCTGGGGGATTCGTACTCGGCGGGCAAGCCCATCCTCGACGCGGACTTTGCGGCATGCCGTGGCGGGAAGCCGCGCAGCAACGAACAATCGGCGCTCCGCTCGCCCGGCCTGAAGCCGAAGGATCTGATCATGGTGCCGCACCGGGTGGCCATTGCGCTCCAGGATGACGGCTGGTGGGTCAGATCGGCCATCGTGTGGGCCAAGGGCCTGAGCTTCTGCCCGACCTACGCGGGGTCCGTCATGCCGGAGAGCTGCACCGACCGGCCCACCAGCGCCTACGAGATGGTGTTCCTGCTGACGAAGGCGGCGCGCTACTACTACGATAATGATGCAGTCCGTGAGGCACATGCCGTGGCGCACATTCAACAACAACTTGCGCCGCCCAAGGATCGCGGGGAAGCCCGGCAATTCGCCAAGCAGGGCCTCCATGATTACGTCAACCCCGCCGGCCGCAACCTGCGGAACGTCTGGGCCATCAACCCGCAGCCGTTCCCGGACGCCCACTTCGCCACGTTCCCGGAGGCCCTGGTGGAGCCGTGCATCAAGGCGGGGTCCAGCCCACAAGCCTGCGGCGTCTGCGGCGCCCCGTGGGAGCGGGTGGTGGAGCGCAAGCACTACGGGGATAAGGGGCCTGACCGTGAGGATGAGGCCACAGTTGGAATGTCGCGCAACAAGCTCGGCGGACAGAAGGAATGGGATGCCTACGTGCCGCCCCGCACCACCGGCTGGCGGCCCACCTGCGAGTGCCAGGACAGGGGGTGCGTTGAGTTGCCCCTCCCTTGGCCAGGCTGCCACTGCACGGTCCTCGACCCCTTCAGCGGCAGCGGCACGGTGGGGCTCGTCGCCAAGCGCCTGGGTCGGGACGCCATTCTGATCGATGCTTCGGCGGAATACTGCGACATGGCCCGCACCCGGACGGGCAAGGACGTGACGGCGGAGATGTTCGTGTAGATACCCCTTGACATACCCCCAGCGCATCGGTAGCATGAACCCCTGACACCGCAGGCACTTCTGAGACTGGAGGCTGACATGCCCTGGTGGGCCTACTTTCTCGCAGGCACTCCCCTTGCTGGCACACTGGCATACGGGCAGTGGCTGGGCAAGCGGACGCTGAAGAACGGCAGGGACATCGCCCTGCTGGACGCCGGACTGCAGGCTGACGCCCGCCTGCGCGATGCCCATAGCAGGCTACTGGAGAAGATGGGCGACAAGCTCGACAACCTCAGCGACGCTGTGGCGGGGCTCAGCGCGCAAATGAAGATACTGATCGATGGCTGAACGCGAAATGACGGTCAAGCAGCGCAAGTGGCTGAAGCTCTACGTCGAGCTCGGGAACGCCACCGAAGCGGCTATGCAGGTCTACGATTGCAAGGGCCGGGAGAGCGCATGTGCTATCGGCGTTGAGAACCTCCGAAATCTTCGGGGCCGATATGGCGAGATCATGGAGGCTGCCGGCATTGACGATGCCATGCTGGCCAGCGTGCTCAAGGGGGGCCTCAAGGCGACGAAGGTGTCCCGCGCGCAGCATGAGGGGGAGTTCGGCGATGTTGCGACAGACGATGACTGGATGACCCGTCACCGCTACCTGGACACCGCCCACAAGTTGCGGGGGGATCACGCGCCGGTGAAGCAGGAGATTACGACGCCGGATGCGCCCATACGGTTCATCTTCCGCGAGGCGGTTCCACCGGAAGGGGAGCCCGATGGCAGCACCGACTCCGGTTGACGTTGACCTTGACGTTCTGCCGAAACAGCTGCAGTTCCTGAAGGCCCAGGAGCGCGAGGTCATGTACTCGGGGGCCTTCGGCGCCGGCAAGTCGCGGGCCATCTGCTTCAAGACGGCGATGCACGGGGCGATACCCGGCAACTTCGTGGGCCTGTGCCGCAAGACGCTGGTGGACCTGAAGAAAACGACCCTGCGGACGCTCCTGAAGGTTGACGCCAACCTGCCGCCCGTGCTGCCCGACGGGTGCTACGACTACAATAAGAGCGACCAGATCATCAGCATCCGGGGCGGGGGCGAGATTCTGTGCTTCGGCTTCGATGACCCCCCTCGGCTGGGGTCGCTGAACTTCGGGTTCGTCGGTATCGACGAGGGCATCGAGCTTGCCGCCGACGAATACACGATGCTGCTGGGCCGCCTGCGGAACCTGGCCGATCCCTGCCGGCAGATTGCGATTGCCACCAATCCGGGGCCCCCAGCCCACTTCCTGCACGAGCGGTTCTTCGATGAGCGCGAGCCGTCACGGCGGCTGATCCAGACCACGTCGCTTGAGAACTACTACCTGCCGGCCGACTACATCGCCAGCCTCCTGCGGTTCAAGGGCACCGATCGCCAGCGATACGTCGAGGGCCTGTGGGTGGCCTTCGAGGGCCTGATCTACGAGCTGCGGCGCGAGACACACGTCATCCACCGCGATGGCCCCTGGCGGCAGGTGATCGCCGGGGTTGACGAAGGGTTCACG
>SDBU01002048.1_pt1 | contig 27467 bp, 32 predicted proteins | sample 2277071 | NCBI WGS metagenome assembly SDBU01 (sample SAMN10397929, study PRJNA504765) | marine sediment metagenome | isolation source: marine sediment core GS08_GC12, 126 cmbsf | place: Arctic Ocean: Gakkel Ridge, Loki's castle | collected 2008 | reverse complement strand
ATTGGGTTAGCAGATATAGAAAATCACACAACGGAGGCAAAAAGCGGTCTTGGGAAGTCAATCTATGGGCAATATGAAAACAAACCAATTCCATTATCAGACTTACCTAGATATAACAAATCAGGAAGATGGCCCGCCAATTTCCTACTCACACATTCCCCCGACTGCCAAATGCTAGGCTACCGCGACTCCGACTCCTACCAGATCAACCGCTTCACAGACGGAGCAAAGCCATTCGGTGACGCGGTGGGGGAGAAGTTTGAAAGTGAGAAAGTGGAAGGTGGGCGTGTTCCGGTGTGGGAGTGTGTTGAGGGGTGTCCTGTGTTGGCGTTGGATCGACAGTTGGGGCATTTGAAAAGCGGACTAATGACGCCTGATCATAATGTAAATGCAGATTGGGGCTATTCAGGAGGCAGGCGTGAGAAGCCGACTCTGCAGAACACTTATGCAGACTCCGGAGGTGCATCTCGATTCTTCCATCAATCCCATTGGGCAATCGAAAACGCCGATCCGTTTGTTTATCAGGCGAAGGTTGCTGTTTCTGAAAGAGAGGCCGGATTATTAGGACACGCCCCATGTTTGACCTGTGAGGAACTGGATTCCACCAAGCACCAAAACGAAAACGGCGAATGGATAAATTGTAAGCGTTGCGGGCATCCAACCTTAAAACCCATAGCTTTGATAAAACATTTAGCGACCCTGCTATTGCCCCCAAAAGAATATGCCCCGCGGAGAATCTTTATTCCTTTTGCTGGCGTTGCTTCAGAATGTGTGGGCGCATTTATGGCAGGCTGGGAAGAAATCACAGGAATCGAAATGATGTCAGAATACGCTGAGATCGGAAAAGCCAGATTAGAGTATTGGAAAAAACAAGGGGTGCAATTGGATTTATTCAATGGCTAACTGCAAAGGACTTGTAGCTAATTGCAAAAAGTGTGGGTATAAATTTGAGTTTTATGAACAGATGGTGCATTGTCCAGATTGCGGACAGGAAAGAAAATGTGGAAAATATCCAATTTCAGGGTATACTTTATGCGCTAAACATGGCGGTCCTCGACCAGAAGTAGGCTATTATGGAAATAAAGGGAAATTCTCTATGACTAAACGACAAGCAGATACAGGAACATCTCCATTAAATAAAGTAGCATCTAAATATCTTGAGATTCAGGGCGATCCGCAAGCGCAAACGCTCAGACCGCTCCATTCTATCCTCAACGCGCGCCTTATGAAGCTTTTGGACAAGGTAAATGTGGGAGATTCGACTTCTCAAATAGAAAAAGTGATACAATTATGGAAAAGGTTCAAAAAATGGCATCCGGGATTACAGCAATATTTCTTTGGCGCTGAATCAATAAAGGCTTTTAATGATTTAGACACTGAACTTGAGGCCGCTTATCATGAATATGAGGCGTGGCGTGAGATTTATACGCTCATTGATGTAAAAACGAAAACCTCCGTGGCCGAGATGAAGATACTCAAGGATATGAAGGCTCTCATCTCAGCCGAGGATGTCCATGAATTAGTTGGAAAGGTGTTAGCGTCCGTTGCGAAGGTAGTGAATGACTCAGCCAAACTTGAACAAATCAGCTACGAGCTTGCTCAACTCATTGGAGACCCAATTGCTGGACGGGCTTCAAAAAGAGAGCCAACGATTGTTAACGTCCGGTCCAGTGGAGTGGATTCTGGACAAATTCTACATTCCGGAGACTTTGAACGACCCATTATTGAAGGGGAAGATAACAATGATGGATTATCAGAAGGATACATTGAGGGAGGCGTTCCGGAAGGATGAAAACGGTTTATATGTTTACTCAACTATTATCTGGTCGGACATCAAAAAGTCAGCAAAATCATCCATTTGCGCCGCGGTCAGCCTTTACATGGCTGATAACATTCCATGGGCGGAAAACTATCACATAGCCAACGATCTCAAACAGGCGGATACCCGAGTGGGGAAATATGCTCGAAGGGCAATCGATCTAAGCCCTTATTTGAGCAAAAGATTTCGTTCAATTCGGAATACTATTAAACATAGAAGCAATGGATCTGTAATTGAGTCTATCCCCATTGATCCTTCAGGAGAAGCGGGTTCCAATGCTGATTTCATCCAGTTTAGTGAGCTCTGGGGGGCCATTGAAGAAGCCAAAAGCAGAATGTGGACCGAAATGACATTAAGTCCCACAAAATTCGGAAAATCCTTGCGTTGGGTTGAATCGTACGCCGGCTATGAGGAAGAATCTGAAATTCTTTATAATTTATGGGAGACTGGAGTTGAACAAGGTGAATTAGTGTTCCCGGACAAACTCTACCACGTAAATGATAGCGAACCAACAGTTTTAGAACTCTATAAAAACGAAAACGCTAGAATGCTGTGTTTATGGAATACCCAACCGCGCTGCCCTTGGCAGACCAAAGAATATTATAAACAGGAAGCCGCGATCCTTCATCCTAATGAGTTCAATCGGATGCACCGCAATCAATGGATATCCAACACAGACACGTTTATCCCCATTGAGTGGTGGGATGCATGTGCGAGAGAGAAACTACCAAATTATCCCAGAAATCACCCCATGATCATTGCCCTAGACGCCGCGGTATCCGATGATACATTTGGCGTAACCATGTCTTGTCGTCAACCTGAAATGATAGAAAGTCAAGTAGATGGAAGGACAAAACGGGTTCATAAATATCCAGATGATTCTATGATCGTTTATGCCAGGCGCTGGAAACCCACCCCGGGAAGAAAAGTGGATTACGCAGAAGTGGAACAAGAACTTCGGAGATTAATAGCCACCAACAACATAGCGGAAGTCGCCTACGATCCTTATCAACTTCATGATATGTGTTCAAGATTATATAAAGAAGGATTGGCGTTTTTCCGCCCATTCCCCCAAGGAGGAGGAAAGCATTCCAGATTGATTGCCGATTCTGCGCTTCGTGATAGAATAAGAGATAGGCGAATTTGGCACGATGGAACGCTAACTCATCTCCGAAAACATTTACAAAATGCGGACGCCAAGGTTGACACAGAAGACAGAAAGGTTAGAATAGTAAAGAGAGTACAGAAATTGAAGGTCGATCTTGCTGTTTGTTTAAGCATGTCCGACTACGAAGTGAAAAGACTTAATATCTAATAAGGAGGCAGTATGACTAATCTTCAGTTAAATAAAATCAATCCGCCATTCTTTATCCCTGTTTGGCAACAAGGAGATCATACAATTCTTTATCCCCATACACAAACCGTGTTAGTTCTTGGAGTATTGGAAATAATGAATATTGAAAAAGGCGTGAACGCTTTATTGGTTCAGGCGCTCGAACAGAATATTCGTTATACCTTAACTGACCAAGCTGACCCAACTGCAACATCGGGATTTAGACTAACCGCTGGCAATGACCCAATTGCAATTCCTATTATCAACTTGACCGGAATGCGGTTCGCTTTCACAGCGGAAGCCGCAGGCGCCGTTCTTGAAATGCAACAGGGCAGACTTCGGACTTTCTAATGGGTTATAGAATTTTAGGAGACCCATTTAGAAAAAAGGGCGCTCGCTTATTGGGACAATCAGGGCATCGTGGGTTTCAATGGAATCAAGAACTAACTTTTGAAGGCGGCAATATTGTCACGCCCCCTGTAAGTGCATGGGATTCTACAGGGGGGGCGGGTGTGGCAACCATATTAACAACAACTGCGGCCGCTATAAGAGGTAATTTCGGATGTGAAATAGGCATTCCTAACAATTTGCCTCGATTTGGAATATTAACACAGCCGACAAATGAAACTATAATGGAACTGGATATGCTTTTTGACCCCAACAGCATCGTGTTTGGCGTTGGGGAAAGTTTTATTTGTCTACATGCATTTAGTTCTGGACCAGGAGGACTCGCAATTCAACATGTTCTTGAAAATCCAGGAGGCGTTCTTAGTATTAGGTCGGGCTATTTCACTGATGGACCGATCAGAAATGATTTTGCCGCATTTCCAATCCCAGATCGAGCGTTTTCTTTTTGTACTCAATGGAAAGCCGCTTCTCAAGCAGGCGCAGATGATGGGATATTTAGGGTTATTTTAGATGGTGTTGTGCAAGGAGAAGTTTTGGATGCCAATAATGATCAACATGATATTGATTCTATTAATATAGGCGCTTTATCAGGAATAGATCCAGGCACAAGCAGAACTATATTTTTTGATAACATACGCTGGGCAAATAAATTTAGATAGGTAAACTATGACACAACAAGATAACGAAACAACCTTTCCGCAAGACGCACTCAAGCTATCTAAAACCAAGTTTCCTCCTCCACAGGAAGGATTAGGAAATCTTAGTATTCTCACACATATGTTTGCTCAAGTCGGAGATCGAATAACGCCATGGGGACAAGCTTATCAAAGTCGAGATAAACAACTTCGTGAATTTTGGCCCACCGAATCCTTTTTGGCGGGGGCTATGTATGCGGTTTCTATTGCAAATGCATCTTTTGAATGGGAAATTGAAGGACCTGATCGATTAGTTCATGCTCTCACAGATATGTTAAATGGATCAATAGCTGGACAAGATTTTGGATGGATCCCATTTATAAACCTAATTTCACAAGATATTTATGGTCAAGATAACGGGATGATGATAGAAATGATCAGGGACCCCGGAATTGATGCGGCTAGTAAATTTAAGAACGAGAAAGCGCCCGTGATCGGATTGGCTCACCTAGATTCTGCTCAGTGTGTTAGAACTGGAAATCCAAAAACCCCTATTATTTACACTGATCGCGATAGCAATCGCCACAAAATGAAGTGGTTCCAAGTAATTGCAAGAGCAGAATACCCATCGGCTATTGAACGTATGAATGGCGTTGGCTACTCCGCAGTTACCAGAGTTCTTAGACTATCTCAAATAATGCAATCCATTATTACTTATAAAGATGAGAGAGTGGGGGGGCGTCAATTCCAATCAATGCATTTTGTTTCAGGTCCCATGAAATCGGAAGTAGATGATGCGCTCAAAAAAGATGAAGAAAAAGCTGATAATGAGGGACTTACCCGATTCATGGGGCCCTCCGTGATCGTTTCCTTAGACCCCGAGAAGCCTGTTTCAACTGCCACGTTAGATTTTGCCAGTTTGCCTGATAATTTCAATTTTGATGAAGAAATGAAATGGTACATTTCAGGACTAGCGCTTGCATATGGACGAGATTATCAAGATTTAGCCCCTCTTCCTTCCGGCAACATTGGCTCCGCTGAACAATCTGAAATGCTGCATAGAAAATCAATCGGAAAAGGAAAAGCCAACTTTATGGAGAATTTCCAAAATTGGTTAAGAGATTATGGAATAATTCCTGCTCCCGCTGTTTTTAAGTTCAAAGTGAAAGATTTGGCGGAAGACATGGAACAAGCAGCTATGAATAAAGAAATGCTTGAATCAATCGCAATCGCTCGCAGAGCGGATGTTATCGATGGCGACACTGCGAGACTGATCGCCGCTAATCGAAAAATATTCACACAAGAAGAAATGGATAATGTTCCCGCTGGATTTGGCAACGAAGAAGCGCTTGGAAGAAGCAATCAATTATTGGGCACTGCTGGTGGATCCACAACTGGCGAAGATGCAAAACGAGTACCCAAAGTAGCCAAGTCCCTCCCCTCATAGATCGCATTAGAAGAAAATAACATGGCTGGTAATTTTGGAATATCAGTAAAAACCAAAGTTCCAAAGGGGAAATTAGAATTTGCTATCTTTGCTGAGGAAATAGAAAAAACAATGAGGGGACAAACTGGTCCAGTTGTTAAAAGACTATATGACGCCACGGTAGAAGGATGGAAAAATAAACCGACTTTCAGCGCGGTGATATTCAAAGCTAGAGGGAGACATATTAGAACTAGAATACAACCCATTGGGAAAAATGCTGATCAATATAATCTGGTATCTGCGGGGGCGAAAAAACATCCAATAATTTCTCTATCCACCAAACCAATGTCGTTCCAAACAGGATACAAAGCCGCTACTCAACCCAGGATCATAAAAAGTACCCGGGCGCAGGGTTTTGGACGGGTAAAATATGCATTTGCCATTATGCATCCTGGATTTGAGGGGCGCGATTTTCACGAAACTATTGCTAAATTCTACGCTCCAATATTTGTTGATGATATGAGAAAGGCGATGGATAGGGCGGCTAGAGAACAAGTCAGAGTGCTTAGATTCCTCGAAACAGTCTAATCAAGAAAACAACCACACCCTCCCCAATCAAAAGAATTGTCACAATCTTCACCCCTAAGTTGTTTTAATGTTAAGGGAGATTTAACCCCTTTATGCATTTTTCTAAGTATAGCAACATCTCTGCCAATAAACTCTCTAAATTCTTGTTCTTTGTTTTCATGATATGCATATACTTCAGGAAGATTATGTAACAAATGTTTAAAATGAGCTTGTCCTGCCTTTATACAAAACCCGCCACAGTTATTGTGGGGAAACCCAAGATCATACAATCTTGGAACCTTGATTGGACAGTTTCCAAGCATTTCGTTTTTAGATAAATATGGCTTTTCACAAAGAGGAGCTTCTAATTTGTAAGGCAACCATCTTTTAGCGGCTCTTTCGTGTCTGTGTAATTCTGTCCAGTCTATCCCCAAGTATAAAACGACATCTTCTGGAGCAAACTGTTTCACATATTTTTTGCTCATGTTCCTCTTTAGTAATTTAGAACATGGGTCTATCCTTGAATTGCCCAAAAATCTTTCATCAAAAAATATTTGCCATACATCTCTACCTTCCTTTAACCAAACCAATTCTCCTCCGATATCTTCTGCCGCTTCTTCTAAAAATCTATATAAATCTGCATCTTCAATAAGGGTATCGGTAAACAACAAAATCAAATTATCGGTTCCGTGTTTTTCGGCTACTCGTTTAGCTGTCCAATAACTTCCTATGCCACCCGAGAAAAATACAATGTGTTTTTTGTTCATGTGCTTATTATATCACCCCTTTTTTGTCCACAGGATTGCAAAAACATATCAGATAAAGATTGACAAATTCCCCTGTGATACAATATAATCATTAATAGTTGCAACTTCATTGCAGTTTTGGATATTAAATGGCTGGTTCTAGATTCTCCGCTAAACAAGAACGATGCATCAAGAAAGTTAAAGCAAAGGGATTTAGTAAAGTATCAGCTATCAAAATTTGTCAGTCTCGAATAAAAAAGAAGGATATCATGGCTGGAAAAAAGAGAAAGAAGTCTCGGAACAAAAATAGACGTCAGCGAAGAAAAGCACAACTGAAAGTATTGGCAAAAGATATTCTCAATGAAAAAGCGCTCGATGCCGAAGAGGAAGATCAAGACGAAGAACTTGTTCAAGAGATTGTTGAAGAGCTTACTGGAGAATTATCAGAAGATGATGAAGAAACCAAACAATTGGCGAAGATCATGGATAATCTTTCTGATGAAGAAAAGGATGAAATCGCCGAATTAGTCGCTGAAGAATTTGGGGATGAAATAACTGAAAAACATATGCATCTTGATTCTTCCCATGATTTTGGGGGAGCAACCAGTTTCGATGAACTTGAAGAAGAGCGAGATGCGAGAGAAAAAACAAGTAAAGCTCGGGGTGTGGCCTGGGACGCGGAAGATATTATTGGAAATGTTATTAGAAATCCTCTTTTGAAAGCTGACGAGAAAACCAAAAAAATAAGTCAAGCAGCCAAAGATATGGAGAAAAGGATTAACAGTGTTTTGGGAGAGACAAAAGAGATTGAACCGATTATTGATCCTTCTCCTAAAGAGGCAATTGGTATTCTTGTTAAATCTGTTTTCAAGAAAATAATTGCCAGAAAAGCAGACAAAGTTGTCAGTTCTTTTATGATTAGCAAAGACCTGAATGGCGACCTTCGTTGGGTTGGAAAAGTAACCAATCGATGGTTTGATCGCGAAGGGGACATATTAACAAATGCATCGCATAAAGAATTTATTGGATTTTTGGATGAAAACCCGGATATGGCGCCAGCGTTTTTGCCCTGGCATAATGTAAAAGCGCCCTTTACTCATCCAGTAGATAGTTGGATGTATAAAAATGGGTTCATGGTTTTCAGTGGGAAACTTGAAGAAGCAGAAGCGAAATCACTGGTTCAGGCTTCTGAGACTACGAAGCTTGGAATGTCTCATGGGTTCTTTGCCTTGAACCGTGAAAATATTAATAAGAAAAATATAACTAAATATCGCACCTTTGAAGTCAGTGTTCTTCCCTTGCACAATGCAGCAAACCCCTATACTGAACTTAAAGTGATAGCGAAGGAGGCTAATATGGAACGCAAAGAGTTCCTAACAAACTTGCTTGGAGAAGAAAAGGCTACTAAGTTTCTCCAAGATATCGAAGAAACCGAAAAAGACCTGGATAAGTCCGGCGTGAAAACTAAGGACGTTGTTACAACTCCAGATGAAGACGCCATTATGGAAAAGATCGGCAAATCTCTTGGAATGCCCGAACTTTCTAAAGCCTTCACTGCTATGACCGAAGAGATAAAAGAACTTCGGGAAGGTAGTGAAATGCGGGACAAGGTGATCAAAGCAATGGCTGATCAACTAAACATTACTGAAGCAGAGCAAACCGATCAACTTGCCAAGATGATCGAACCCAAAGCGGCTTCGTATGCATGGTTACAGCGTGCTTCTCAGACTAAAGATAACTTGGTCGATGAGAGTGATCCCGAAGACGAAAAACTTGCAAAAGGCGCCCCCCAGCTAGACTGGTTATCAAAAGCGGCTGGCACGGTGCCTTTAGATCCAACTAAAGCAGAAATCGCTGAGTTGGCATAATAGTAGGAGGCAATTATTATGACTTTAACATTAGAACAAAATCAATTAATGGGACTTTTGACCAAGGCATTGTTTGGTCAAGACGTTCAAACAAAAGCCGCTGGCGCCTCTGAAGGTCCGTATCTTCACGGTCCTGGTGGAACTTGGTCAACCCCTGGACTAAATCGTGATGTCATTTCTACACATATTCAAATAGTTGACAGTCTAGCCGCTATACTTCCGGTTAGAACAACGATTTTTGAACAACCTCTCTTTCCTTACATTACCGGATTTGTTCGATCTGATCAACAGGAAAAGGACGGTGTTTGTGACGACCCAGAGGAAGCTGGTCAAATGAAGACCTGTATTTTAACAACCGCTTTAGGACGGAAAGAATTCCGCACTCGAGAGTTGGAAGTTAATCGGGTTGGTCGATTGAATAACCGTGGCGAGATGAATGATCTTCAAGTAGTTAATACTCCATTGGTCAATGCTCTTGGTGGTTTGTTTACGCAGAAATTCGCCCTTGGTCGTTCCCATGCGCTCAAAGCCGCTAATGAAATGAATATTCGTTTCATGGAAGTCGCTGTAGCTTTTGACCGCTGGATATGTCCAACTATTTACACTGGAAATCCCGCTAACAATAGCGCGGGGAAGGGGTATATGGAATTCCCCGGTCTTGATTTATTGGTCGGCACTAATAAACCAGACGCCATTACAGGACTTCAGTGTGAATCTTTGTATTCAGACATCAAAGACTACAATTTTGTTGACATCACAAACCAAAATGCTCCTTACAACATTGTTCACGTCTTGACTCAGTGGTATCGCAAATTGAAGCAAAAAGCACGCCAGCAGAATATGTGGCCTGCCGATCTCCGTTTTGTTATGCGTCCACAATTGTTTGATATCATAACCGATATCTGGGCATGTGAGTATTGGTCATATCGCTGCCAAGCAACTGGTGAATCTGGAAATTCTGGCATGAATCAAACATTCAACGATGGGAACCCAGTTTCCTTCCGTGATTCTATGAAGCTTGGTCGTTATTTAATGATTGATGGCGTCAAAATTCCAGTAGTTTTGGACGACTGCATTTTAGAAGAGAACAATGATGATAATGGAAGCATCCCTCTTGGATCTGTTTCTAGCGATATTTATCTACTGCCATTCTCAATCCGTGGTGGATCACGAAAGACCCTTTTCTTTGAAGCCATAGATATGTCAGCGGGTCCGATGCAGACCGCACAAATAGCCGGGGCTGCATTCGCTTTCTGGTCAGATGCCGGACGCTTCTTGTGGTCTATCAATCCATTAGTGAATTGGTGTCTAACAGCTATTGCTAAGTTGGAGCCACGGCTTATATTGGAAGTTCCGCAGTTGGCTGGACGCTTGACCAATGTAGTCGCTACACACTTACAGCACTGGGATGATCCGCTACCAAGCCAGGATTATCACTTGAACGGCGGTGTCCCAACTGGACGTCCCGCTCCTTCACCGTTCTCCGAATGGAACTTAGGCGGCCAAGGTTTGAACACCTAATCTTTATAAACTACCTAGAAAATCGAAGGGAGGGACTTGTTCCCTCCCTTTTTCAATAAAGCTTTCCCCTAACATCTTTATTGACTATCCGAAAATGTTAGGCTATAATGGGCACAGTAGAACTAAAGTATGACAGTCATAATGATGTCATGGCCGCCTTTAGTGGATGTAGCTCCCCTCATCCTCTACTGTGTCCTTTATATTAGCGGGAGCGAATAAGGAGAGCAATGAAAGCCTTTAGAAAGAATAAATATGATATAGAAATCCAGGTGGGTAAAATAAAGGATGAAAACCAATCCTTAATTGAAACTCTAATCCGGAGCAAGAAGAAATGAAATTATCAGGCAAAGTTTTTATTACAGGGGGAGCGGGCACATTAGGAAAAGCCATCATACGCAGAGTAACACAAGAAGAATGGGACTGTGACATCACGGTTTATAGTCGTGATTGGGTGAAGCATTTAGCTATAAAACGAGAATATCCAAAAGTTACCACCATTCTAGGCGATATTCTTGATCAGAACTCATTAGCGATGGCAATCGCGGGACATGACACCGTTATTCACTGTGCGGCTATGAAAAATATCGTGGAGGGAGAATATCATCCATTACAAGTGATCGAGACCAATGTCAACGGCTCCGCTAACGTCCTCCAGGCATGTGTAGAACATAATATCAAACATGTAGTGGGTATTTCTACTGATAAAGCTTGCTCTCCCGTAAATGCCTACGGAGCGTCTAAAATGCTCATGGAGAAAATGTTCCAACAATATGCGTCTGCTTATGAATATGTTCAATTCCATTTAGTGAGATATGGGAATGTGCTAGGCTCTACCGGCTCATTTATACACAGTTGGAGAGACCAATTAGCGAAAGGCGAACCCGTTTGGTCAACTGACCCTGAAATGACAAGGTTTTGGCTAACGGAAGATTCTGCCGTGGAGTTGATAATAGATGCACTGGAATATGACAGTGGCGATATCGTTGTTCCAGAATTGCGCTCTGCTAGAATAGGGAATATTGAGAAGTGGATATTGGGAAAGCCAGCGGATGAATATATCGGATTGCGTCCTGGGGAGAAAATACACGAAACACTTATAACTACAGAGGAAGGAATAAGAACGGTATACACTGGCGATCTGGGTTTCCATTATATCGTATTTCCCTCAACACGTTCAATTGAAAACTTTGACTCGGGTGTTACTGAATTCACCAGCGAGAACGCTGATCGATTGACCAAAGAAGAATTCCTAGAAATGTTAGGAGAATAATGCTCACAGTCATATTATCAGCAGGTAAATCAACCCGCCTCACCCATGATGGGTTTCCTCACCAGAAATGCTTACTCCCAATGCCAAATGGACAAACATTATTAGAATGGCAATGTAAAACAGTTCCTAATGACAAAATCCTCTACGTTAGCAGAATGGAATATCAAAAAGATGAGTTAACTATCATTATTCGGGTGAAAGCTAAGTATGATTTAAGAGCCACATGGATAAAGAAAGTTACCCGGGGGCCATTGGATGGTCTTTGGTATATTCGCAAATTCCTGAATTTGGATGAACCATTACTTATTCTCTATAATGATGAGTTGATCGAACCTGAAACAATGAGTGGCTTCATTAGCGCATGTGAAAATGGTAAATATGATAGCGGCGTTGTTTGTTTTGATAATGCAGATGAGCGGTTTTCTAGAATTCCTGGAGAGAAATCATTAGCTTGTGGATGTACTTATTACTTCAAAACAGGGAAAGCATTTGTCAGAGCAATGAAAGGAATGCCACGGAAAGATAATAATGGAGTTCCGGACATAGTTTACTCATTTGATAAATTCTTACCATTTTATATTGGTAAAAATGAATTTGCTGAACTTGGGACGGCTCATGAGTATAAAACCTGGGCTGCCCAACAAGGCATGGTTACGGAACAGATAGGATTTTAGGAGAATTTGATGACAATAAAAGAACTCGAATTGCAAACATATGACGAGTGGGTAGAAAAAGAAAATAGAAAAACATTTTTCGTGGTTGGTGGTGAAGGAAATGGAACCTATATGTTACATGACAGTTTGGTTGAAGCAGGGTGTACTTCATATGGCAACGTATACGGTCTAAAAGGAACCAATATAGAATACACAGTAATTAGACGTAGTTTACCCCATGCGGGAGAATGGATAGATATCAAAGAAATGTATATGGAACTTGTGCATACATTTTTTGAAAGAGTACACATGTTGATGATTGTTAGAGAACCAAACGCTGCCGCTAAATCTGTTGAAATGCGTGATCCAACCAGGGATTTTAGAGGATTATATTATGGGAGTTATCTTGGACAACAACGTCAAGCATTCCACAAATTAACTGAGGTTGCTGGTTTGACAATGAAATTAACTTATCTAACTTATGAAGCTTTTATCCATTCAGAAGGTTTCCGCAGATGGCTATTTGAAGAACGACTACAATTACCATATCCAGAAGATTTTGAGGTTCTAACTGATAGGAACGAGCAATATTATGCCCAAAAATAAAAAAGACCAATTCAAAGACCATGGAATGATATGGCCTATGGGCATTCCAGTGTCTCAATCTTGGCATGAGATTGGAGCAATATTATCTATTGTTCATGAATATAATATAGGTGGGTTTGTGGAATTGGGTATTGAACATGGAGGACTGAGCGCTTTGTTAATTGCAAGAGGAATGGCTAATAAAGAATTTAAATATGTCGGGTTTGAGTTACAGTTTGATAAAATTGACAATAGAACCTTAGAAGTAGCAAACAAAAATATCAGAGCCACTATTTATTCTGGTGATGTTTTTAGCAATGCGGCTATTAGAGTCGTGAAAAAACTTATTGTATTCAAAAGAAACGTGTTGGTATTTTGTGACAACGGAAATAAACCTAAAGAGTTTCAGATATATTCTGGCATAATCAAACCAGGAGATTTGTTATTAGTTCATGATTACCCAAGAGAATTCAATGAAGAAAACAGTGACTTCAATTTATTAGACCGAATCGAATTAGATTATCTAAAAGATACCCGCTTAGTATTATTTCAAAGGAGAAAGAATGAGTGAACAAACATTGTTTGAAGAACATGAAAACATGGAATCTGGGTGTTCGTGGAGAAGTAGTTACACGACTATAAAACTGGAAGATGGTACAGAGGCAGACGCATTTTCTGGTCTTGAATGTGAGTGTGGGGCATTTATTAATAACGATAAGCTTGCATCTATGATTAACCATTATTATGGGAATAGAATTCATCTATCTCTAATTAAAAATGCTATAAGCCCACAAAAACCGCCCAGGAAATTATGAGTGAAATTCATAAACCACTCATATTCAATCCAGACAATCCTGCTATAATATTTTCTATGGAAAAAGTCGGCAGTACCACTGTTATGGAAACTATTCAATCAGCGGGGCTGGATGCTCACAGAGCCTATAAAGAGAATATCAAGACACTTCCTCATCAAAATAGTAGGATAATTACAATGGTTCGAGACCCAATAGCCTGGGCAATATCCTATTATTGGGAAATGCCAGATGCACATCCTGATAAATTGGTTGAACCTGAGAATTTTGGATCTTTCCAAAACTTTATGCTCAATCTAAACTTAGACTATGCCCTTACTTGGCTTGATCTAAATTTCAGAGAGATAATTGGCGTTAATGGTTTTGGACAACACTTCCCCAAGAAAAAAGGATGGCGAATATATTCTATGGATCGTATTCTGATCCTAAACACTCATATGCTCTCTGATACATTGGGCGATGCTTTATCTGAATTTTTAGGTAAAGACAAGTATCATCCCCATGATTTCTTGAGCGACCCCAATGATTCTTATTTTCCACATAAAGCAAAGGGAAGTGAACGACACGGAGACCAATATCAGGAATTTATAGAGAAAGTGAAATTCCCTCGGGATTACCTTTTTGATCTCTATGAAAGCAGATATTGTTTCCATTTCTTTACTCATGACGATAGAGAAAGGTGGGTGGAAAAATGGCAAAAATAGCAAAAATACACGGTGGCTCTTTTCTACCTTTTGTGAAATCAGCATCTCTCAGGGAAGAGAACAGAAACATTTCTCCTACTTATTTTGAGTGGGAGCCAAGATGTGGGAATATGGATGATAATATATTCATTGCAGACGGTGACATTCTCAGAATGCAAAACGGATATGGAAAAAATGTTGTTGCATGGCTTCTTGAACCACGTTGTTTGAGGCCAGAAAATTATTTAGCAGTAGAAGCCAAAGCTGATTTATTCAAGGCAATACTCACCTATGACAAACGGTTGTTAGAAAACTGTCCAAATGCTAGATTCTATCCCCTTGGTGGTTCATCGATACATATCGATAAGTTTGGATTTAAGACTAAATTTGAACACAAGAAAGTGTGCATGTTTGTTTCTGATAAAGAAACAACAGAGGGTCACAAATTGCGACATGAGATAGTTGAACAAGGATGGCCTATTGATTTCTATGGAGCAGGCGTTGGGAAGCCTGTTAAAAACAAATTCGACATATTGAAAGAATATCAAAGTTGTATTGTGGTTGAGAGTTGCAAACTAGATTCGTATTTTAGCGAAAAACTTGTTGATGCTTTATCTGTGGGTTGTTTTGTTTATTATTGGGGGTGTCCTTCAATTAATGAATTTTTTGATACTCGAAGCATTTTGTCTTTCAACAATATAACTGATCTTGGTGTTGAATTGGGAGCGTGTAAAACTTGGAGATATCTTCAAATGCTTCCTTTTATTCATGAAAATATAGATAATGCCAAGAAATACAGGATTGCTGAGGACTGGATTTGGAACGAATATCCTGACCTTTTTGGAGAACTGAATGAGTGAAGATAACAATAAACTGTATGACGGCATCACAGCAGAAGCTTGGCGGGAAGAACTCGCCCCCCATGAATCGTGGAACAAGAGACATCTATATGCTATTTGGTCTTTATTCGGCGAACCGGCTTCTATGCTAGATATTGGATGTGGATTAGGTGAGGCGGTAAAGATAGCTAGAACCCTTCATGTTGAAGCTTATGGAGTGGATCAGCTTGTAGATGATAGCTATACTAAACCTTATCCTTATTTTTTCCATCATGACTTGACACAGCCATTTTCTCTTGCTCAATTTACTGGTGTTTCTGTAGTTGATCTTATTATATGTTGGGAAGTTGGAGAACATATTCCTGATAATAGTATTGGCGTGTTTTGTGATACTATTTGCAATCATCTCCGTAGAGCATCTAATAGCATTCTTTGCTTTACCGCCGCGCATCCTGGGCAAGGGGGCACCGAACACATTTCAGCTAGATCGGCGTCATTCTGGAGAGATGAATTTCATACTAGAGGTTTAAATTTCATGTCGGAAAAAACATCGGTATTATCGCTTCTTTGGAGTAATATTGGATCCCCAAAGTATTGGCTTCCGGCAAATTTACAGTTATTTACAAGGTGAAAAATGTCTAAAATAATAAAAAGAGAAGAACTACCAACGGTTTGTATAAATCTTTTGACTAAAAACAGAACTGAATACGCTGTCCCTTGCATAAAAAAGGCATTAGATAATCTAAAATATGAGGGGAAATTAGTATGGTATATCTCCGATGGCGGAAGTGAAAAGTCACATTTGGATAAACTTGATGAAGTAATTCCATCCAAAATGTTGATTGGTAGACATTCTCGCAATTCAAGTCCGGGAGAAGGATGGAATTTTGGTATTCAAGAAATATTCAAATCTGTGGATATCTATCTTCGACTTGAAGATGATTTTGTATTGAAAGATTATTTAGATATCACCCCATGGGCAAAGCTTTTAGTTGCTCACTGGGAAGTTGGGATGGTCAGATTAGGACAGATAGTGAAAGGACAAGGTTCATTCACTATAGGATATAAAACTTATACTAATGTAGGGTACACAGAAGAAGTTTATTTAATGCTCACTAATAATAATCCATATATGTTTAGTGGACATCCTTGTTTGATCCACAGACGCTTTCATGATAATTATGGCTATTTTGGGGAAAACTTATCCCCAGGAGAAGTTGAAACCGAATTTGATGGTAGAGTACGCCAAACACAAGGACCATCTATAGTTTTCCCATGGGATATGGGAAAATATGGAACATGGGGAATTTGGGATCATATTGGCAAGGAGAAAGCATTATGATATTCATTAAAACGCCGTTACGTGTTTCATTGGTTGGGGGAAGTACAGACATTAAGGCTTTCTATAAAGCACATCCTCCGGGTGGAGTTGTATCGTTTACAATTAATAAATTTGTCTATATCGCCGTGAACAAAAAGTTTGAGGACGATATCAGAATAAGCTACTCATTGACCGAAAATGTGGATAGTGTAGATGTTATCAAACATGATCTAGTCAGAGAATGTCTGATCAGACTAGGAATAACTGGTGGAATTGAAATAAATTCAATCGCAGATATCTCAGGACAAGGAAGTGGATTGGGATCCTCAAGCGCATTCACGGTTGGATTATTAAATGCCCTTAGCCAATATAAGATCATGCATGGCGGAGAAGATGCTGAAGGTATCTCTGATGTGGCTGAAACAGCTTGTGAGATCGAGATCGAGAAGTGTAGAAAACCAATTGGGAAACAGGATCAATATGCCTGCGCCTATGGAGGATTGAACCATTTCAGTTTCCAGGAAGATGGCGAAGTAATTATAAAAAGAATTGAATTAGACCCCTCGTTCAAATATGAATTAGAGAGTCATATGCTTTTATTCTGGACTGGTCGATCACGGAGAAGTTCTTCCGTTCTGAGAGAGCAGGGAGAGAATATCCAGAAAAGCGGCACCGTTGTTGAGAGAATGAAAGAAATGGTCGCTTTAGCAAGTAGAATGCATATGGATTTATCAACCAAAAAACTTGATAGTATTGGTAGTTATCTTAACCAAAATTGGGAACTCAAAAGGGGATTAGCTTCCAAGATCACGGATGCACAGATAGATAATTGGTATTCAGACGGAATGAATGCTGGCGCAGAGGGAGCTAAGATATGTGGAGCTGGCGGGGGCGGCTTCATGCTCTTCTGGGCAAAGAAACGATTTCATTCTGCGATAATCAAAGCGGTTGGATTGCGCCATATACCGTTCAAAATAGAAAAAAGAGGAACTCGGATAGCATATATGAAAGGACTAAACTAACATGATTGATATTAATTTCCCAGTATGGAGACCAAGATGTGAATACTGTGGCAGATTTGTAAGATATGATAGTAAACATTATCCAGGTTATATGGAGTCTTATGACGTTGATCCGCCAGAAGATATATTTTATTGTCTTGTCCACGCAAAGGAAATGAAGGAGATTAATGTTGTCTGAAGATCGCTGGTTCAATAATACCCCTGGTTGGATATTACTCTATGAAGAAGCCTTTTTAGAAGCATTAGCCAGGACATTGCCGGAGAACTCAAAAATAATCAATATTGGGAGCGCAGTTGGCACATCTGCATCCGCTATTATGCGCGGCGTTCAGCATTTAGATAATGTTCAATTGGTTAGTATTGATATTGAGGATTGTCCCCAAGAATTGGAAATGCTGAAAGCTAGAGATTTATATCATGAGGACAGGTTCTTTCAAGTACAGGCTGATAGCGTTGCGTCTGCTAGAGAGATCGATTATGAACTTGACATGGTATTCGTGGATGGTTCGCACAGCTATGAGGGAACATTAGCAGATTTAGAAGCCTATGCTCCACTGTTGAAGTCCGGAGGATTGATGGTGTGTCATGATTTTGGAGACCCTAGACAAATTGAATGTTCAAAAGCCATAGATGCTTGGAGACTAAAAAACTTAGGAAACTTGGTTTCATGGTTTATGATAGGACATGTTCTCTACACAATTGCATTCAAGAAGCCTGGAGGAGATGCAGAATGGACAAAAGGAAGAATAAATTATGAGTGAATTACCAACCATTGCTATCCTGTTCATGACTAAAGAGGTTCCTGGGAGGGAAGGAATTGCATTAAAAACAATCAATGGGTTAAATCTTAATTTACATTATGAAGGAACAATAGACATTTTTGTGTGTGATGGGGGAAGTAGCCCTGATTATTTTGAGACAATATGCGATTTGATTTATGTTCGAAATCAATTAAATTCTTTTGGAATCACAGACCAAGATAAATCCCCTGGGTTTACATGGAACAAAACAATAAAAGCTATTTTTGATGATAAAAACATTGAACATCTAATCTACCTCCGCATGGAAGATGATTTTGTGCTTCATGACAAGCTAGATATCACCCCATATGTTAGATTGCTGATGGAGAAAGAAAGAGTTGGGATGGTCAGATTAGGTCTGATGCCTATTGGACTTGACCTTCATTCTACCGCCCATGATGGTAGAATATATTTCAATGTGGAAAAATCCACTTCTTATTTCTACAGTGGACATCCCGGGTTAGTTCACAAGAGGCTTCACGATGCTCATGGTTATTTTGACGAGACTATGAACCCTGGTGAAATTGAATGCAATTTTGATTATAGATTGAGAAATGAGGAAGGACCCAAAATCTGGATGCCTGCTGAACTTTGTGTTCATACGTTTGGGTACTTTAATCATATAGGAGAAGTAAAATCTTATGAAGCTTAGAAACATATGGAAATTTATTTTCAGCAAATGGCGTGCACTATTAAAGCGACACTACACATCACCGATTGGAAGTTTAGAGGAAAGAAAGACGAATCAAGTGTGGCCGGGGCAATGGTTTGATGCAACTGGTTATGATACAAAATATAGCCTTGGTTATCATACAGGCGCAGACCTGAATCTCAATTCTCCACACTGGAATCAAGATGCACATTCAGGCGTTTATTCAATCGGTAGGGGTGTAGTCGCTTATGCTCAAGTCTATTCCAAGAAAGTTTGGGGAGCGATCATCATTATAGATCATGGAATAGTTGATGGAAAACCATTGTTTAGTCGGTATGGTCACGTTGAAAATATCATAGTAGAGGTTGGGCAGAAAGTAAAAACAGGCGAACAGATCGCTTCTGTTGGGAATGGCGAAGGGTTGTTTTCTTACCATCTTCACTTTGACATTTCTACAACGGACATACTAAAAGAAAAGCCCTCGCATTGGCCTGGTCATACAAGATCGCTTGTCCATCTGCACTATGTTGATCCTCAAAAATGGCTCAAGGATCACATAGAATTGGGAGAAGATTATGAGTAAAAAAAGAATACTGTTCCTTGACGATAGAAGTAAAAGGATAATGTCTGCAATTGATAGATGGCATAAAGACCATGACTTGACCATTGTCTGCACCGCCAAAGAAGCTATCAAAATGCTTTCATTACAGGATTGGGACATCATCAGTCTTGATTATGATCTAAACTTTCAAGAATTCACACCTGCTTATTTGCCTGGAAATGGCATGGAAGTGGTTCAATATATATGTAGTCATTCAGACTATTTTCATTCAGAGCGCCGATTGCCATTAATTGTTATTCACTCAGCTAATCCCGCTGAAGCACACAATATGATCACAAGACTGAAAGAATCAGGATTTACTGCTGATTATAGACGGTGGGAATATGAATGACAAATTGACCGTTGTAATGTTGGTGGGAGGTAGAGGATCGCGCCTTGCGCCCTACACCGATGATATTCCCAAGTGTCTTGTTGATGTTGCAGGAAAGACATTACTGGAAAGGATACTTGATAATCTGACCCCTCTTTTTGGCGGATTTGAAGTCAATTATGTGTTCCTTGTTAATTATCTAGGCAAGCAGGTTGAAAAGTTTGTGACTGAGAACCTTGATTTAGACGCTGTTTTTCTCTATGATAAGCCAGACGCAGATCAAGTTTCGGTAGTGTTAGAGGCAAAACCCTTCGTGACAAGTGCAATGTTACTCTATTATGGGGATACGATTATATTCACAGAAAAAGGATGGATTATTCCAGACTATAATTTTGCTTTCATAGCCAATGTTGATGATGTATCAGAATATGGTTTTATCTTGTCTAATGGGAAAATCTCAGAAAAGCCAAACATTTCATTTCCGGGCAATATAGTGGTAGGTGGTTATTATTTCAGAGAAGGAAAAATGCTTTTGTATACTCTTGAACATATAGAAGGAAATCCTGTTTATAAAGAGACGAGAACTATTGCTGAAAAATTTGTCATGGGAAATCAGATTAGAGTAAATCACCACATTAGCATAGACGACCCAGACGATTGGGCAGTAGCTAATAAATATTATAAGGAGAATAAGAAATGAGGATACTCGTGACCGGCGGGGCGGGATTTGTTTCATCCCATATTATAGACGCACTAATAAAGAAACGACATAAGGTGTTCTTCGTGGACAACTTTTCTTCCAGTGATGGGAGCAACCTTATTCACCACAAGGGTGGGAAACTTAAATCATTGCTTGATACTCGGAATGGTTTAGTAGCCACAGTAGATATTGCTGACCTTCCCACACTAGACTATATATTTAGTGATTTCAAGCCTTGGATAATTCTCCACTTAGCGGCACAGCCATCACTTGGAAACTCCTGGCTACAACCACGCCAAGATGCTGTTTCCAATATCTTTGGAACTATTGCTGTCCTGGACTGCTGTGTGAAATACAAAGTGAAACGGTTAGTGTTTGCGAGTACGAGTGCGGTTTATGCCAATATGGAATTAAGTCCTTTCTCTGTTCCCTTTATGAGAAAAGCAGGCGATCCTCCTTATGCGTTCTTTGAAGATTCAGTATCACGAAATAATAACATTGACCCATCTTCTCCCTATGGCCTCTCCAAACTCACAGCGGAGAATTATATTCGCATGTTCTTCCCAGAGCATATCATTTTTAGGCTAGGGAATGTGTATGGCCCGCGACAAATTCCTTTAGGCAATAATCAACTAATTCCAAGAGCGATCAAGCAAATATTGGGCGTTGATGAAGTCGCCATAAAAGGTAAAGGAGAACATACCCGAGATTTCATTTACGTTGATGATGTCGTGAAAGGGTTCATGAAAGCATTGAAAAGAGGAAAACCAGGGACTTATAATCTTTGCACTGGTAACTCAACCAAAGCTACTGATATTCTCTCTACCTTGAAAGAAGTCTCTGAATGGGATGGCGATTGGGTAGATAGCGTTCATGACGATCCCAGATTGCATGTTCGGATGGATAATACTAAATATAAAGAGACATTCAAAGTGGATGATTTCACTCCATTGGAAGAAGGATTGAAACAAACATTTAGTTGGTGGAAGGAAAAAGAGAAGGTGATTGTAGATGATTAAGGTTTTCATTCATCCTAATTGGTATGATACACCTGATGCCGCACACGGCGGCATTCGGCGGGTTTGGGAGAATCAAATCAAATATCTCCCCGAATTCAGCATCGAATTGGTCAGAAACCCAGATGAAGCTGATGTCATTGCTAATCATGGTGGTGATCTATTAACAAGACCTGGAATACCAACTGTTAACCATTGCCATGGCCTCTGCTGGTCAAGATATAATTGGACTTCCGGTTTTGAGCAGATAAACGCCATGGTCATAGAAGCCATGCGCCACGCAGTAGCTCACACAGCCCCTTCAGAGTGGGTAGCGACATCGCTCCGGAGAGGAATGTTAATTTATCCAGAGGTAATTTATCACGGAATTAATGTAGAAGAATGGGAACACAATGAAGAAAACGGGGGATATATTCTATGGAACAAAGCTAGACAAGACTTTGTAAGCAATCCGGTTGATATGAATGAAGTAGCAAAATTACTTCCGCATCGAAAATTTGTAAGCACTTTTGGTAAACCCACTGATAATGTAAAGATTATAGGTAAAGTTCCCTATGAAGAAATGAAACTGATAGTCAAAAAAGCGAGCGTATACTTAGCGACTGCCAGAGAGACTATGGGGATAAATACACTAGAAGCATTAGGAGCAGGCGTTCCTGTAGGAGGCTTTAAATGGGGCGGGACTAATGAAATTATTATTGATGGGATAACTGGTTATTTAGCTGCTCCAGGAAATTATGATGAGTTAGCGGAATGTATTGAGAAATGTATTGCTGAAAGAGAACGGTTATCTGAAAATGCTAAACAAGACGCAAAAGAGAACTGGCGTTGGCTTCCAAAGATCAAGCAATATGCTGACCTCTATAAGTCAGTCGCCAGATACTATAATAATCCAAGGCCAAAAGTATCGGTTCTTGTCTCAGCATATAATAATGATAAATACTTGCCCGAATGTCTTGATTCAGTTGCTAAACAAACTCAACGAGACTTCGAATGCATCATTATTGATGGAGCGGAACAAGAGACTACGAAAAATATCGTCCTTGACTACGCAAGCAAAGATAACAGGTTCAAGTACCGGAGAACCAAAGGGAATTTGGGCTTAACAGGATCGCGTAACTTTGGTCTCGAACAGGCTAAATCTCTTTATATTAGACATTTAGACGCTGATGATTTATTGATGCCAAATGCTTTAGAATTAGAATCAGATGCGCTGGATAAAGATTGGGGTATTCATATAGCATATGGGCATTTAGAGAACATAAACGAAGATGGATCTCGTGATTTAGAAGATAATGGGGATGTGAAAAGATATGGATGGCCTTCTGATCAATTTTCATGGCGCGCTCAAATGGCGCACCGCAATCAACTTCCCTCTACCGTCATGGTTAGACGCTCTGTTTATGAAAGATCGGGGGGTTATCGAGCTCGAATAACCAGAAACGAAGATGCAGAATTTTGGTGCAGAGTAACCTCATTGGGTTTTAGGGCTAAAAAGATAACTCAGGCCGTTACTTTACAACATCGCATGAGACAAGATAGCAAAGGAGCCGTTGAGTGGAGAGAGCATGGCTCTGAGCCAGATTGGACAGCTTGGTTTCCGTGGAGAATGGGTTCTCGCTCTTCAGGTAAAGAAGGATTGGATATTATTAAAAAGCTTGGTAAAAATGTGCCAAACTATAATCTTGTACCTTTTGGGGCACAAGGCAAACCTCCTCCTGATAAAAAATGTTGGGCTGCCCATGACCATTCTTATCCAGTAGTTTCTGTGATCGTAACCGTAGGACTTGGACATGAACAATATTTACCAGATGCATTAGACAGTGTAATGTCACAGACCTATATTGATTGGGAATGTATAGTAGTTAATGACACTGGCAAAGAATGGAACAACAGAAGATCATATGGCGATCATCCATTAGTCGGTTTTCCATGGGCAAAATATATCTCTACGGGAGGGAATAAAGGAACCGCCGTTGCTAGGAATTTAGGAGCTACAATTGCTAAGGGCGGAGCATTTAGCTGGTTAGACGCTGATGATTATTGGTTCCCCTGGTTCTTAGAGAAAATGGTTGCTAGTATTGAACAAAATAAAGGGATCATATATTCTGATATAATGAGTTTAGAAAATGGCGTATTAACTCCACAGCCATTTCCTGAGTTTGATTGTGCATTATTAGCTGAAAGAGGTTGTTACCCTGGTTCATCAGTGTTGGTTCCTAGACATGTACATGAGACAATTGTACAAAAACAACAAGGATGGGATGCCCAAATTCCTGGGTGGGAGGATTGGGACTATCAAGTAGCCGCGGCGGTTTACACTGGCGTTTGCGCTTATCGAGTAGAAGAACCGCTTTTTGTTTATCGTAGAGATACTAGCATCAATAGAAAAAAGCATCACAATTTGAGAGGCCAGATCATCTCTTATATGGATGAAAAATGGCGCGAATACAGGAAAGGAACCAAAAAAATCATGTGTGGATGCGATAAGAAAAAGAAAGCGACTTCCCCCAGTTCAGCGGGCTCCTCCTCGGGAGTAGCTCAAGCTAATGGCGGTCAAGCTACGCAAAATGAACAAACTGTTCTGTTAGAATATCAAGGTCCACAATTAGCTCCATTTATTATACGGGGCAAAGTGACCAATACTAAATATAAATTCAGTAGACAGTCATCACATTTGCAAAAATATGTATTCATTGAAGATGCTCGTTATTTATTAGCAATGAAAATGGCGGGTGGCGTCACCGAGTACGTTATTGTGCAACCAGAAGGTAGTCCACTCCCCGCTAATGTGCTGGACTTTTTAGTTGCTCCTTAGAGAAAGGAAAGGTGAGTGATGGATAAGAAAAAGAAACCGCCCTTGGTGATTATCAAGAATTTCCCAATGAAGGATAATAGTTTTTTTAAGAGAATACACGGACATCTTCCAGATGATAAATGTGGATCATCCCCGTTGGCTAGTTGTAATTATCGAGAAGATGGTATGCCAATCAACAGAGCCAATGAACCTTTAATAGAATTACGGAAAAATCCTGAGTTTGCCAAAAAGGAAAAAGAAGTCCAGGATGCTGTACAACTTCACTGGGATAACAAAAAATAAGGTTTCGCTAATTACTCTTATCGAAACCATGAAAAGATACTGGGATGAAAATACACTTTGATAACCCCACATCAAACACATGGAAGCGCCCACAAAATAAGTTTGTGTATTGGCTGTTTACTTATGTGAATAACGACTGGGTGTTTTTTATTAGAGTGTTCGGGTTCGTGATTGTGAGTTGGAAAATATGACCCCTCCCCCACAGGCGAGTGAGTGAAAGGATAGAAGATGGACATCGTTTTGATGATATTAGCAACCTGGAGAATATCTAGTCTCATAGCCAATGAGGATGGGCCTCGATATATTTTTGCATGGTTTAGAGGACAATTAGGCATTGAAGAAGAACTCAATGATAAGGGAATAATAGTTAGAGTAGTTCCTGACAGGTTCGCACCACAGATGATTAGCTGTGTCTGGTGCATCTCAATGTGGATAGGCGCTGTGTTTTTTCTTCTTCCTCCTCCATTAGCGCAATCAATAGCATTACCTTTTGCTTTTAGTACCGGAGCAATTATAATTGACAATTACCTCTCAGGAGGATAAAATAGATGGTAGAGATTCCTCTGCAATGTAGTCACTGTGAAGAATTAAACATGGTAGACTTCTCTACCTTGGACACTCGGCCAGTTACCAAGGTAGTAAATGTGGAAGGATTTATTTGTTCAACTTGCGGAATTTGGGAGCCGGTTTTCTATATAACCGTTTCGCTTCAAGAGAAGTTAGCGAGACTAGATAGAACGGCTATTGGACATAAGAAATTCAATTATCTCTTTGGAAAAGCTCTAAAGAAAGCCGAAAATCTACGATCTCGCTTCTAAAGGCGAGATGGCCCGATCTGACACCGTTACTTGGTTAAGCCTCGATAGATGGTTTGCAATCTTAGGCATACACCCCTTTCACGCGAACGGGCTTGTATCCGCTAAGTTTGCCCCTGGAACAAATTGTGGGCTGATCTGGTTTCAATTTGCTTGGCAAAATGCTGATAGAATTTCAAGAGAAGATATTGGGATTGCTATCCGAGAGGCAGAATTAGCAATCGCCGGTGAAGTGGGCTATAATCTACTCCCTGACTGGACACCATTAGAGAATGGACAACCGGAACGATTAAACTTTACCCGACCAGCTCTAAGGGAGCTTTATAATCGAAATGGGTTAAATGTTCGTGGGCAAAGAGTATCTGTTCAATTATTAAATGGACACATTATTAGCGGTGGGGTGCGTCTAAAAGCAGGTATTGAAACTGCCGCCGTTGTTCGTTCTGACGCTGACGGGGATGGGTATGATGAACTTGTTACCGTAATAGTCGCAACAAATGTAACCGATGTTGATGAAATAAAGGTATATTATCCTGGGGAAAACGGGGATGATGTTTGGGAAATCCGACCCATTAATGTGGTTTTAGATGGCGTAAACGCTACGATCACTTTCAATTCTTGGCAAATCGTTGATCCTGATGCCCAACAATCTATCAGTTTAGACGCTCCAACAATTGATGCAGATTTAGCGGCAAGTTACTTAACCACCGTAGATGTTTATCGAGTTAGGAACGATCCTCAAACTCAGGTCCAGTTCCTTTGGGAAGGCGATCCATTTGTTTGCGGTTGCGGGAGCGACACATGTAATACTTGTCAATTTGGAACCCAACTTGGGTGTTTTCTTAGCAGAGATGAAAGATTGGGAATAATTGTTCCCGCTCCTGGCACATGGGACGCCGATGATTCTCAATTTGACCCTGCCGCATTTGCAATTTGTAGAGCGCCCGATCAGGCAAGGGTTCATTATTATTCTGGATGGCGCGATCCAAGAGGGAAAAGACCCAAATCAGACATGGATCCGTTCTGGGAAACCGCAGTTGCTTATTTAGCGGCTGGTTACTTAGATAAAGATGGCTGTGATTGTTCAAATGCGATGGAATTTATCAAGAAATGGAGACGGGATTTATCATTTTTGAGTGAAGGTCAAGGAGCTTTCAACATCACCGCTTCTCAATTAGCGATGCGGTTGGGGTCAACCAGGGGAGCTTTATATGCGACAAAGAAAATGCAACAGTCCGGAAGGAGACTTGGAGGAAGATGAAAAAAGTAACCTATATTGATGAACGTGGAAGAAAATATTTAGTGAAATTAGCGGATGAGGTTTCTGATGAAGACGCCCATATGGGAATCCCAATTGGCCCTCCTGATATTGCGGACACTCTTGGATTACCGGAACCGTTTGCTACAAAGCTTCACAACACTTTATTTGATCGGAAATTGTGGAGCATAAAAGAAGTGAACCAGCAAAAAAACTGTCTAAGAGGCGTGATGCAGGCAGTATTACAAATCGATGTTCATACATTACACAATGCGTATGTTAATAATTAAATTCAAAATCCAAATAGCTACTGGAGGTTATAATCATGAGTAACAAACAAGATGCCTTACATGGCATGAATATCAGAGTATGGGGAACCAAGGACGGCGTGCACCCGTTCCGAACTCCTGAATACTTTGCATTAGGGAAAATGGGCGATCCGTCCCAGTCAAAAGGCGACACTACTCGGATCACTGCCGCAGACCCCGACGACTTTCAGCGTGAAATGACTGTTGGAACTGTTCCGGGGACGCCTGAAAGGGCTACATTCACAGTATCGAACCGTTACACGACTTCTCGTGCTCGCTTGTTGAAGATATTTCGTGACGGTTGTGGAATCGATTTCTACGCCACAGTAGGAATGTGTGGAAACCCGCAGGACTTTCAGCGTGGAGGAGAGAAATGGA
>SDBU01002047.1_pt1 | contig 27474 bp, 25 predicted proteins | sample 2277071 | NCBI WGS metagenome assembly SDBU01 (sample SAMN10397929, study PRJNA504765) | marine sediment metagenome | isolation source: marine sediment core GS08_GC12, 126 cmbsf | place: Arctic Ocean: Gakkel Ridge, Loki's castle | collected 2008 | reverse complement strand
TATATGCAGCAATTGGATTAGCGGTTGCTCTCTTAGCCAGAGCCATTCCTGCTATTGTCAGAACGATAGCTGGAGCTTAAGAAGAATTTTCAAAGGTCGAATAAAAATTTAGGTTAATTTATTTTCACATGAAAAAAATATTATCAGCTTTAGTTTTAATTAGCTTTTTATCTGTTTTGCTGATGCCAATGGTGGCTTCAGCCCAAGAGGCACCAAAGGAGTGTTGTACTTTAAAGAGAGCAATAACTTTGGATGGAGTTTCTTGTGCTGCAAATTCAGCAGTAGGTCCCAGTACCACTGCAGCTGGAGAGTGTAGTGCTACTGTTTGTTTAGCAACTGGCGCGGAGGCAAAATGGGGAATGTTCTGCCTAATGAATACCTTGTACAACATCACTGATTGGATTTTCGTTATCTTGGTTGCCTTAGCTGGAATCTTTATCATTATTGGAGCATTTACTTTGTTGATTGCGGCTGGTAACCCAGAAAAAATTACTTCTGGAAGAAACTATATACTGTATGCTGCTATTGGCTTGGTAGTTGGCTTTTTAGCTAAAGCTATTCCTAATTTGGTCAAGATGATATCTGGAACGTAATTTGGTGAGTAGTGAATTTATAAAATTTGCCCCGCCCTCTATGCTTTTTGTGGTTTGGTTAAGATAATATTTTGAGAATAATAAATATTTCTTATTAACCCAGAAATGTAAGGCTTAGAGGGCGGGGTTGAGTTTTTTTGCCGCGGTGGCGAAATTGGAAAACGCGCCGGCCTTAGGAGCCGGTGGGTAACCCCTTGAGAGTTCGAGTCTCTCCCGCGGCACACAAAAAATCCCGCTTAAAGCGGGAAATTTTGTTTAGAAATTGGGTTAATTAAAAATTACGATGTTATAATAATTCTTCTCCTCTTTTCTCTTAAAATTTTAGGTATTCTAATAGTTAAAATCCCTTCTTTCATTTCAGCTTTGGCTCGATTAGGGTCAACTTCAGTAGGTAAAATCACCTCTCTGGAAAAAGGTCCCCAAAAGCATTCCTGAGCAAAGTAATCTCCATTTTCTTCAAATGGTTTTTCTCTGGTCCCTTTAATAGTTATGATGTCTTTTTCCATTGAGATATCTAAGCTTTCTGGCTTTACTCCAGCAATTGCTGATTGAATGATCAAATCATTTTCTGTCTGAAAAACATCAATTGCTAATTGTCCTTCGGGCTCAAACCATTTTTCCTTGCTTTCTTTCTCTGTTTCTATTTCTATTTTTTTCTTCTCCTGCTGCTCCTCTTCTCTGCCAGCTGGCGGATTTTCTTCATTTTCCTCTACTTCCTCCTCAATCACGGCTGCTTTAACTTCTAATTTCCTGGGGTTTTTTACCGCTGCCTTTTTTACCCTTGGTTTTTTAACAATTTTTTCTTCAGGCTCTCCCTCATCAGCTTTTTCAGCTGGTTCTTCCACCCCCATTCCTTTTTTAAGTTTTTCGAAAAAAGATGGCATACTCCGTAGAAGAATTTCGAAATAATTTGTTTGCCCGAGGGCAAAGTTCCGAAATCCTGATTAAAACTTGTTATTACTTTTACTAGAAATATTCCTCCCCGTAAATTATTTACGCCCGAGGGGCATTCGAAATTTCTCTACGGGGCATATATTATATTTTACATACGCTTTTTATTTTTTTCAACCTTTTGAATCCCCAAGTAAGAAAAATAGCTGAACTGAGCAAAACAAGAATTGGAATTAAAAAAGTCAAAGTCCCTTCCATTTCTATAATAGCGAAATTATAAAGCCCATGCAAGAGGGTAGCTAGGGCTATCCCCAAAAGAAGAAATTTACCCCTATTTTTTAAATCAAAGAAAGATAAAGCCAGGAAGAAACCCAATACCCCAGAAGACAAGGCATGCAGGAAAGTAGCTCCTAAAAAACGGAAAGCAGTTATTGATAGAGCTTCACCAAGCAGAAAAGTAGGACCCAAAGAAAACAAAATTAGAATATTTTCTGAAGCAGCAAAACCAAGGGCACAAATTATCATATACAAAAGAACATCTATTGGTTCATCAAGTTCTGAACTTCTTAAGGCCTTCCCTCTGACTACTAAGTATTTTAAAAATTCTTCTACTAAAGCTACCCCAATAAAGATACTTAAGACAGATATCAAAATTGGGGAGAGATTTAATTTGGATACTTCTCCAATAATACCCATTTCTAATAAAATAGCTGGTATGGCTGCTATCATTCCGTAAAAAAATATTTTTAATATCATTCGATTTGATTCAGGATGAGCGTCCTTTCTTAAATAAAACAAAAGCCAGATAAAACTGGGTAGAACGCCAAAAATAATATAAATAGGATAGGTCATCTTGGCCAATTTTCAACCATTAAACATTTTTTCTTATTTTTTATCGGCAATTTTTGATAAATTTCCTCAGTAATAAATGGAACAAAAGGATGGAGAAGCTTTAAAGAGGTTAGCAATACATATAACAGTACTTTATCAGTGTTTCCTTTTTCGTTTTTGGATTTTGAGCTTTGGATTTTGGATTTTTCGATATATTCATCACAAAAGTCATGCCAGAAGAAACTGTATAAAGTATGAGCTGCCTTACCAAATTGAAAACTTTCCAAATCTTTATTGACCGACTTTATAGTTTCATCTAAAACCTTAAGAATTTTCTTATCCGCTGCCGTTAATTTTTTGAGGTTCAACCTCCCGAAATTAATGGAGGTCCGACCTCCATTAATTTGTAGTAATACAAATCGGCTCGCATTCCATATTTTATTGCAAAATTTCTTTCCCATCAGAATATTATCTTCGACAAACTTAATATCCTGGCCGCCCATAATTTGATAGGCAATACCAAAACGGGTAGCATCAGCGCCATATTTTTCAATCAGATTTATTGGGTCTACTCCTGTGCCCAAAGACTTTGACATTCTTTTTCCTTCCCTGGTTAAAACCGTGGCATTGATATAAACATCTTTAAAAGGAACTTTTTTCATAAATTCACTTCCAGAAAAAATCATTCTAGTTACCCAAAGATTAATAATCCCCCGGTCAGTAACTAAGACGTCGGTTGGATAGAAAGTCTTTAAATCTTTTGTCTTTTTTGGCCAACCCAAAGTAGCAAAAGGCCAGAGAGCAGAGGAAAACCAGGTGTCTAAAACATCATTGCTTCCTTCCAGAGGAATTTTATGGCCCCACCAGAGTTGTCGAGAAATGCACCAATCTTTAATATTTTTTAGCCAGTTAAAATATATCTTTTCAAAATTTTTAGGAGTGAATTTCACTTGTCCACTCTTTACTGCTTTAATAGCTACCTTTGCCAGCTCCTCCATTTTTAGAAACCATTGTTTAGAAAGAATTGGTTCAAGAACAGTATCACATCTGTAGCAACGAGCCACATTGTGGGTATATGGCACCACCTTTTTAAGAATTCCAATTTTCTTCATATCTCTGACAATTTTCTCCCTAGCTTCCCTGACGGTCAGCCCGGCATATTTTTGGGCTAATTTTGTCATTTTGCCGTCAGGGCCAATTACTTGTTTTTTTTCAAGGCCATGTTTTTCTCCCAATTCAAAATCATGAATATCATGGGCTGGAGTTACTTTCATGGCTCCTGTCCCAAAATCCATGTCAACTGATTTATCTCCAATAACTTTCATTTTAGCCGGGCCTAAAACAGTTTTAATTTCAATGGTTTTGCCAATATATTTTTTATACCTTTTATCTTTTGGATTAACAGCTACGGCTGTGTCGCCCAGCTTTGTTTCTGGTCTGACAGTGGCAATGGTCAGGGGACCATATTTTATATAATAAAGACTTCCTTTCTCTTCAAGATAGGCAATCTCAAGATCTGAAAGACTTGTTGAACAACGAGTACACCAGTTAATCGTTCTTTCGCCTTGATAAATCCAACCTTTCTTATAGTAATATAAAAAAGCAGCTTTAACTGCCTCAGCGTAATTTTTATCCATAGTGAAACGAATTCTTGACCAGTCCAAAGAACAACCCAATTTTTTAAATTGCTCCAAAATAATATTCCCATACCTTTCTTTCCATTGCCAAACCCTTTCAATGAATTTTTCTCTACCTAAATCAAATCTTGTCTTCCCCTCTTTTTTTAATTGTTTTTCAACTACATTTTGAGTAGCAATGCCAGCATGATCGGTTCCGGGCAGCCAGAGAGTTTTGATTCCTGACATTCTTTTTTTTCTGACTAAAATATCTTGGATGACGGCATTTAAAGCATGGCCCATATGAAGTTCACCAGTAATATTCGGCGGAGGGATAACAATAGTATAGCTTTTCTTTCTTTTGTCTGGCAGCTTGTCAGGATTAAAAAAACCGGTTCTTAGCCAGAGTTGATAGATCTTATTCTCTACTTTTTTAGGTTGGTAAGTTTTTGAAAGCTCCATACTTTACATTTATCATATTTTAGCGTAAAATTAAAGGGAAATTTGACCCCATCGTCTAGTGGTTAGGACATCAGGTTTTCATCCTGAAAACCGGAGTTCGACTCTCCGTGGGGTCACATGAACAGAGATTACCTAGAGGTTTCTCGGGCTTCTGATCTTCAAAATAAAAAAGAAAAAATTATCTATAGATGTTTTGAGGCATTACCCGGATTTCTTTCCTGGGGAACTTTAATTTCAGCCTTCTTTTTGTCTTGGCTAGCACCAATCGTCATAGCCATTTTTATTATTGCCTTTGACTTTTATTGGCTGTTGCGAGTTTCCTATCTGTCTTTTCATCAGCTGTCCAGTTATAGACGGATGAAAAAAAATTTGAGGACTGATTGGATTAAAAAACTGGAGACTCTTAAAAAGAAAAATTGGAGAGATATCTACCATTTGATTGTTTTACCAATGTATAAAGAAGGGACAGAAATCATCAGGCCAACTTGCCAATCTCTAGTAGACTCAGATTATCCAAAGAATAAAATGATTGTGGCATTGGCTGTCGAAGAAAGAGCAGGGGAGGGAGCAAAAAAAATAGCTGCAGAAATAAAAAAAGAATTTGAGAAAAGCTTTTTTCAGTTTTTAATAACCTACCATCCCAAAGACATTTTAGGAGAAATTGCCGGTAAAGGGTCAAATGAGGCCTGGGCGGTAAAAGTTGTCAAAGAAGAAATAATTGACCCTCTAAAAATCCCTTATGAGAATATCGTTGTTTCTAGCTTTGATATTGATACCAGACCTTATCCTCAATATTTTGCTTGTTTAACTTGGCATTATTTAACTGTAGAATCCCCTCTGAGGTCAAGCTATCAACCCATACCAATTTATAACAATAATATCTGGGATGCTCCAGCTTTTTCCAGAGTCATTGCCACTTCCGGTACTTTTTGGCAAATGATGCAGCAAGAAAGGCCTGAGCAATTAGTAACTTATTCTGCCCATTCTATGCCTTTTACAATTTTTGAAGAAGTGGGCTATCCTAGAAATATGGTTTCTGATGATTCCAGAATATTCTGGAAATCTTTGTTGTTTTACGATGGAGACTACCAAGTCATCCCTTTACATTATCCAGTTTCAATGGATGCGGTCATGGCTAAAAATTTACTGGGAACAGCTATTAATCAGTACAAACAACAGAGACGTTGGGCCTGGGGGAGTGAAAACATCCCCTATCTTTTTTATGGTTTTTTAAAAAATAAAAAAATTCCTCTTAGGGAAAAATTTCGTCATTCTTTTCTCATGATTGAGGGCTTTTGGTCTTGGGCAACCGCTGCCTTGCTTATTTTCTTTTTGGGATGGTTACCTTTGGCTTGGGGAGGAGAGGCCTTTAACGTTAGTCTGCTCTCTTATAATTTGCCCCGGATGACCGCAAACATAATGACTTTAGCTATGATTGGCATGTTTTCCTCAGCTATTACCAGTATGTTGCTTTTACCTCCTCGGCCTCCTTATTATAGTCGTTGGAAAAATCTTTCAATGATTTTTCAATGGCTCTTGCTACCAATTACTTTAATTGTTTTTGGAACCTTCCCGTCCCTAGACGCCCAAGCAAGATTAATTCTTGGCAAACGTCTTGGTTTTTGGGTAACAGAGAAAAAACGAAAATAGTCTATTCGAGGTGGATTCTTTTCTGAAATTCTTCTAATTTTTCCCTGAGTAGGGGATGTTTTTTTAATTCTGGATCCTCAACTAAGATTTCTTTAGCTGCCTGCCTAGTTTCTTCAACTAAAGACATGTCTTTTAAGGAATCCATGGCTAAATCTGGAATTCCCCATTGTCTTTGTCCTGAAAAATCTCCTGGCCCCCGGATCTGCAAATCTTTTTCAGCCAGTTCAAACCCATTTTCACAAACAGTTATTGCTCTTAATCTTTGGTTGGTCAGTTTACCTGGAAATTCTGTAAATAAGAAACAAAAAGATTGTTCTTTCCTTCTGCCTACTCTGCCTCGAAATTGGTGAAGTTGGGCTAAACCAAATTTATCTGCCCCCTCAATCATCATTACCGTAGCTGCAGGAATATCAATACCCACTTCAACCACGGAAGTGGAAACTAAAATATTGGTTTTACCGTCCTTAAAACTCTTCATTATCTTCTCCTTTTCTTCATTTTTCATCTTTCCATGAAGCATAGCCACTTTTAAGTCAGGGAATATTTTCTTTGACAGCTTCCCATACTCTTCTTTAACTGCTTTTACCTCTGCCCAGCTATGAGGTCCGACCTCATCAATGAGGTCGGACCTCGTTGGTTCTATCCTCGGACAAATAACAAAAACCTGACCTCCCTTTTTGACTTGCTCTCTGATAAAATTATAGGTTTTTTCTCTTTCTTTTGGCGGGATGACCTTTGTTATTACTTTCTTTCTGCCTTTTGGTAATTCCCTGATCAGAGATAAATCTAAGTCACCATAAATAGTTAGAGATAGTGTTCTGGGGATAGGGGTGGCGGTCATTGAAAGAAAATGAGGGATAAGGTCTTTTTGTTGGCAGAGGTGAGCCCTTTGCTCTACTCCGAAACGATGTTGTTCGTCAATTATGACCAAGGCTAATTTGCCAAATTTTACTTCTTTCTGAACTAAAGCATGAGTGCCAATTAGAATATCAACCTTGCCTTTTTTTATATTTTCCAGAAGCTGTTTTCTAGGAATTTTTTTATTCTTTAATTGGTTCTCTTTGCCTGTTATTAGGCCAATGTTTAGATTGAATTTCTTTAAAAGTTCGCCTACTGTTTTGGCATGCTGTTTAGTTAAAATTTCAGTTGGAGCCATAAAGGCAACCTGGTAGCCGGCTTTAGCTACGTTTAAAGCAGCTATAGTTGCCACTACTGTTTTTCCAGAGCCAACATCTCCTTCCAGCAACCTGTTCATTGGTCTTGGTTTCTCTAAATCCTTTAAAATCTGCCAGACAGCTTTTTTCTGATCGTCGGTCAGTTTAAAAGCTAAGCTATTGGTAAATTTTTTAGTCAAGCTAAAATTTAAAAGGATAGCTATCGCTTTCTCTTTGGCTAATTTCATTCTTTCCCTTAAGACTAGCAGCGAAAGGTTGAAGAGTTCTTCAAAGGCAAATCTTTCTTTTGCTTCCTCAGCTGATTTTAGAGAATCAGGAAAATGAATTTGCCAAATTGCTTTTTCTAAAGGTAAGAGTTTATGCTCTTCTCTTAGTTTTTCTGGTAGGGGATCAGGGATTTCCTTTTTTAATTTAGTCAGTAACGGTTTAACAATAAACCTTAGCCATCTTGATGATAATCCTTCAGTTTCAGGGTAAACCGGAATTAGTCTACCTGTATGGGTTAGGTCCAGATTCTCAATGTTATCTGGTATTTTTTCATAAGCCGGACTTGATAAATACCTACTGCTAGCCTTCGAAGTTATTTTACCTGCCAAAAAAAGAGAATCCCCCTTTTTAAAAGTGTTTATTAGATATGGTTGGTTAAACCAAATAACTTTTATTGTCCCTGATTCATCGCTGACAACTGCCTGGGTTAAGGTCATTCTTTTTTTGAAAGTCCGGATATTTTTTATCTCTAAAATCTTTCCCTGGATAGAAAGGGGTTGGCCTGGTTCCGCTTTAGCGATTGGGACCATATTTGAAAAATCCTCATAGCGATGAGGAAAATGAAAGAGAAGTTGGCCGACAGTTTTAATTCCCAATTTCTTTAGTTTTTTTTGATACTGGGGGCCAACTCGAGAAAGTTTTTCAACTAAGGTAGATAAATCCATGTGCCCTCGAAGGGAATCGAACCCCTATCTGAAACTCCGCAAGTTCCCGTTTTATCCATTAAACCACGAGGGCATTGGCGGAGGAGGCAGGATTCGAACCTGCGGTCCTAAAAATTAGGACTCCGCATTTCAAGTGCGGTGCAATCGTCCACTCTGCCACTCCTCCACGGGATATACTTAGATTAACATAAAATAAATAAATTTTCCATAGGCAAAAATCAAAAAATGTGATAATATGGAGATATGGCAGAATTAGTTTATTTCTATGAGAGTCTATTTACCAAAAAGAGCGCAGAAAAAACTTATTAAGGAGATTCTCTCCAATGTTTCTATAAAAGAAGCGGCAACAGCGTGTCGTCTTTCCGAAAGAACAATTAGGGATTGGCGTCGAGGGAAGTTTTTAATTGACTTCAAATGTTTAAAAATATTATGTAAAAAAACCGGCTTAAAAATTCCTAAGAATATTACATTAAAAGAAAATTATTGGTACGTAACCAAAGGTTCGTCTAAAGGAGGGTTAGCCGTATTCAAGAAATATGGAAGAATCTGTGGAGACCCGGAATATCGAGAGAAGAAATGGCGCGAATGGTGGGAGAAAGAAGGGAAATATAAGAAGCACCCAATTATTAATACAATAAAATCAATTAAAAAACCTTATTTTTCCAAAGAATTGGCTGAATTCGCTGGTATTGTGCTAGGGGATGGAGGAATTTCACCTTATCAAGTCGTCGTTTCTTTAAACCATCAAACCGAAAGTAAATATGCTAATTTCGTAGTCGGGTTAATTAAAAAATTATTTGCAGTTCCAGTTGGAACTCATTGTGATAAAACAGAGGCAACAAGTTATTTAGTTGTTTCGCGTCGTAATCTAGTTCTTTTTTGCACCAAGAAGCTTGAGTTGAAACAAGGAAACAAAATTAAACAACAAATAGATATACCGAGATGGATAAAAAAGAACAAGCAGTATGCTATTGCGTGTGTCCGCGGTTTAATAGATACTGATGGTTGTGTTTTCGATCATCGTTACAAATCAAAAGGTAAATGGTATAGCTATAAGAAAATTTGCTTTACTTCTTATTCCGAACCTCTTCGTAGATCTGTATTCGCCATTTTAAAGAATAATGGTTTGAATCCTAGATTTGCTCAAATAAAAGATGTGAGGCTTGATAGCAAAAAAGATATTCAGAGATATTTCCAAATCTTTAATTCACATAACTCCTATCTCTTGAAGAGATTGTTGAAATAACGTATATTAAATATGTTCCAGGAGGAGTGCGGCGAATGGTAAGCCAGCAGTTTGCTAAACTGTAGCCGTCTAAAAAGCGGTTTGTGGGTTCGAGTCCCACCTCCTCCGCTGAGTAAAAATCCCGCAATTGCGGGATTTTTCATTGTCGCTTGGTCGAAAGTGGGTTATTATTAGAATAGTGGATAGTTCTTTTCAGAGTTAGGCGATGAGAATAAAATTCTCATCTTTACCCTCACTTCGTTCCGGTGTATAATGAAAAAACAATGGTGCTTAACCCCCTTAAAATGTTAATTCCTAAAAAATTTTTAGGAATAGATATTGGAACTTCTTTCATTAATATAGTAGAAATTTCTCGGTTTGGTCATCGACGAAAGTTAGGGAATTATGGTTCTCTTTCTGCCTCGGTTCTTTATGAAAAACCATTCAGGACATTTGAGAAGAGTACCCTTTTGCTTTCCAGTAATGATATTGCCAGGGCAATCAAAGCTATAATTGAGGAGGCTAAAATTAAGACTGGCCAGGCTATCTTTTCTATCCCAGATTTTTCTACCTTTTTCACCAATTTTGAATTACCGCCAATGAATAAAGAAGAATTGCCCCAGGCTGTTAGATACCAAGCTAGGCAACATATTCCTCTTCCTTTAGCTGAGATAACCTTAGATTGGCAAATTGTTGGCGGCAGCTCTCCCTACCAGCAGGCTGGTGGGGAAAAAGAAAATTTAAAAATTCTTTTGGTAGCTGTCCCCAACGAAGTGGTCAATCAATATCGAGAAATTGCCAGAATTTCCCAATTAGAATTAGTTGCCCTAGAGGCTGAAGTTTTTAGCCTGGCTAGGCCTTTAATTGGCAAAGAGGAAAAGAGGTCTATTGCCCTGGTGGATATTGGCGCTCAAAGTACAACCTGTAATATTATTGATAGGAGAGTTTTAAAAAAATCCCACAGTTTTGATATGTCAGGAAATGAATTAACCAGAGTGGTTTCAAAAGGATTAAATGTTGATTATTCAGAGGCAGAAAGCCTTAAAAAGAAATATGGTATGGCCGGTTCCGACCAGGGCAAAGAAGGTCAAGAACTTAGACAAATTTTGCTCCCCTTGATTGATGTTATTTTAAGAGAAATTGAAGGAGTTCTTAATAATTTTTACCAAAAAGAAAAAAAAGAAATCCAAAAAGTAATAATAGCTGGAGGCACAGCCTTGCTGCCAGGACTTGAGGAATATTTTAGAGAAAATCTTAAAAAAGAAGTAGAAATTGCTAATCCTTTTTCTGATATTTTTTATCCCCCAATTTTGGAGAAAACTTTAAAAACAATGGGACCTAGTTATGCTATAGCCGTCGGAGCTGCCCTCCGCGGCCTAGAGTATTAATGTATATGGATATATGGTTGAAATAATACCAAAAGAAACTCCCCCAATTCCCAAGTGGTTAAATATCTTATTCTATTTTGCTTTAGCTTTGCTGATTTTTTCTATTGTCAGCTATTTTATCTTGGGTAGTTCTTTAAGAAATGCTCAAAAAAATCTGGTAGATTTAAAAAATACCTTAGCAGGGGAAGAAACTCCGGAAAAGATTGCCCTGGAGAAAGAAGTTTTAAATTATGATAAAAAAGTCAAAGATTTTTCCCGCTTAATTGTCCAACATTTAACAAGTTCAAAAATTTTCGTCTTTATTGAAAAAACCTGCCATCCCAAGGTTTGGTTTTCCCGTTTTAGTTTAGACCCTAGATCTGGGCAAGCTACTTTTTCTGGAAAAGCTCAAAGTTTTGAAAGCTTAGGTCAGCAGCTTCTTATTTTGAAAGATGAAAGTTTAGTAAAAAGTCTGGGTTTGAAAAAAGTTTCAATCGGTAAAGAGGGGGAAATTAATTTTGAGTTATCCTTATCTTTAGACCTCCAATGATTCCAAAATGAAAAGATTTAATCTTCTAAATTCTCTTCCCTTAGTGGTTATTATTTGTTTTTTTCTTACTTTAATTTTGGGGGTAGGGTTTTTGTGGCCCAAATTCCAGGATTTAAGAGAGGTTCAAAAAAACATTAAAGAAAAAGGAGAACAACTCCAATCTAATGAAGAATATTTTTCTAATCTTGAAGAAATTAAAATTAATTTAGAAGAATATCAAGGAGAACTTTCTAAGATTAGTTCTGCCTTGCCAGATGATCCTTCTCTCCCTTCTCTTTTTGATTTTCTTCAAAAAGCCAGCTCTCAGTCGGGTTTGGTTTTAAAAGGGATCAGTCCTTTTACTATTTCTTCCCTTGAAGAATTCCCTGCTTTTAAAGAAATTCAATTTGGCCTAGAAATTGCAGGTTCCTATTCCTCTTTTAAAAATTTCCTTTCTATTCTAGAAGAATCTGCCAGAATGATTGAGGTTGAAAATATTTCTTTCCTTTCGCCAGAAGAAGGCAGACCATTTACTTTCAATTTAGGAATTCAAGTCTATAGTTATTAAGGATATTACCGCCATGGCTATAGTTTACCTAAAACAAAAAAGAATTCAGAAAACTTTAATCTTAGTCTTTATGGCTATCTTATTAATTATTGCCTTTGTTGTCTGGCAGGGATTTTTAGAAGAAAAGGAAGAGGCTTTCCTTGAAAAGCTTATTTTACCTCGAGAGGAAGTAAAAATTGATTTTGATTTTTTGAAAAGTCCCTTTTTAGAAGAACTTCAACCATTTTCTGAAATTGAGCCCTTTGAGGAAGAAATAGGCCGAGAAAACCCCTTCCTCTCTTACTGACCCCTTCACCAATATGAGTTTAATTAAACAATTAGTAGAAAAAGGAATGTTAAAAAAAGAAGAGGCAACTGCTTTAGATTTTGAAGTAAAAAAATTCGGCAAAAAAGAAGAAGAAGTAATTTTGGAAAAAGGAATTGTCCCGGAAGCAGTTTTGTTTGATTTAAAGAGTAAAAATTTAAAGATTCCTTTAAAGAAAGTAGAGGCGGAAAAAGTTCTCTTAAAAACCTTAGAATTGATTCCAGAAAATACAGCTAAATATTATCAAATGGTTCCTTTAGAAAAAACAGAAAAGTTCTTGGAGATAGGCATGGTTTACCCCGAAGATTTTAAAGCTCAGGAAGCCTTAAAGTTTCTTTCCAGGCAGGGAAAATTTAATTACAAAGTTTTTCTTATCACCCCCGCCACTTTTAAAAATCTTTTAAAACAACGCCTGACTTTGAAAAGAGAAGTTGGCAAATCCTTAAAAGAGTTAGAAGTAAAACTAAAAGAAGAAAGAGTTGAAGCTAAGTCCAAGACAGCAGCTGAATTCGAAAAAATAACTGAGGAAGCGCCGATTACCAAAATTGTGGCTGTCATTTTAAGGCACGCCGTCGAGGGATCGGCTTCTGATATTCACATTGAGCCTACCCGGGAAAAACTAAGAATCAGGTTTAGATCGTTAGGATCTTTATATTCATCCATATTTTTACCCTTAAGAACCCATCCAGCCATTGTAGCTAGAGTGAAAATTATCTCTAATTTAAAACTTGATGAAGCCAGAATTCCCCAAGATGGTAGATTCTCCACTAAAGTTAACGGCCGATCTGTTGATTTCAGGGTCTCTACTTTCCCGACTACTTTAGGAGAAAAAGTGGCCATAAGAGTTTTGGATCCTCAGGTTGGCTTAAAAAGTTTTGAAGATTTAGGTCTGGGAGGGGGAAATTTAAAAGTAGTGAAGCAAGGGATTTCAAAGCCCTATGGCTTAATTTTAGCGACCGGTCCCACTGGTTGCGGAAAAACTACGACCTTGTATGCGATTTTACAGTTGTTAAACAAAGAAGGGGTAAATATCGTTACTTTAGAGGATCCAGCAGAATATTTTATTGAAGGAGTCAATCAATCTCAAGTTAGGCCGGAAATTGGCTACGATTTTCCCGTTGGCCTTCGTCATATCTTAAGGCAGGATCCAGATATTATTATGGTTGGTGAAGTTCGAGATGAAGAAACTGCCTCCTTGGTCATCCACGCTGCCTTAACTGGCCATATCGTTTTATCAACTCTCCATACTGCTAATGCTCCGGGTGTAATTCCTCGCTTGATTGATATGGGAATTAAGCCCTACTTAATTCCACCTACTCTTCAGATAGCTATGGCTCAAAGATTAGTTAGAAGATTATGTGATAATTGTAAGAAAAAGATAAAAGCTAAACCCAGGCTTAGAGATTTAATTTTAAAAGAAATTGATCTTCTTCCCCCAGCTATTAAAAAAGATCTTAAGATCTCAAAGCCGTTAACTATTTTTGCTCCAAAAGGTTGCTCAAAATGTGGCCGGGCAGGTTTTTCCGGTCGTATTGCTGTCTTTGAAATTTTATCAATGACTGATCAGCTGGCCGACATAATCCTAAAGGAACCTTCGGAAGCTAAGATTTTAGAAGAAGCTCAGAGGCAAGGAATGGTTACCATGAAACAAGACGGCATATTGAAAGTATTGGCTGGCCTTACCACTATTGAAGAAGTGTTACAAGTGGCTGAAGAGAAATAAATATATGAACTCTATGAAGAAAATTTTGCTAGTTGAGGACGACCCCTTCCTAATAGATATTTATACCACTAAACTTAAAGAGGCTGGATTTTCAATCGAGGTGGCTATCGATGGAGAAGAGGCAATTCGCAAAATAGAAGAAAAAAAGCCTGATTTAGTGGTTTTGGATATTGTTTTGCCCCAGATGGATGGTTGGACGATTCTCAGAGAAATTAAATCTGAGCCAAAATTAAAAAATTTAAAAGTAATTATTCTCTCTAACCTTGGCCAAAAAGAGGAAGTAGAGAAAGGAATGAATTTGGGAGCAGTAAAATACTTAATTAAAGCTCACTATACCCCAAGCCAGGTGGTGGAAGAGATTAAAAAAATAATATGAATAACAACTATCAAGCTCAATTAAAAGAATTGCTTAAATTAACAGTTAAAGAACAGGCCTCTGACCTACATATTTCAGTTGGTCATCCGCCGGTCTTAAGGATTGCTGGCAGATTAGTTCCTTTATTAAAGAAGAAAAAATTCTCCTCCAAAGACAGCCAAGAGTTAGCTCAAGCTCTAATGACCGAAGACCAGTTGCAAAGGTTTTTTGAAGAAAGAGAAATTGATTTTTCCTATAATTTTGAAGAGAAAGCTCGCTTCCGAATAAATGTTTTCTTCCAAAAAGGAGAAGTTTCAGTTGCCCTTCGTTTAGTCCCGGCAAAAATTAGAACTATCGAAGAATTAAATCTGCCGCCAGTTTTACATAAATTTGTTAAGGCCTCTCAAGGCTTTGTTTTAATTACCGGTCCCTCTTCCCACGGCAAATCAACAACATTGGCGGCCTTAATAAATGAGATAAATCATAGCCGAACTGACCATGTCCTCACTATTGAAGACCCAATTGAGTATGTTTTTGAAGACGACCGGTCTATCATTGACCAGCGGGAAGTTTATCAAGACACTCTCAGCTTTGCTAAAGCTCTCCGTTCAACCTTCAGACAAGATCCAGATGTAATTATGGTTGGCGAGATGAGAGATCCTGAAACTATGGCTACGGCCATTACGGCGGCTGAAACCGGACACTTAGTCTTTGCCACCTTACACACCAATTCAGCCTCTCAGACCATTCATCGAATTGTTGATTCTTTTCCCCCAGAACAGCAAGGCCAGATTAGGGCTCAGCTTTCAGGTTCCCTCCTAGGAGTAGTTTCCCAGCGTTTAATCCCCAGAATTAAAGGAGGTTTAATTCCTGCTTGCGAAATAATGCTTTCCACACCAGCCGTAGCTAATTTAATTCGGGAAAATAAAATCCATGAATTACCTTTAGTCATTGAAACCTCAGTTGAAATAGGGATGATTTCTTTGAATCGAGCTCTGGCCGGTTTAGTTAAAAGAAAAGAAATCTCTTTAGAAAACGCTCTTAATTACTCTCTCAGTTCAGCCGAGCTTAAAATGTTAGTCAGATAAACCCCAGGTTCCATGAAGTTTAACTATCAAACCCGTACCGAGAAAGGAGAAATTCAGACAGGTTCTGTTGAAGCTTCTTCAAGAGAGGCAGCAGTCGTTCTTTTGCAAAAACACGGGTTATATGTAACCTTCTTGGAAGAAGCATTATCTCCTCTTTATGCTAAAAGAATAAAAATTTTTGAAAGAATTTCAAAAAAAGATATAGTTTTGTTCTCTCGCCAACTGGCCATAATGTTTAGGTCTAAGGTTCCCTTAGTAGAGTCTTTGAGAGTGCTTTCTAGTCAAACTAAGAACCTCGACTTTAAAGAAACTATTTTGGAACTATCTGAAGAAGTAGAAGGGGGGACTGCTTTTTCTAAAGCCCTCAGCACCCACTCAAAAGTTTTCTCTTCTTTTTATGTTGCCATGGTTAAATCAGGAGAAGTTTCTGGTAAACTTGCCGAGGTTTTAAATTATTTAGCCAATCATTTAGAAAGAGAATACCATCTAGCAGCTAGAACTAGAGGAGCTTTAATCTACCCTGCTTTAATTGTCTTTGTTGTTATCTTAGTTTTAGCTCTGCTAGTTTTTTTTGTTATCCCTCAGTTAGCCGGGGTCTTAGAAGGGACCGACCAATCGCTGCCCCTGCTGACTAAAATTATTATAGATTCATCTAGTTTTTTTAGAAGCTGGGGCTGGTTGGTGATTTTGGTCATCTCTATTTTAATATTCTTTTGCTTTAGATACTATTTTACTGAAAAAGGGAAAAAATTTTTTGATAGAACTTTTCTTAGATTGCCAATAATAGGTTCGCTTTTGAAGATGATTTATATTACTCGCTTTGCTGAGAATCTTTCGACTTTAATTTCCGGAGGTTTACCTATCGCCCAGGCTTTGGAGACGGTCGGGGATATCATTGGCAATACTTCTTATAAAGAAATTATTTTTAAAACCAGGGATGAAGTAAGAAGAGGAGAGCCTATTTCCGGCGTTTTGACTCGCTCCCCTGAACTTTTTCCTCCGGTCTTTGTCCAGATGGTTTTAGTTGGAGAAAAGACAGGCAGCTTAGATACTACCCTAATGAATATCGTTGATTTTTATCGAAAAGAAATAGACAGAACAATTGATAACACTTTAAGCATTGTGGAGCCAGTCTTAATTGTTTTTTTAGGATTAGTAGTAGCAGGTTTAATGCTTTCTATTTTGATGCCCCTTTATCGGATGCTCGCTTTCTAAGTTTTCCACAGGCCTTTCTTGACTAATATATGTTAGAATTAAAAAAGGTTAAAATTAATAATTAATAAAAAACTATGTTAGAAGTTTTCAGCAAAAAAGATAAAGGGTTTACCCTTATTGAACTATTAGTAGTCATTGCTGTTATTGGTTTATTAGCTTCTATTGTTTTGGTTGCCGTAGGGCCAGCTAGAGCAAAAGCCAGAGATGCCCGGCGTCAGTCAGATGTCAGGCAAGTTAATTTGGCTATGGAAATGTGTTACGATGACGCAGGCTGCAATGCTGCTGAGAAATATATTAATACCGTAGCCGGAGCAGCTAAAGATAATGAAATAGGAGATTATCTGACAGTCCCAACCGACCCTTTAGACAACGAGGATGGTCAACGATATATGTGGACCGACAATGGTACTGATGACCAATATTACTGTTTCTATGTAAAATTAGAAGCTCCCGCTACTTCTACTTGGTCTTGCGCATCGCAAAAAGGTGTTGACGCAAAAGTATACGCTGGCCCTCCTGTAAATAGTGATTGTTGTGGAATGGATGTTGTTGTCGATTAAATTTTAGAATATCCTCAGAATTTTTTAAAAATTTAAAAGGTCGAATTTAAATTATATAAAAGTTGTTGGCAATTATTAATTATGCAATTCTTTACTAAAAAACATCGTGGTTTTACTTTAATTGAGCTATTAGTGGTTATTGCTATTATTGGAATCTTAGCTTCCATTGTTTTGGTTTCTTTGGGCGGGGCCAGAAGTAAAGCCAGAGATGCCCAAAGGCAATCTGATATGCGACAGGTTGTCTCGGCTCAAGAGATGTACTATGGCGACGGAGCAGGTTATAAAACAGCTGCTGGTAATGGTCCTCCAGCTATTGGTGATTATCTAGATGCCGTAACTGATCCTCAGGGTACAAATCCTTACAAGTGGTTAACTAATACCGCTTGTGATCCGGCTGGTGAGGCTTTCTGCACTTATGCTACCTTGGAAAATAAAGGAGCTGCTACCACTACCAGATATTTTGCCGCTTCCGAGAAGGGAACCAAAGAATTACTTGATGATGATGTTCCCACCGACGGTTGCGCTTGCTGGTAATTGAGTAGGCTTACTGAATTGGTATCAAAAAAGCGGGTCAAGGCCCGCTTTTTGTTGAAGCTTGGCTTCAACAGGCGTAAAATGAAGTAATGCTAAATCTATTTTTCTCTTTAACTATTTTTCTTTTTGGGTTAATTGTTGGCTCCTTTTTGAATTGTTTGATTTACCGCCTTGAGACAAAGGAAAGTTTTTTGAAAGGCAGGTCTTATTGCCCCCATTGTAAGCAGATTCTAAGTTGGCCAGATTTAATCCCAGTTTTGAGCTACCTATTTTTAAAAGGCAAATGCCGCTATTGCCAGCAAAAAATCTCAATTCAATACCCACTTATAGAAATCGCAACAGGATTGCTATTTCTATCAATTTTCAATTTTCAATTTTCAATTTTCAATTTTATTATTACTTGTTTTTTGATTGTAATTTTCGTCTACGACTTAAAGCATTTTATTATCCCTGACAAAGTAATTTACCCCGCCATATTAGTATCTGGTATCTGGTATCTGGTATCTGGTATTTTTTTAAATCTTTATACTAAATACGAAATACTAAATACAATATACGGTGTCCTGGGGGCAGCCCTATTCTTTTTAGCAATAGTTTTAATTTCTCAAGGCAAGTGGATGGGTATTGGTGATATCAAGTTAGCTTTTCTTATGGGATTGGTTTTGGGCTGGCCAAATATTTTAGTTGCTTTATTTTTAGCTTTTTTTATTGGGGCAGCAATTGGCTTAGGATTAATAATTTCTGGCAAAAAGAAACTTAAATCAGAAGTTCCTTTCGGACCATTTTTAGTAGCCGGAACTTTTTTAGCAATGTTTTTTGGGGAGGAAATGATTAATTGGTATTTAAATCTATTCTTGATATGATAGAGGAAGGTCGGCAGTAATATTTGAAAAGAGTAAAAATATGTCCAAAAACCAATTAGTTATCTTAATTGTTATAGTAGTTATAATCTTTGGAGGGATTGTTGGTTGGGGTTTAATTCAAAAATCAAAAATTCCTTCCGGAGAGGAAACTGGCGAGGAAGAAGAGCTAGAGGAAGTATTTAGTTTGTCAGCTGTAGTTACTAGTATAGATGCTGAAAATAATTTTTTAATGGTCAAACCAGCCAATCAAGAGGAAGGAATTAAAGTTGTTTTATCGGAGACAACCAAACTGATTAAATTAGAGTTTCCTTTTGACCCGGAGAATCCACCAAAGGAAGCTACTTTTACTCCCAAGCAAACCGTAATAGAGATTTCTGACTTTACTCAAGACGACAATGTTTTTATTAAGTCAAAGGAAAACATTGCCGGCAAAACAGAAATCAGTAACATTGATTTTGTCCACATTTTACCTTAATAAAAGATAAAAATTTAAAAGCAATAGCCCCGTATCACAACCTGTATGACACGGGGCCTACTTTTAGTCCTCTTCTCTTTCTCTCAATCTGCGGACTTCCGACAGGTCAATTTCTTCAATCGAAGGAGTGTAATCAGTCAAGTAGATTTGCGAGGCGAGATTAGAGGGGTCTGAAAAGAGGATTCTCCCATTGTTTATGTCCGGCTGCCCAGAAGACAAGGGAGGCATCGGACAGTATTTCAGGAATGTTTCTACTTCTTTCAATGACACATAGCCGTTTCCATCGCCGAACTCAATGTCTGGAGGAGAAAAGATCTCAGGAGGTCTGATGTCAGCCATCGTGAAAAAGTCAGGAACCACACCAAGCGCATCGAAGAACGCTCTGGTTGCGTTGATGTAAACGATCCTTGGGTAAGGTCCTTTTTCTGTGGCCGGTAGGGCTTGGTCTGCTTCGCAAGCGGAAATAGTAACAATTACCACCTTGGCGCGGATTTCATCGAGCCATTCATCAATCGTGGCATACGCCTCCTCTGAACTAGCCCACTTTGTTTGCGAAGCTGGAGTAGCAAGTTCCTGAATAGTGTAGCCATGAGAATTTATCCTCACAAGAACTATGTCATTCTCATCTGCTTTTTGCGCCACTTCTTCAATGGCATTTTTAAGTCCGCTTCTGGTGGCGTCTTCCTCTGTTATTAACAAGATAATGTTTTCAGAGGGAATTTTGCCTTTTTGAGTAAAAAAATCAGCCTGAGATTGAGGAATTCTTCCTCCTGATGGGTTGGTATCCAGCCAATCAAAGATTATCACATACCGGTCGTTGGGAATAAGAGGGTCATAATTAGCGATGTTTATCTCAAACCAGTCGCTAAACCCGTCGCCATCTGTATCTAAGGAGAGGTCCGGGGATGGCAAGGATTCTTCTGGTTCAGTTGGTGGTGGTTCATCTGACGTATCAGCTGGCGTAGTTGAGGGTTGGTTGCAATTCACTAAGGATACTAGAATCAATATTGAAGTAAGCAAAACAAGAAGTGCTTTCCTTTTCAATTTTTCACCTCGTATATTTTATTGTCAGGGCAAAAGTTATTTTTGCTGACTGCTTAGATTATATCACCTTTCCTCAAAAAGTCAAACTTAATTTGACAAAAAATCAAAATTATTTAAAATAAAGATAGTATAAATGGTACCTATAAACTAAATAAGGATAAACTAAAGAAGGAGAGAAAAGGCAATGAGAAAGATTGTAATCAGTTTTCTAGTAGCGGTCTTGGTTTTGACTGGAGTATTTGTTGATGCCTGTGGGCAGCAGGAGAAGCTCTATTTTGACCTCACTCAGCCCCTAGATACCTCTGACTTAATTCAGTCAAAGGTAATTTCTAACTGGGCAAGGACCATTGCAGCTTGCAAAGTGGTAAAAATTTCAGACCACACTCTTACCCTAGCTCCTTTTAATAAAAAAGAGTTCGGAAACAAGATAATAGAAGTGGTAGTTGGAGAAAATCTATGGAGCGTTGTTGCTGTTCTCCCGGGACATGTCACTGAAGATAAAAACTTTGAAGATATCAAGATTGGGGATTTAGTAGTTATTACCCAATATTCTTGGGGAGCACAGATAAGTATCTTGAGCGAGTTAAGCCAGTCAAAATTGAAGGGAGCACTAGTGGGGGAACCAGTACCGGGGAAACCGGCATTAGCTTATTGGACGGCTCAAATAAAAGGAGAGGTAAAGAAAATTTCTAGTCATGACTTAACTTTAGTTAAGAATGGAGATACTCTAGAAAATGTCTCCGTGAGAGAAGATACCACTATATGGCTAAAGACTTCTCCTGATAGTACGAAGAAGGTAGATTTCGAAGAAATCAAATTAGGAGACGAGGTCTATGCCTCAGTCTACTTTTTCAACGTTAGAGAATATCAGGAGCTCGAAGTGCGCACTATTACAATTTCACTCCGGCAATAAAGTAGTCAATGTTTAGAAATTTGTCTTAAAAGGACCCATCCGAGAAAAAAGATGGGCCCTTTTATATTTTACAGTTGGCAGCTTTAGAGATAATTGTTAGTATATATTAAAGAAGCTTTCACAATGTAATAGATAAAAAAGTTTTATTATGAGAAAAGAAATTTTAGTTATCTTAGGAATTTTAATCATCCTTGGTTTTGTTTTCAGCTTTGGCTATTGGTTGGTATATAAATACACCCTACAAGAAGAACAAGAAGAGCTTACCGAAATCCCAACTCTTGAAGAGTCAGAAGCTAAATCAGTTCAGAGAGTTACTTTTTTAGGTGAGGTTAAAGAAATATTTGAAAACAGTTTAATTGTAATTACTGACAATGGTGATTCAGAGATTTTAATAAATGAAGAAACTGAGTTTTTTCTTCCTCTAGCAGTTCAAAAAGAAACAACAGAGCAAGAAAGTGAGATTGAGGGGGTAGGGTCAGTAGAGGCAGAAATAGTAGAACTTAAAGATATCAAAATAGGAGATAAAGTGAATATTTCTGCTGAAAAAGAAAATGAGATTTTAACAGGAATTATTATTGTAATTTTAAGATGAAGAAAATAATTTTTTTATGTTTAATAAGTTATTTGTTAATAATGGCTGGAGATGCTCTGGCCGTAATTTCTTGGGAGATATGTTGGCCTGAGAGTTGCCCAGGAGGCAGTTCCGGCGAATGTTCCTCGAGCAAAGTTAGCGAGGCGGGCGAAGGATATGGATGTTGTTATAGCCCTGGTTGTTACACGCTGATGGCTCCCAAGACATGTAGGTGGTATAGTTTAGATCAAGGACAGCCAACCTGTACCAATAGCTGCGTTACTCCAGGCAAATGCTATGATCTTGATTTTGGTCCTGATAAAGATATCTATTGTTGTGGAAGCGATGAACAGTGTCGCAGTTACAGTGGTCAAGTTGGATGTACTGATACGGGCTGGCATTGTAAGTTTTCTTGGGAAGTTTGTTCAGATAAAACATATAGCGGGTGTTCCGGCGATACCCTTACAACATGTCAAGGAAAATGTAGTGGCGGAGGTTGCATAGAAGATACTTCTAATTGTAGTAGTGAGAACTGTAATGACAGCAACAAGTGTGAATGGGGTTATTATTATGACTACAAATGTTCAGGAGGAAGCTGCCCTATCGATTCCATTACTTGCACTGAAGCTTGTTGCGACGATTATCATGGTGATACCAATGCCTATTGCGATGCCAACGATTTTTGCCGTGCTCCGCCTGCAGAAGTATGTGGTAATGGTACTTGCGCAGGGACTGAAACTTATTCCAATTGTCCGGAGGATTGTTGCGACGCAGATTGTACTGCTACTTCTGATTCAACCTGCCATTCTGCTTGTCATACCTACAATGGTTGTGATCACACTGTGGGTTGCGATGGTATATCTTCAGGCAGCACTATTTGCGATGCTACTGGAGAGTATGAAGCCACTTGTTGTGAAACAAGTTTTAGCGATTGTGGCACGGAAGGCTCTCAATGCTGTGATTCCAACTGCGGTTATCAGTCTGTAGATTACGGTTGTTCAGATGGAAGCTGTTGGGATGATCCTGTTCTTGGTGCTTGTACTGATTGTGGAAGTTATACTTGTTCAGCCGGTTCTTGCACTACAGTCTGTTCTGAAGCTTGCGGAGCAGCATGCGATGAGGGCACTGATTGCCCGAGCGGCATCTGCCAAAGCGATTGCACTTGCGAACCAGAAGGGGACGAATGTACTTCGGGTGTTTGTTGTGACACTTCCAGCCATCCTTATCAATATCGTCCCTCAACTTATGTTTGTGATAACCCATACCAAACAGATTACAGCTGTTATCAGGGGACTGCTTGTGATGATGATGTTTGGGTAAGGCACAACACAAGAAGCTGTCCTGGCAATGGAGAAAATTGTACTGGTGATATCTCTGGCTGGAGCGGCTACACTGTTTATGATGATTGTGTTTCTACTGAGACCTGTGCCGAGGATGATTCAAGCTGTAATTATAATGCAGCTTGTGAGGGAGTTCCTCCAGGATTTGATTTTTCTGTTTCGCTTGATTCAACTTCAGGCTCAGTAAGTCAGGGTGATTCTGTTTTAATTGAGGCTACGGTAACAAAAACTTCAGGTGACCCTGAAGTTGTTTATCTTGGAGTTGGAGAAAATGATGAACAAACAGGAATTCCTTTTTCGAATGTAGGAATTACTTTTTCCTTTACTCCTGATAATAACTGTACGCCTGATGATTCTTGCTCTCGGACATTAACTATTTCTACAAGCGATTCTACGGATCCAGCTACTTATAGTATGTTAATCAGTGGGGTAGATGGTGGAGCTTCAGACTCTGAGGTTTATACCTTAACTGTCATTGAAGCTGGTGAAGAAATTAATCCTCCTATTGTTGAAACAGTAGGTTACGACAGCCTTACTCAAACTTCGGTTATTCTCAAAGGAAGGCTTAATAGCTGTGGCGGAGCTGGTACTTGTTTGGTTTGGTTTGAATGGGGGACTGACCCTGTAAATTATGGCAACAGTACACCGGTTCAGACCATGAATTCCACCGGTCCTTTTACGGACGGTATTTCTGGTTTAGACCCTGATACTACTTATTATTTTAAGGCCCAAGCAAAAAATGGCGGCAGTTGGTAGGCAATGAGATAAATCTCATCTTCACCTTCGCTGGCATAAATGCCAGCTCGGTATATGAAAAAATTTCTATTTTCAATTTTAATTATTCTTACTATAGTAATTTTGTTTTCTTTTTCTATTGAGGAAGCCCGGGCAGATACTGGAGTTTTGCAATCTTGTGGATACGGCCCCCCCCAATCTATGGGTACGATGGGGGAGATGCAGTTCGTCTCGGGTTACAAATTTACGGCCAACACTGAAGGCAAAGTGACAGAACTTTGTGGATATTTTTATGACACGCGTTTGATTAAGCTTTATAGCTCCTCATATTCGGTTCTAACTAGTGCTCAAGTTTACTCCAATGGCCATTGGGTTTGTGTTTCTATTGATCCAGGAGTAGATTTGGTAGCTGGTTCCTCTTATTACATTGTAGTTGAGATGCCTTCTAATGCTTGGAAGCATGTCTATACCGATATTAATTTTGATAACTGTAGTAATAGCATAACGATAAATGCTGGTGTAATACAAATTCGCGGCTTTACTTTTAATGATAATCATACGGAGCAAACTAATAGTACGTATGGTCTAGCTGATATTGTATTTTCTCCACCTATTTCTCCCCCGACAGTTATTACCAAATTAGCCACTGTTAATCTTGAAGATGGGACAGCCACCTTAATAGGAGATGTAACTGCCACTGGTTGGGAAAATGTTGGCGAAAGAGGTTTTGAATGGGGAATGACTCCTGGCAGCTATCCTAATAGTTGGACAGAGACTGGAAGTTTTGTTGCAGGAACATTTAGCCTCCAAAAACAATTAACCCCCGGAACTATTTATTACTACCGGGCCAAAGCTTACAATACTGCAGGCTGGGGATATGGCGTAGAGAAACGAGTGGTCATTTATGCTGAAGAAGGCGAGCAGATGTCATTTACTACTCTTCCAGAAAATGATCCCCCGACTGCTAATGCTGGACGAGATAAACAACTTTCGCAAGATGAATCAATAGTTCTACAAGGTTCAAGTTCTGATCCTGATGGCGACCCGATGAGTTTTAGTTGGTCTTGCTGTGAAACAGTCAATCAGTGTTACTGTGACGAGGATGGAGATGGTCATTATTCAGATACACCGGTAACGTTATGTGATTCATGTACAGATTTTGATTGTCAAACCACTCCTGGAGATGACTGTGATGATAGCTGCGTGATTTGCTATCCTGACTCTACTTATTATACCGATTCCCCAGATGAAAGAGACCAAGATTGTGATGGCGTAGTTGATAACATAGAGTATATAATTTCGTACAAACGTAACTGGGGGTTCAATGAGAATTGCGATTGGGTTGCGGCTAGTCCTTATCAATATAGAAGCGGTACATTGACTATAGAATTATGTAACCAATGGTGTGGGAAAAACGAAACCTGTTACCAGGGCTCCTGTGAGGTTCGGGAAAGAAATGATCTTCAGGATTATGGTTCAGGTATGCAATGTGAGGGATTTATTTTTTTCCAAAGCAGAGTCAGTAGCTCCGGATACTACCACACTGTGTGCTATTGTAATGAGGTGCAGGAGAAGAGATACCATTAATTTATTTGCCAGGCATGAATAAAAAAATAGTTTTCATTCTAAGTATTATTGCTATAAGCGTTTTAGGGGGTTATTATGTTTGGGCGGTTTCTCCTCCGGGTAGCGTAGACCCCGCTACCGGTGTTGTGGATTCTATTACAGGGGCAGCTGAAACAACTTATACCGCTCCTTCAGTTGATTTTGATACTACTTATACCTGCACCTTAACTATTACTGACGACAAAGGGAGTAGAGGTTTTGATGATGTGGATATTTTAGTTCTAAGCGATAGCGCTCCACCAACTGTGGATATAAGGATTTTTGATTCCGGGGACAATGACGTCACTGAGACCAAAACCTGGTTAAAGGATGACAATTACACCGTTAAATTTAAAGCCATTGATAATAAATCAGGATTAGATTATTACGAGTATTATATTTATCAATGTGAAGCAGGTGGAACGCTTTGTGACGAAGCGAATCCAATTGATCATACTACCGGAAATTATAATGGAGAAATAGGAACTGAAGTTACAAAAGAGCATTTAATGGAAGCTGGTAAAAGCCCTAAAAAATATAATTTAGAGGGAAGCGGAACATATAAAATCCACTTTTTAGCTACCGATAAAGTTGACCAGACGGCTGACCAGTATCGATGGTTAAGTTTTGACTTTTCTCCCCCAACTATTGAGATAAGATAGCTCTAGCAAAAACCTTTTCTCATAGAAAGGTTTTTTTGTTTGATTTTAAATATGTTAAAATTAAAAAATGGCCAGAGAATTATTGAAGTTATTTAATACAAGAAAAACCATTATCTTGGCAGTGGTTTTTTTTATTTTTTTATTTTTCGGTTCAGAAGCGCTGGCTGCGGCTTGTAAACTGCCCCCGGATTGGAACCTGGCCGCAACTTGCACGGTTGGTATTGATTATATTGATCCTTCTGGCGGCTCAGGTTTAGCTGAATGTCAATACACCACGGCCACTGGGACGTTGCCAGCTTGCCCAACCAATAATGGTACTTGGGATTCAGCCTGTGCTTGTAGCGGAGAAAGCACCACTTGTACTGCTGTACCTATCTTAATTGGTCCAACTGGAGATTGTGATACCGAAGGGGATGGAACCTGTAAAATATGCTCAAAAGCTACCGACTTTGCTGAGAATACGGGCTATGGTGAGCAATCTTTAAATATTGACTATACTGCTCCCGCTGTTACTTCTTTCACTATTGATGGTATCTTTTATCCCAATGAAGTTATTACCAACAGTGCCATTACCATTAACTGGTTAGTCACAGATACTGGAGGTTCAGGAATTGACTACTACCAATTGTGGAGGAAGAAGGAAGGTCAAAGCTGGGGCCAGGTAGAAGCAAACATTTCACCAGACATTACCAGCATCACTACTGATCCTGGTGAAGGTACTTGGTGGTATGGCTTACATGCTGTCGATGGGGCAACCAACTGTATCGATGAAACAGGAGCTCATTGTGGAGGAGTAAGTTCTGATACAGTTACCAGAACTGTTAGAGGACCAATTAAGGTAATCTATTCTGCTATTGCTCCTTCAGTAGATTCTAATAACTATGGTTTGCCATGGAGAAATTCAAATATTAATGTAACCATCACTGCCTCAACCAATGGTGGGACTCCTATTTTAGAAACAAGATACTATTGGGATTCAAATCCAATGAATGCTGCTTGTACTTCTGGAGGTAATATAGCAGTTGAAAACTTAGGTTCTGCAATGAAGTATGAAAATTACACTATTAATGATGATGGTGCCGCTTCATATTTTACTTGTGCCGCCCAGACTTTTACACCTTCGGTTGTCCATAACATTACCAGTGTTAAGTTACTGTTATACAGAAGAGGAAACCCCGGCACGATAACAGTTAGCATTAAAGCTGCAGATGTAGACGGGCATCCTACTGGGAGTGATTTATGTTCTGGTACAACGAATGGCAATACTCTGCCGACTAGTTCCCCGTATGAATGGCGGGCAATATCTTTAGGTAGTGGTTGTCTCCTGAACGCAAGCGTAAAATATGCCATTGTAGTTAGAGCGTCTGGACAATCTAGCGGTAATTACCTAAGCTGGCGATGGGATTCAGGTTCCTCTGCCTATGGTGGTGGTAATGCAGAGTATTCAGGGGACTGTGTAACGTGGCAGGCCTCTACCTCCTATGTAAGAGACTTTATGTTTGAAGAATGGGGGCAAGAACCATCAGGAGTTTTTCCTATCCCTCCTCTCTCCACCGAAGGCACCCATATGTTATATATGTGCACCAGAAACCAAGTAGGTTTAACTGCAACTCAAAACAGAACATATTATTTAGATAAAACTCCTCCT